>ERZ773235.2968-NODE-2968-length-12912-cov-13.312981_pt1 | contig 12912 bp, 18 predicted proteins | sample MGYA00580522_ERZ773235 | MGnify/ENA primary metagenome ERZ773235 (study PRJEB29015, sample SAMEA2737797) | human gut metagenome | biome: human gut; feature: human-associated habitat; material: faeces | place: China | collected 2012 ...
CAAAAGCAGGCGGTGAACCGATGCAATCGGCGTTTTCCTATTCAGAGCTTGAAAAGCTGCTGGAGAAGCACGGGTTTCTGATCTATGAGCTGCTGACACCGGATGATATTCAAAGGGACGTGATCGACAAGGCCGGGGCCGATATGAAAGCCTTTGAGCATGTCAATTACTGCCTTGCTGTCAGGAAAGCTTAGATTGTATGGAGGTAAGATTATGAAAAACACGAATCAACTGATCGGCTGCTGCGGACTGGACTGCGAAAAATGCGATGCCAGAATCGCAACGATAACAAACGACAACGTCCTGCGTGAAAAAACTGCCGCCCTGTGGACAAAGCTCAACAGGGTAACAATCACGCCGGACATGATCAACTGCACCGGATGCCGCATAGACGGAGCAAAAACGCCGTTCTGTGACAAGCTCTGCCCCGTACATAAATGCGTCCGGGAAAAGAGCCTTGATACCTGTGCCGACTGCCCGCAGATGGATAGCTGTCCAACGCTGGGGTGCATCTCCGTAAACAGCCCGTTTGTGCTGGAAAACCTGAAGCAGCTGAAGCAGGATAATGCCTGACACAATGACGGTAAACGGTGCGGAATATACCATACTCCAGCTCCTTGGAAAAGGAAAAGGCGGCTATTCCTATCTCGTGACAGATGGAACGACGCAATATGTCCTGAAACAGATCCACCACGAGCCTTGCGAATACTACGCCTTCGGCGACAAGCTGCGCTCAGAACTGCGCGACTATGAAACGCTGCGCAAGATCGGTATTCCCATGCCCCGGCTTTTGGCGGTGGATACCACGCAGGAGCGCATTTTGAAGGAGTACATCGCTGGGCAAACAGTGGCAGAGCTTCTCAAAGCGGGACGAATGGAACCCGACTGGCTTGCGCAGGTGCAGGCCATGTGCAGTCTGCTATACCCGGCTGGACTGAACATCGACTACTATCCCACCAACTTCGTTCCGTGCGACGGAATGCTTTACTACATCGACTACGAGTGCAATACCTATATGGAGCAATGGGACTTTGAACATTGGGGCATCCAGTATTGGGCTGCTCAGGCACCGGAAAGGACGGAGTAAACGTGAAAATCCTTTGGGAGGACAGGCTTCTCTATGCGGTACTGGCGCTCCTCGTGCTGGCGGCGTTCTACGACGTTTATTTTGCTAAGGTACTGGCGCAAAAGCGGCGCGGCATCCAGACCCGGCAGATCGGGCGCAGAAAGGAAAAATCCATTCACACGGTTGAAGTGCTGATGAGCATTGCGACGCTGGGTGCGCCCATAGCACAGCTTCTCTCCATCGCCCTTGACTGGAACTATCTTCCCGCAGGCGTGAGACTTACCGGCTTCTGTGTCGGGATGCTGGGCGATGCGATCTTCCTGCTGTCCGTTTTGTGCATGAAGGATAGTTGGCGGGCGGGTATTCCCGACAAGGATAAAACGGAGCTGGTCACGACCGGCATTTACCGTTTCAGCCGCAACCCGGCCTTCCTCGGCTTTGACCTTATGTATGTCGGTGTCCTGCTGCTGTACGGGAACCTGCTGACGCTCAGTTTTTCTGTCTTTGCCATCGTCATGCTCCACTTGCAGATATTGCAGGAGGAGCGATACCTTGTGAACACCTTCGGAGCGCCGTATCAGGAGTATTGCCGCCATGTGTTCAGGTATTTGGGCAGAAAATAAAGACCTTTTCAGGAGGACAGATCATGTCAAAGCGAACACGTCAATACATCGGTATTCTGGCTGCGCTTGCCGCCTACTACCTCGTTCACGAGGGCGCACATCTCTTGTATGCCGTGTGTACCGGTGTATTCAAACAAATCAACTTTATGGGGCTGGGTGTGCAGATCGATGTCTATGCCGAGCGCATGACAAATATGCAGCTTGGAATCTTTTGCCTTGTGGGTGCTTTGGCAACCTTTTCTGTGGGATACCTGCTCGCGGCACTTGCAAGGAGCATCTGCCATGCCAAAAGCAAGCTGCTTCGTGCGGTGCTTTACTACATAACGATTGCTTTACTGCTGCTCGATCCGCTGTACCTCAGTGTCCTGTGCGGCTTTTTCGGCGGTGGGGATATGAACGGCATCGCCCTCCTTTACCCGGAGTGGGCGGCAAGGTGCCTTTTCGGTGCGCTGCTTCTTGTCAATGGGCTGGTATTCTGGAAGCGGGTACTGCCTGTCTACCGGCAGTCTTTTTCCGGGCGATGAACTTATAGGAGGAACTATGAAAAACTACAAGAAAACAATTACGATGTTGCTGACCGCAGCGATATTGCTGGTATCTGTTTTTATGACAGGGTGTACCAAACTGTCAGAAACTCCCAACAGCCCCCCATCCGGGACAGACGCGCTCGCTGAATCCGACGGCTTTGGCGTGTATGTCAAGCTGGAGCGCGATGATGCCAGCTCTATCGCCCTGCACGGCGGCAGCAGCTTTACAAAGGTATGTGAAAATGCGGATGGTTCGCCGTTAAAGGCTGGTGAATGGGTTTTCACCGGGGACGATATTGTACAGCTTTCCCAAAAGGACAACTGCTCCGTCCTTTTTACCGTTAGTGCGCATGATGCCGACGATACGCTGCTGGGAGAAGGCACTTTCCTCTACGATGTGGCACAAGAAAAGCTGTATGTCACCATTTCTGAGGACGGCGTGACCTGTTCCACCTCTGACGCAACCGATGCCCCGGCAGATGTGCCGCCAGTGCTGACGCTGCCCATTCTGGATGAGATCGACCGGAATGTGACCGTTGGAACCTCCGGTTCTTCGCTGCTGGCTGTGCAGGCGGCGGCCAAGCTGCTGGACTGGGGCGAGAACACCGGTCTCGGTACGGATGAGATCAGCGCCGCCGCCTCCACATGGCTGGCCGCAAGGAACAATGCCCTGACCGACTGCCTGAAAAAGCTGGAGCTGGTGGACGAAGCCTACCGGAAACTTCTGACCGACGAAGCGCGGGAGCTGCTGGACAGCGCCGGGTGTGAAAATGTGGAAGTTACTTGGGGCAGCGACCCGGTAGAGCCGGTCGAGGCCATCATGCAGGCGGCGGGGCTTCGCGGATGATGCGAGCAGCCAATACGAAGAAAGGAAGTCCTAAAGATGAATAACAGCTTGTTTGTCATAGAGCGCGCACGGGCAGAGGATGCAGCGGCACTCTTGGATTATCTGAAAATCGTGGGCGGCGAAACCGAAAATCTCAGCTTCGGTGCGGAGGGAGTGCCGCTCGACCTTGAAACGGAGCAAGACTATCTGCGTTCACAGTGCGAATCAACGGACAATGTGCAGTATCTCGCCAAGGTATATGGCGAGATCATTGGTACGGCAAGCCTGAACCGCAAGCCCCGGCGCATGAGCCATCGCGGAGAGTTCGGCATCAGTCTGAAAAAAGCGTGGTGGGGCTGCGGCGCGGCATCTGCGCTGACGGAAGCCGTTCTTTCCTTTGCCAAGGAAAACGGCTTTGAGCAGTTAAATCTTGAAGTGCGCAGCGATAATGCCCGTGCTATCAGACTTTATGAAAAATACGGCTTTCGGAAGCTGTGTATGTTTCCCCATTTTTTCAAAATCAATGGATAATATGTCGATTTTGACCTGATGAATCTCGAACTGAACACAGCAGACAGCAAAACGTAAAAAGCCCCGGCAGAAACACTCATTGAACATAAAAAGCAAACGCATAGCCAGACGCATAGACGCAGAGCTTTACCGGAAGGTATTGCTCTGCGTCACTTTTTCAAAAGGAGTAAGTTATTATGAAAGGCATTTTTGAACCAAGCACGTTTTGCAAGTGCAGTCGCAGGCTTCCCACGAGTGGAAAATTCATCATCGCCGCTGCTCTTGCGGCAATGATGCTAATCTCCCTCACGGCCTGCGGAAAGGTTCCGCCCACCGGCAACAGCGACCAAGACCCTTCCGCTGCGGGAAACGCGGGAGGAACGGTTGAGATGATTCCGTCCACTGACACAGACGGTTCAGCCGATGCGGATACCGCAGAGGGAAAAGATACCCCAGCGAACGAGGACGGTGCCGCTGATGACGCATGGAAAGCTGCGTTTGAAAAAAGTCTGCTGGAAAACTACGGCGTCAAGCCGGATCATTATGAGGAACTGGAAAACGGCGTATATCAGGTCTATGTAGAAATTGATGGAAAGGTTGTCCCCTATGTTGCGGTGGATTCTGCAACCGGAGACTACCACGGATAAAATCAAATAACGACACGAGAGTCAGACGCATAGACGCAGGGCCGATAATCCGTGAGCCAACAAACTGCACGGGTTATCGGCTCTCTTTTTGTTTCCCTTTGACGTGTCATTTCAGCTTGTCCGCGCTCATGCACGGGTCTATGTACTTCTGCGACTCGGCATCACTCTTACCGACAAAGAAATCTGCCTCGCACTTGGCGACGGTTTGCGGTGCTCTGCCGTGGAACACGATTCCGTCGAGGCTGATGTCCATCTCTTCCGAAATCAGTGCAACCGTTTCAAAACGCGGATTGCTCTTGCACTTTTCAATCTCAATGACGGTTCGAGTACACATATTGAGCCGTTCTGCTAACTCGCGCTGTGTTATCTTTTTCTGCTCCCGCTTTTCGCGGAGTCTCTGGGCAAACAGGTCAAGAAAGTTCATTGGAAATCACCTCTACTATATTGTAGAGTGAGCTTTGCTTCACTTAAATCTACATGTAGCTCATATCGAATGAGCTATAAATCACCTTCAAAGAACTGGAGATTATTTTATGGAAACACGGATGAACAGGAGATGGCGCTAAGGCCGCTCGCAGCCATGTAAAAAAGCATAAGCACCGAGTAGCCGCCTACTTAAAAAAGCGCGCGGCGATCCCGCAGACGAGCTGCACTCACAGAAGTGAGTTGCAGCTCTCTTTTTATGCAGTATGGTTCATCCGTGATTCAGCCCCTCCGGGGGCAGCAATATTCCCTTGTGCTTTCGTGCGCAATCAAGGCGCTCGTGCGGGCAATTATGTCCGTGCGAGCGCCTTTTTTCGTTTTTCTGTCGGCTGTCGTTCTCCGCCGGTGTTGGTTCGGTTCACCACCCACCCAACACCGAAACGGAGGAACAAAATGTTTAATAGAAAAAGCATCTATGCGCTGAATAAGAAAGACCCCGATGCCATCGTTTATCATGGATGCCAATGAAGTCATCATCCGCCTGACCCGCGAGGACTTTGCCAGCGAGGAAGAATTCCTGAAATGGAAATCTTGGTCAGATGAAAACTACCACACCGAGGACAATCAGGATGTGGTAGAGGGGAAACACAATAGCTGGCCGCGGCATAGAGCGTCTGCGTTTCATCATCGAGATAGAGATCAATCTCGTCTGTGAAGACGCAGACCAGCACATCTGTTGTCTTACCGCCTTGCGTGATGCTTTCGGCATCGTTGACCCAGCCCCAGGTGCGCCAGTCCGCGCCCGCAATCTGTTGTTCCTCCTCCGGCTCCTGCTGCTTCTCTGCGCATGCCGCACATGCGGCAAGCATCAAAAGCGCCAGCAGCGCAGCTGCTATTTCCCGACTGCTTCTCATCGCATCATTTCCCCTATCTCCCGAGCGTTTTCTGGCAGAACGCCGGATATTTTACTGTTATTATACCGCCTGCAAGGAAAGATACGACTAACCGTCAGTTAGGATTCTGCCTGCCTCAGTTTTTCTCCGCCGCCTGCCGGTCCAGACGCAGATTTCTAAAGTAGAGGCTAAAATCGATGCTGACGAAACAGAAATTCAGCACATAGAAAAACATTACGTACCACTTAAATCCATTGGGATTCAGAAGCTTACTGGTAATGCCCGCAACGTAGCCAAGCAAAATCAGCACCAGAAACGGCAGGCTCTTGCCCTTCGTCGTCCGCGCGCGGTAGGATTTGATCGCGCTCAGCGGCCAGGAAAAGCCGAAGCACAGCAGCATTGCAATCTCGCAGAGCTCAAAAAGATGCACCATTCCATTTTCCCCCCTATATCTCTTCGCGGCAGGCGTCAAAAATCCCGGCTCTGCAAATGGCGGCCTCCAGCATCTCTCCAATCCTGTCCGGCGTCGGCGCAACGAGAACGCCTGCTTCTTCCAGTGCTGCAATCTTGCCCGCAGCGGTTCCCTTGCCGCCGGAGATGATTGCGCCCGCGTGGCCCATGCGCTTACCCATGGGGGCCGTCTGGCCGGAAATGAAGGCCGCGACCGGCTTTGTCATCCGGGTTTTGATATACTCTGCCGCTTCCTCTTCGCCGTCTCCGCCAATCTCTCCAATCATCACAACGGCGTAGGTGTCGGGGTCTTCCTCAAACAGCCGCAGCGCGTCAACAAAGCCCGTGCCGCGGATGGGGTCGCCGCCGATACCGAGCGCTGTGGACTGCCCGATGCCGCGTGAGGTGAGCTGCTTGACCGCCTCATAGGTCAGCGTCCCGGATCGCGAAATGACGCCCACGTGGCCTTTCTTGTGGATATACCCCGGCAGAATGCCAACCTTGCACAGACCCGGCGAAATGAGCCCCGGGCAGTTCGGGCCAATCAGCCGCGTTTTAGAGCCCTCCAAATAGTGCTTCACGCACGCCATATCCAGAACCGGAATGCCTTCTGTGATGCACACAACAAGCGGAAGCTCCGCGTCAATAGCCTCGAGAATCGAGTCGGCCGCAAACTTCGGCGGCACATAGATAATGGACGCATTCGCGTTTGTGGCCTGCTTTGCCTCACGGACGGTATTGAAAACGGGCACGTCAAAAATTGTCTGTCCGCCCTTGCCGGGAGTTACGCCGCCGACGATGTTCGTTCCATAGGCCAGCATCTGTTCGGTGTGGAATTTTCCCTGATGGCCGGTAATACCCTGCACGAGAAGGCGCGTATTCTGATCGACTAAAATACTCATGCGTCGCTTCCTCCTTTCGCGGCCTGCACGGCCTTTTCTGCGCCGTCCGCCATATCATCCGCAGCGATAATCTGCATACCGGACTGCCGCAGAATCTCGCGACCCCGCTCCACGTTTGTTCCCTCGAGCCGGACGATCAGCGGCACGGGAAGCCCCGTCTTCTTTGCTGCGGCGACAATGCCCTCGGCAATTACGTCGCATTTCATAATGCCGCCGAAGATATTGACGAAGATCGACCTGACATGCGCGTCAGAGAGCAGAATTTCAAATGCAGCTTCGACGCGCTCTGCGGTTGCGCTGCCGCCGACATCCAGAAAATTTGCGGGGCTTCCGCCAAACTTCTGGATAATATCCATCGTCGCCATGGCCAAGCCTGCGCCGTTGACCAAGCAGCCGATGCTGCCATCTAAACTCACATAATTGAGGTCAAACTGCGACGCACGGTACTCTTTTTCATCCTCCTCCGCCGCATCGCGCAGAGCCTGAAGCTCCGGATGGCGGTAGAGCGCGTTATCATCAAAGTTGACCTTTGCGTCCAGACACAAAAGCTTTCCATCCTGCGTTTCCACCAGCGGATTGATCTCCACCAGCGAGCAGTCCTTTTCCAGATACAGCCGGACGAGCGCGTCCAGAAGCGTCTGAAACTGCGCACGCAGCACCTGCGGAAGGCCAATGCGGTCAGCAGTGTCCATAACCTCATAGGCCTTGAGCCCCATGACGGCAGAAACCGGAATCTGGACAATTGCCTCCGGCGCAGTCTTCGCGGTCTCCTCAATCTCCGTGCCGCCTGCGCTGGACGCAACAATCACAAGTCCTGCCCGGTTCATATCGCCGGTAACAGAGAGATAGTATTCTTTTTTCACTGCAACAGCTTCTGTGATTAGCACCTTGTGAACCGTTTTTCCTGCGGGGCCAGTCTGCTTCGTCACAAGCTGCATGCCGAGCATCTGCCGGGCGATGGTCTCCGCCTCGTCCGCCGTCTTTGCCAGCTTCACGCCGCCTGCCTTGCCGCGTCCGCCGGAGTGCACCTGCGCCTTGATGACGCAAGGAAGCATCTTCTCGGCTGCCTGACGCGCCGCTTCCGCTGTTTCGGCAACAATGCCGGAGGGAACTGGCGCGCCATAATCGCCAAGGAGCTTCTTTGCCTGATATTCATGGATTTTCATGATGCCGCGGTCTCCTTCTTTTTCTTTGTCTGCGATGATGCTGCCGGTGCCGCTTTATGTGAGCCAAGGGCAAGACCGGCTTCCAAGGCGTGCGCATTGAGCGCCTCCGTGCCCTTGGGCACATGCAGCATTACAGCCTCGCGCAGCACGTCCTGTGACACAAGTCCCAGCAGCGCGTTGATTGCGCCGACGGCCACGATATTGGCCGTCATAGCCTTTCCAACCTTCTCTTGCGCCGTGCGCAGAATCGGAAGCTGGGTCAGATGCGGCAGGTTCAGCTCCTGCGGGATTTGCAGGCTTTCATCTGCCAGCACGACGCAGTTTTCCGGCAGATCATGGCCGTAATCGTCTAAGGCCTTCTGCGTGAGGACCATCAGAAAGGTCGGCTTCTGCACCTTGGTAAAGCCAATGGGCTCCTCCGAAATCAGGACTTCTGCTTTGCAGCTGCCGCCTCTTGCCTCCGGGCCATAGGCCTGGGACTGCGCGGTATATTTTCCTGCCAATATGGCGGCCTCCGCCAGAATCACGGTCGCCAGAATGACGCCCTGTCCGCCGCTTCCTGCCAGCCGCAGTTCCATGTTACTCATTCGCTTCACGCTCCTTTGCAAGTCTATGAATCAGCTTCTCATATTCATAGGTAAACTCCGGATACTGCACCTGATGCAGAAGACCGATGATAAGCTTGCCGCGCAGCTCGTCCGGCGTCATTTTGTTCGCCTGCTCCTGGGTGACAGCGTTTTCCTTCTGCCACTTCATCATGTCAACTGCAGAGCCCTTGTGGTTCTTGCGGCCATAGTAGGTCGGGCAGACAGAGGCAACGTCGATGATCGAAAAGCCCTGATGGCGAATGCCCTCCTGAATGAGGCTGATCGTCTGCTGGACATGATACGCGCTTCCCCGGGCGGCATAGCTCGCGCCTGCCCCATAGGCAAGACCCGCAATATCAAACGAGCGGTCGAAGTTTCCGTAGGGCGCGGTCGTGCCATAATCGCCGCGCGGCGTGGTGGGAGAATACTGGCCGCCTGTCATGCCGTAGATTTCGTTGTTGAACACGACGACGGTCAGGCCGATATTTCGCCTTGCCGCGTGAATGAGGTGGTTGCCGCCGATGGCGGAAATATCGCCGTCGCCCGCAAGCACGATGACCTCGAGCTCTGGGTTTGCCAGCTTGATACCCGTTGCAAAGGCGATGGCTCTTCCGTGCGTGGTGTGGATTGTATTAAAGTCCAGATAGCCCGCCGCACGCGAGGAACACCCGATACCGGAGACGATCACGGTCTTGTTCCGGCTAAGGCCCAGATTTTCAATCGCCTGCGCCACATCGCGCATGATGATGCCGTTGCCGCAGCCGGGACACCAGATGTGCGGCAGATGCTCCGGGCGCATGTATTTATAAACGAGCGTCGAGGTGTTGCCGGGGTTGACGCTCATATCGCCGGTATTGACCATTTACTCTGCCTCCTCAAGCTTTTTCAGGATTTCCTGCGGCGTAATGACCGTGCCGTTGAGCCGCCCGATGAAATCAACCGCGCACGCACCCTTGACGATGCGCTCGACCTCCAGCAGAATCTGGCCGCCGTTGTGTTCGGCGACAAGCATCCGCTTTGCCGTTTTACAGATCTCCCGCAGCTCGCGCTCCGGGAACGGCCAGATGGTAATGGGGCGGAAAATGCCGACCTTTTTGCCATTCGCGCGTGCCTGCTCCATGGCGCTTTTTGCGGCGCGCATCGTGCCGCCGTAGCAGATGATGACGGTTTCCGCGTCGTCAAGAGAAACCCTCTCACACTGAACGATATCGTCATAGTTATCAGAAATTTTGCGCATCAACCGGTCCATCAGCTTGGCCGCTTCCTCGGTGGAGTTGGTCGGAAAGCCTGTCTCATCGTGAATAAGTCCTGTGATGTTATACCGCTGCCCGCAGCCAAAGGGCGCCATCTGCGGCACGAGCTGGCCGGGCTTCATATGATACGGCAGCCGCTTGGGCTCCGGGTAGCGAACCGTCGGCCGGTCGATGACCTCCAGCTCCTCCGGCTCGGGAAGCTCCATGCCTTCCCGAAGATGGCCAATAATTTCGTCCATCAGAAAAATGACCGGCGTGCGGTATTTTTCGGATAAGTTGAAGCAGCGCACCGCGAGCGTATATGTTTCGCGCACGGAAGAGGGGCTGATGACAATGATCGGATGATCGCCGTGTGTGCCCCATCTGGCCATCATCACATCGCCCTGTGACGGAGACGTCGGCATGCCGGTCGATGGGCCGCAGCGCTGCACATCGACAATTACCATCGGAATTTCCGCCAGACACGCGTAGCCGATGTTCTCCTGCTTGAGAGAAAAGCCTGGGCCGCTGGTCGCGGTCATGGCCTTGACGCCCGCAACGGAGGCTCCAATGGCGCAGGCAATGGACGCAATTTCGTCCTCCATCTGGATGAACTTTCCTCCCTCTTGTGGAAGCCTCAGCGCAGAGAGCTCTGCAATTTCGGTTGACGGTGTGATTGGGTATCCGGCATAAAGCCGCATGCCCGCGGCAAGCGCGCCCTCGACGCACGCTTCGTTTCCCTGCATCAATACGGTTTTACCCATTGCGTTTCCCCTCCCTCCGCTTCTTTTAAGTAAATCGCGTAATCCGGACAGCGCAGCTCACACTGCCCGCAGAGCACACACTGTGCATTTTCCGCCAGTGCTGCCTTTCCGTCCCGGAGTTCCAACGCTCCCTTCGGGCAGAACGCCACACATATCCCGCAGCCCTTGCACCAGGCCAGATTCAGCACCAACTCTTTTTGACTGCTCACCGCTTCCGCTCCTCTCGTCTTTTCTGACTGGAAAAATATCGACTCCCAGTGAACTACTGCCAAGATAGCACGCATATCCTACAACTTCAAACAGGATTATCTTTTACAATAAAACAATAAAAAGCTTGTAATGAAGCAAGTCCTGTGGTAATCTTTCAAATAGGGAAGCGTAAAAGACAGAATTATTGCAAAAATTTCACACGTTCGCGCCAGAAACTGCAACTGTTTGACAGTTTTCTTGCATCAAAGACGCTGTTGTATTTTCAAAAGAGAGGTGTAAATTTTCATGAATTTTCAGAATCTGGAATCCTTTCTGGTTCTGGCCGAGGAAGGAAGCGTTACACGCGCGGCCGAGCGACTGCACGTCTCGCAGCAAGCGCTCAGCGGATTACTCGCACGTCTTGAAAAAGAAGTTGGAAGTCCCCTCTTTTTCCGGCGTTCCGGTCTGGAGCTGACTTACGCTGGGATTTGCCTGCAGCGTGCCGCGATTCAGGTTCTCGATATTCAGCGCCAGACGATTGCCGCCATGCAGGACATCCGGGAGAGCCGGCGCGGCGTGCTTCGCATCGGTGTTTCGCATACGCGCGGACAGTCCATCCTACCCCTGCTGCTTCCGACGTTCAGCCAACTCTATCCCCTGGTCGAGCTGACCATTTTCGAGGGCAGCACGACCGTTCTGGAAAAAGATCTTTCCAAAGGTCTGATCGATGTTCTGATCGGCTTTGCTCCCTTTACGCCGGACTGCGCAGAATATGCGCCGCTGATGCAGGAAAAAATGTATCTGGTCGGCCAAAGAGAGCTTCTCCACCAGACCTTTGGCGCGCAGACGCAGCAGGTGTGCCGGGCATATGAGGCGACGCGCAATCTGCGTCTGTTTGCAAAGTTTCCCTTTGTTCTTCTCAAAAAGGGCGACCGGATCCGCGCCATTGCCGACCGCGTGTTTTCCCGCTACAGCATCCAGCCGGATATTCGTCTGGAAACGCAGAACGTTCAAACGGCCTTCTGCCTCGCGGCTGAAGGCATGGGCCTTACCATCTGCCCCGAACTCTATCTCTATAGCCCCTATACCGTCTCCGGCACTGCCGCTGGTCCTGTCCGCCAGAAGGTTGAGATTTTCCCCTTTTCCGATAAAGATACTGCCGATACCATCGCCATCGGCTATAACCGTGAGCGCTATCTCAGCAAAATCGCCCGCGATTTTATCGATCTGAGCCTCCGGCTGTATCAGAAAGCGCCGCTCTTTTCCGCGCAGGAGGACTTTCCCGTGGGCGCAATTTTATAAGCTGCCGCGCACATCTGCAAAAAACCGCGCGAGGAAACAAAATGTTTCCCCGCGCGGTTTTTTATTCCTGAAGACTTTTATCCGTGATAAGTTCGTTCTGCAAATTAAGACATGCCGCAACGTCCCGGTTTTTGAGCGCGTCCAACACACGCCTGTGGAAATTGATGCTCTCCTCAACGCCATGAATTTTCCAGGTTTTCTCTGAGTTATGCTTATAGACCTCAAAGAAAGCATCCTGCACGGCATTATCCGAATCCGTTTCTTCCGGCTGCCGCATAAGTTTTTTTAAGAACGCCATCTGCTGCTGAAGATACACGATTTCCTGCTGCATCCGGCGCTCACTCTCCCGGCGGGACATTTTTTCCAGCTCTGCCGCGCCGAACTGCTCCCTGCTGATTCGCATCTGGGATTTTGGCGCAGGCTGGATGCCCTCCGGTGATTTTCCCGCGCGGCGGATGCGCTTTGTGATGTTGTGGACGCGCTCAAAGCCGAGCAGCTCCGGATCGTAGCCCAGCTTCCGCAGCGCCATGTTCCCGGTGCATCCCTCCACACTCAGCCGCCAGAAGGCTTCCTTGAACGCCAGCGTGAACGAAATCTGATTTTCCGTGACCTTCTCCGTGTACGGATTTGCACGCAGAAGCTCCTGTTCCGCCGCGCTGAATTTTTTTCGTGTTCCCATAGCCCTCTCCTTCTTCCTGCCTTCAGTATACCATAGTTCATGCCGCTATGGGTCATTTCCTTGTCCACTTCCTGGTCAATGTCATTAAGTTTGCGCACAAAACGCTCAATCACTTATGATGGCGAT
>ERZ773235.2970-NODE-2970-length-12900-cov-3.756870_pt1 | contig 12900 bp, 8 predicted proteins | sample MGYA00580522_ERZ773235 | MGnify/ENA primary metagenome ERZ773235 (study PRJEB29015, sample SAMEA2737797) | human gut metagenome | biome: human gut; feature: human-associated habitat; material: faeces | place: China | collected 2012 ...
TGCACCATCCGTTTCATTAAACTTATCCGCCATATAATCGCCGATCGTCATCTCACACCCATCCGTCGCCCAATTTCCATGACTATGATCGTGACCCAGATTTTCATTTTCCAGGAATTTTTTCATATCCTCCTGGCTGCCGACATTGAAGCTGAAAATATTCTGATAAAAATTATCATCAGAATTATTTTCTGTTCCACGGAGGACCTGCAGACCAAGAATATCTCCAGTATCGCCAATCTGCCTTCCTGTAATTTCAAATCTCAGACCTCCCCTGCTTATTTTACTGCACCCCATGCGATGTTCTGCAAACGCCTTGCAGAATCGGTAGTGCCTGCGCCTGTCTGCTGGATAAAATATAGTATGCAGAGCTGTTCTTTTGGGTCAAGGCTGAAATAACAGCCCATCCAGCCGTCCCAGCCGAAAGAGCCTTCTGACTGGATAAGTCCTGCGGCGGAAGGGTCGTAAAGGATACGCATGAAGTTACCGTAGCCGTGACCCTTTGTGCTGTCCCAGTTAAGGGTCTTGCGCTGTTCAGGTGTAAGACCGTTTCTTGCCATGAAATCGACCGTGTTTCTGCCGAGTATCCTCACACCGTCAAGCTCGCCCTTGTTCATAAGCATTTTGGCAAACTTTGCATAGTCCTCTACAGTGGAAACAAGACCTGCTCCGCCCGACTCAAAGGCAGGAGGTACAGTGTAATCAGTAAGGCAAAGGTGGAAGTGAGTGAAAGGCTCGTTTCCGCCATTTTTGTATTCATAACACTGGGCAAGTCGGCTGTACTTTTCCGCCGGGATATAAAAGCCTGTATCGTTCATACCGAGGGGTTCAAAGATCTCTTTTCTAAGAAAATCTCCGAACTTCATGCCAGAAACCACCTCGATAACAGCACCCATGATGTCAGCAGACGCACCATACATCCACTTTTCACCAGGGGTGAACATAAGAGGACGCTTGCCCATTTCCTTGGCGAAGCTCACAGTATCCAGAAGCTTTTCGCCTTTGAGATATTTTTCAGACTGTTCGCCCCAAAGCGCACCCATTTTCTGACCTGCGGGAGTGCCATCAGGATAAGGGATACCGGAAGTCATGGTGAGCAGGTCGCCTATGGTTATATCTCTGTCGGCAGGACGCTCACCGTTCTCATCAAGGACCACAGGATTGGAAAACTCAGGGATAAACCACTTGAGCGGGTGACGAGTGTCGAGCAGACCACGCTCGATAAGTATCATTGCGGCAGCGGCTGTAACAGGCTTTGACATAGAAAAAAGTCTGAAAATGCTGTCAGTTTTCATAGGGATATTTTTCTCCTTGTCAGCAAGACCAAAGCTTTTGAGATAGACAGTTTCGCCTTTATGGATAACGCTGAGAACTGAGCCTGAGAAAACACCCTTGGTTATCTCTTTTTGTGCAACAGCGTCGAGATATTTAAAATTTTCGTACATGATAGACCTCCGTGTTATGATGTTTGATATATAGGATTATAACACAGTTCGGGTGGAAATGCAAGATTTTGTGTGGCAACAAAAAGCCATGACGGACAATGCCCGTCACAGCGAGCATCAAACCCCTCCCAGCGTATCATACCTATGGGTGGGAGCAAAAAAATCCGCTACCATAAATGATAGCGGATTGGGTGCAGGGGCAAGCCCCTGCTGGCGGAGATGGAGAGATTTGAACTCTCGCTACGGTTTTGCCGTACTACCGCATTTCGAGTGCGGACCCTTCAGCCACTTGGGTACATCTCCTTGTGTCAACTATACTATTATACAAGTAATCACAAAAAAAGTCAAGCCCTTTGTGCAAATTTAAGCACAAAGAGCTTGTCCATTATCTATTGCTGAGCACGCTTCTGCATCTCCTTAACATATGCAAGCGTTTCAGGAGTGTAGCCTACCATTGCGTTGGGACAACATTGGGAAAGCAATTGCATAAGCCCCATGGCGGTGTCCTTGCCCTTGGCATATACGTTAAAACGCAGTACATTCTTCTTGTGCTTCGTGCAGACGATTATCTCGTTGGTGTAGCTGATGAAATTCATACTCGCTGTGTGCTGGTAAATGCCGTAGGCTTCCTCTCGCCAGCACATCTGAAATGGCGCTTTCTTGTTGGCAAGCACCCTGTCGGATACGATAATATGATCGTCCTGATATTGTATGTTGGCGTAAAGCTCGTCAGCCTGCTGTAAAAGATCGGGATTGGCTTTGAATATGCCGCTCTTTTCAGGGTGCGTCCTCCGTGACGTACCAAATATAAGAAATATAACACCAGGCGTAAGAGCAAAAAGTCCAAGTATCAATACGCCGTATTCACCGGCTACTACCGCCGCAAATGAGATAAATCCACCCATTAGCGTGAGTATCACACCGCCAGCTATCATTGCTATCATTCTTTTTCGTATGTTGGCAAATACTACTTCTCGTCCCATTTTTGTTACCCCTCTTTACTTTTTATCCGTGATTCTGCTTTGCCACAAGGCTCTCTCCGCAGTATATCTTCCTGAGCTTCGGCTTCTCTATCTTGCCCGTCGGGTTTCTCGGTATGTCTGCAAAAATTATCTTGTGCGGACGCTTGTATCTCGGAAGCTTCTGACAGAACGCCATTATCTCTTCCTCTGTGCATGGGTGGTCTGGCTTTAGCTCGATTATTGCCGCCGCTATCTCGCCCAAACGCTGATCAGGCAGACCAATTACTGCCACGTCTCTGATAGCGTCGTGACTTCTCAAAAAGTCTTCTATCTGTACAGGGTAAAGATTTTCTCCACCACTTATAATAACGTCCTTTTTGCGGTCAACAAGGTAAATAAAGCCGTCCTCGTCCTCCTGAGCCATGTCGCCAGTGAAAAGCCAGCCGTCTTTGAGAGTTTCAGCTGTCGCCTTTGGATCTCTGTAGTAGCAGGTCATAACGCCGGGGCCTTTTACACAAAGCTCGCCCACTTCGCCGCGCTTTACAGTGTTGCCCTTATCATCAACTATCTTGACCTTCCAGCCAAAGCCTGCCTTGCCTATTGCGCCTACCTTGTCAATGTTATCCACACCAAGGTGTACACAGCCGGGACCTATAGATTCGCTAAGACCATAGTTAGTGTCATATTTGTGGTTAGGGAAAACCTTTTTCCAGCGTGCAATAAGTGACGGCGGAACAGGCTGTGCGCCTATGTGCATAAGCCTCCACTGTGAAAGCTCATACTTTGAAAGTGTCACCTCACCGCTGTCGATAGCGTCAAGGATATCCTGCGCCCAAGGCACAAGAAGCCATACGATAGTACACTTCTCCCTCGATACAGTATCAAGTATAAATTCAGGCTTCACGCCCTTGAGAAGCACCGCCTTGCCCCCTGAGATAAGGCTTCCGAACCAGTGCATCTTCGCACCTGTGTGATAAAGCGGAGGAATACAAAGGAAAACGTCCTCCTTTGTCTGACCATGATGATTCTGCTCAACTCTTGCGGCGTGCATAAGGCTCTCGTGATTGTGCAGGATAGCCTTAGGGAAGCCAGTTGTGCCTGACGAGAAGTAGATAGCCGCATCGTCCTCGTCAGTAAGCTCTATGTACGGAGTAGTGCTTGCACAATTTGCAGTGAGCCTGTCATAATGCTCTGCAAATGACGGACAGTTCTCGCCAACATAGAAAAGAAGTCTGTTCTTGCTTATCTCATCAGCTATCTCCTCAACTCTGCCGATAAATTCAGGGCCAAATACAAGAATATCCACCTCGGCAAGGTCAAGACAGTATTTTATCTCCTCCGGAGTGTATCTGAAATTCAGCGGCACTGCAAGCGCACCCGTCTTGAGGATACCAAAATAAATAGGCAGCCATTCAAGACAGTTCATAAGCAGGATACCCACCTTGTCACCCTTTTTTACCCCACGGGATAAAAGCAGATTGGCAAAGCGGTTAGCCTTTTCGTTGAAAACGCTCCAGGTTATCTCACGGCGATAATGACAGACAGGGTTAGGCTCTATAAGCTCATATTCCTTCCAAGTCACACGTCTGGTTTCTCTGATCTCAGGATTGACCTCTACCAGAGCAACATCATTTCCGAACTCTCTTGCGTTACGCTCCAGTATCTCGGTTATAGGCATACAAAAACTTCCTTTCATAATTAAAAGCTTGAAAGCTAGAAAACTTAAAAGCTTAAAAGTATTCACAAACATATATGTTATTATTTTATCATATGATGACAAAAAAGTAAAGAGATTTAAAACAGAATAAGTGACAAAGTGAAAGATAAATAATTGTGGAGTTTTTACAGAAGAAAAGTGTTTGCCCCTACCTGAATTTGAGCGAATACCGTCAAAAAGATAACCAACAAAAAAGGCAGCCCCACATGGGAGCTGCCCCTTAACTTAAAAAGTGTACCGTTTCAGATCTTATTCTTTTGCCTTTTCTTCCTCTTTGCTTGCCTCAGCCGCCTGCTGTGCCTTGAGAAGATCCCTGATCTCTGTAAGAAGCACTATGTCCACCGGTGGCTCTGCAGGCTTTTCAGGCTCTTCATGCTTGCCAAGTGACGCAAGCTTATTTATGACCTTCATTATTACAAAAATAACGAACGCCATGATTATGAAGTTTATCACTGCCGTCAGAAATGCGCCGTAGTTTATGTACTGACTTCCTAGTAAATGTATCTTGCCCTCTACGTCAGCACCGCCTATACAGCCTATTATCGGGTTGATAAAATTCTCAGTAAATGACGTCACGATATTCTGAAACGCAGCGCCTATGATAACGCCCACTGCCAAGTCTATGACGTTTCCTTTGAGAGCAAACGCCTTGAACTCATTTACAAACTTCTTGATAAAACCTTTTTTCTTCTCTTCCATAACGGTTACGACCTTTCGTTTTTTGTTCCGAGCCACGCTCTTATGGTCATTTTATCACATATTTTGACCATTTTCAATAGTTTCTCTACAACATCCTACGGTTTTACGTCGTTTTGCCCATATATGTTAATACACTGTAAATGCTTTGTAAACAAACATGAAAAGGTATTGCATTTCCCGAAATGGTGTGCTATAATGATTAAGCTGTTTAAGTGAGGGACATGACGATGGGATATAGCCAAGAGGTAAGGCAGCGGACTTTGACTCCGTCATTCCGATGGTTCGAATCCATCTATCCCAACCAAAAACAAGCTAAATCGAACAAACATTGGGGTGTCGCCAAGTGGTAAGGCAACGGACTCTGACTCCGTCATTCCGAAGGTTCGAATCCTTCCACCCCAGCCACAAAAGACCGTAGATTTTTTCTGCGGTCTTTGTTTTTTATACATTCTTTCAGCAACCAAAAGAGAGGTTTTGCAACTGAGTATAAGTAAACATAAAAAACAAAATGTGAACAAAAATAATTTGGGATTGCGTGTTTACAAACTGGTAAAAATGTGTTATACTTAAAGTGCAAAAGAATTTCATCAAAGGAGGTCTGAAAAATGAAAAAGATAATAAACAGAAAAAATGCAGCGGCAGTGGCTTGCGCCGCTATGATGATATGTGCGGCAGGTGCTGTGCCTGACAGCGTGCTAAGTGTGAGTATGCCTGTGCAGGCGGCTGAAGCTGCGGTGCAGACAAGTCTGCCTCAGGTCACAGGGCTGACATCTAAAACTCCTGATATAAGCTCCATAAGACTTAGCTGGAACGCCGTGAATGGTGCGGACGGCTATTCTGTTGGAATGCGTTCAAAGGGTCAGTATCCTGAGATAGCAGACGTTACGGACACTACATATCTTGTTACAGGTCTGCCTGCGGCAACGAGGGAGAACTTCAAGGTAAGAGCCTATAAGATAGTGAACGGTCAAAAGGTCTATGGCGACTATTCAGTGAACTACAATTCCGCAACAAACCCACGCCCCATAAGCGGTCTTAAAGCTCAGACGGGCAATGCTTCCGTTAGCCTTTCATGGAAAAAAGTAGGCTGTTCAAACTATCGTGTCTTTATGCTGAAAAACGGCAAGTGGAAGCAGATAGCGCAGACGGATACAAACAGCTGCACTGTCATAGGACTTGACGCAGGAAGCTATAAATTTAAAGTAAGAGCCTGCAAGCGTGACGATAAGGGTGCAAATCACTACGGCAAATATTCGCAGGAGATAACGGCACAGGCTGTCACGGTGAGCAAGGTCACTGGTCTGACATCTAAGACCCCTAACACAAGCTCTATAAAGCTTAGCTGGAACGCTGTGAGCGGTGCAGACGGATATTCTGTGGGAATGCGTTCAAAGGGTAAATATCCTGAGATAGCTGACGTGAAAGGCACGACATACACTGTCAAGGGTCTGCCTGCGGCAACAAGAGAGAATTTCAAGGTAAGAGCATATAAGATAGTAGACGGAGTTAAGATATACAGCGACTATTGTGAAAACTACAATTCCGCCACAAATCCAAGGAAGGTAACAGGAGTAAAAGCTTCTGACATCACCGCTTCTACACTTGACCTTAACTGGAAATCTGTAGGCTGCACAAGCTACAAGGTGTTTATATACACAAACGGCAAGTGGAAGAACATAGCTTCATCTACGGTAAATTCCTGCGCAATAAACGGACTTTACGCAAAGACTACATACAGATTCAAGGTAAGAGCCTGCAAGACGGACGATAAAGGTTCAAATCACTATGGAGCATATTCCGAGGAGATAACCGTCAAGACACCGGACCACACTGTCGAGGTCATAAACGGCATGAGCTATGTTGACGGAGTGCTTTTGGCGAACAAAACATATTCCCTCCCTGCAAGCTACGACCCAAAGGGTCTGACCAAAGAAACATCTGCGGCGTTCAAAAAGATGCAGACCGCTGCATATAAAGACGGCATAAGCCTGTGGGTATGCTCAGGCTACCGCTCTTATTACGATCAGAGGTACCTTTATAATATGTACTGCAACCGTGACGGCAAGGCTGCGGCAGACAAATACTCCGCAAGACCCGGCTACAGCGATCATCAGACGGGCATGGCAATAGACGTAAACAACGCCAGCGACTCATTTAACGGCACAAGAGAAGCCAAGTGGCTTGCAAACAACTGTGCGAAATATGGTTTTATAATTCGTTATCCAAAGGGCAAAGAGGCTTACACCGGATATCAGTATGAGTCTTGGCACATAAGATATGTAGGCACGCCTTTAGCACAAAACATAACCAACAGCGGACTTTCTCTTGAAGAATACTTCGGGATAACTTCGCAATACAAGGATTGACATATGGTTCAGACCGCTGTTCACGGGCATCTGTGAACAGCGGTCTTTTGTTATTATCCATGCTCACTTATCACTTGAAATCTTGCATTTCACCATGATCTGTGTTATACTATATTTAAGGCAATACCGCACAAAGATCGTGCGTCAGATGCGTAGTCAGATTTTTTGTCAGATCGCATAAAAATTCCGCAGGCAGATGGCGTGCAAAGCCGTCAGGCGGGCTTTGTGCGGTGTTGCCTTATACATTCCACTAAGGAGGTCATCTCTATGCTTCTTTCAGGTAAGACGGTCGTTCTCGGCGTCAGCGGCAGTATTGCGGCTTACAAGATCCCAACTTTAGCAAGGCTGCTCAAAAAGCAAGGCTGCAATGTTCAGGTACTCATGACACAGAACGCTACTCAATTTATAAACCCTATCACTTTTGAATCCCTCACAGGCAACAAGTGCCTTATAGATACTTTTGACAGAAATTTTCAATACAGTGTTGAACACGTTGCTCTTGCAAAGCAGGCTGACCTTGTTATGGTCGCCCCTGCTTCCGCTAATGTTATCGGAAAGATAGCATACGGCATCGCTGACGATATGCTCACCACCACTGTCATGGCTTGCCCTTGCAAAAAAATGATATCCCCTGCCATGAACCACAATATGTATCACAATCCTATTGTGCAGGACAATATCCGGAAGCTTGAGCGTTTCGGCTACGAGATGATCGCTCCTGACAGAGGTATGCTTGCAAACGGTGATGACGGCGACGGCAGAATGCCTGAGCCTGAATACATTCTGCGGGAGCTTGCTTTTGAGAAGGAGCTTGCAGGCAAAAAGGTGCTTGTTCCGGCTGGCGCGACCATGGAGGCTATCGACCCTGTGAGGTACATCACTAATCATTCAAGCGGAAAAATGGGCTGTGCACTTGCTAAAGCGGCTATGCAAAGAGGTGCAAAGGTGACGTTGGTGGCAGGTCACATGGAGGTTTTGCCGCCTATGTTCGTGGACGTTGTGAACGTAAAGTCTGCGGCGGATATGTTTGAAGCTGTCACAAAGCTTGCTCCTGAGCAGGATATTATCGTAAAGGCGGCGGCTGTGGCTGACTACACGCCTGTTGCGGTGGCTGACAACAAGATAAAGAAGTCTGACGATGACATGAAGATAGAGCTAAAGCGCACGCAGGATATTCTTGGCTATCTAGGTCAGCATAAACGTGACGGTCAGGTCATATGCGGTTTTTCTATGGAAACGCAGGACGTTATCAAGAACTCTGAGAAAAAGCTCACCAACAAAAACTGCGATATGATATGTGCAAACTCACTAAAGACCGCTGGTGCAGGCTTCAAGACGGACACTAACGTTATCACCCTTATCACTGAGGGCGGTGCTGTGGAGCTGCCTATTATGACCAAAGAACAAGCCGCTCACAGGATACTTGACGAGCTTGCGAAAATGATATAAGTGTACGATAATATGTACAGATAAATAGATCACGAAGGGAAATACCCAATATGAAACGTATTGAGATATATGAAAACGGCATTAATATAGTATTTGAGATAACAGACGAGAACGAGGCAAAGCTTCTGCACTTCTCTGCTCTGCCTTTTGATGAAGCCAAGACGGCTTCATACATGGGGTTGAAAACTTTCAGACCTGTAGAGATACAGGCGAGCGGTATCGACCGCCCTGACGAGCGTCACGGAAACAAATATATTGTGACCGCTCCGGGCTGGAGAATGAAGTTCAAGGACTTCCGTGATGTGAACAATGATTACGGCAGAAAGCTTGAGCTTGTGACATTTGATGAGGGCACAGGTCTTGAAGCTGTGTCCCACTATCAGTTTTACACCGGCACGTCTGTTGTACGCTGTTGGACTACCCTTACAAACAAGGGCAGCGAGGTACAGACCATTGAATATATGTCCTCATTTGCGCTGACGGGCGTAGAAAAAGAGGGACTTAAAAAGCCTGAGGACAAGATGAAGATATGGGTATGCCACAACTCATGGCAGCGTGAATTGCAGTGGCAGGACTACACTCTTGAACAGGTGGGGCTTGCTTCATCTGCTAAGCCTACGGAACAGCGTTCATCAAAGGTATTTGCCTGCACAAATGTTGGAAACTGGTCGGCAAAGGAATACATACCAATGGGTGTGCTTGAAAACACAGAAGCTGGCTCGGTGCTGTTTTGGCAGATAGAGCAAAACGGCTCTTGGCACTGGGAGCTTTCAGACGTGGGCGGACACTTCTATTTACAGCTTTCTGGCCCGTCGGAGATAGAGTCCCACTGGTATAAAAACCTTGTGCCTAATGAGAGCATAGAAAGCGTGAAATGTGCAGTAGGCTCGGTGACAGGAAGCTTTGACAAGGCTATTGGCGAGCTGACGAAATACCGCAGAAAAATACGCCGTCGCAACAAGGATAATCAGAGGCTTGCGGTAATATTCAACGACTACATGAACTGTCTGTGGGGCGACCCAACGGCTGAAAAGGAGTTTCCACTTGTGGACGCTGCGGCAGAAGCAGGCTGTGAATATTTCTGCATTGACGCAGGCTGGTATGCTGACGGCTTTTGGTGGGACGAGGTCGGCGAATGGAAAGAAAGCAGAAAGCGTTTCCCTAACGGCGTAAAGGAAGTTGCCGACTATATCCGCAAAAAGGGCATGATACCCGGACTTTGGCTTGAAATAGAGGTCATGGGAATAAAGTGTCCGCTTGTGGACAGCGTTTGCGATGACAGTTGGTTCTTCACACGTCACGGCAAGAGGGTCTATGACAGAAGCCGTTATCAGCTTGATTTCAGGAATCCTAAAGTTCGTTCCCACGCTGACGAGGTAATAGACAGGCTCGTTTCTGAATACGGCATAGGCTATATAAAAATGGATTACAACATAGAGCCTGGTATCGGCACTGAGCAGAACTGCGACAGTGTCGGCGAGGGTCTGTGGGGTCACCAAAAGGCTTACCTTGAATGGCTTGACGGTGTTTTTGCTCGTCACCCTGACCTTATTATAGAAAACTGCTCCAGCGGTGGGCTCAGAATGGACTATGCGATGCTTTCAAGATACTCCATTCAGTCCACATCAGATCAGGACGATTACAAAAAATACTGCACCATTGCGGCGAACTCCCCTACTGCCCTTTGCCCTGAGCAATCGGCTATCTGGGCTTATCCTATTACCTCAGGTGACAGGGAGGAAGTTGTTTTCAACATGATTAACGCAATGCTTTTGAGAATACATCAGAGCGGTCATCTTGGCAACATCGACCCTGAACGCAAGGCGCTTGTTAAGGAAGCTATCAGCGTTTACAAGAAGATAAGGGCGGACATAAAGGAAGCAGTGCCGTTCTGGAGCTTGGGGCTGTCCAAATTTTCGGACGATTGGGTATCTCTCGGTCTGAGAAACGGCAACAAGGCTTATCTTGCCGTATGGAGGAGAGAGGGCAAGAGCGACACCTGCGCTCTGCCTATCGACTTCCTCAAGGGTGTTGACGCAAGGGTGAAGTGCATTTATCCTGATTTCAGCGAAACCCCTGTGGAGTTTTCAAAGGCGACAGGCAATGTTTCCGTTAAGTTTGACAGACCTTATATGGCTAGACTTTTTGAGATAGAGTGGTAAAAATACGAGCTTGGTAGGGTTTCTGTAGTTTGTGCAAAAAAATGCGGGCGAACAATGTTCGCCCCTACATATGAATTTGTGCTTTGGCACGATCTTGTAGGGGAGCGGCGCAATTTCTGTTCGCAAGCTCACAGAAATACGACGTCCCGCTCCTCGAGGTTTCGCCTTATAATTTATCGCACAAACCCTGAAACCCGACAAAGGGCGGTAGGGGCGAACACTGTTCGCCCGTCGGATATCGGAGTTGTCTGATACACCTAATAAGATTGTGTTGCTCAAAGTTACCTGCCAATAAGGGTAACTTTTCCACACACCGCGCCTTTTGATTTGTCCGATTTTACGGACAGTTGCTCGCCTGTGGGAGATATTATCGCCGATATTCCGCAGTTTCCTGCACGGAGGACATATCTTCTGTTCTCAACGGCTCGCATTATGCAGTGGCGGTAATGCTGTTCACGGGCGGAGCTTTTGCCAAACCATGAATCGTTGGTGGAAACGCAAATTATCTGTGCGCCCTGCTCTTTCTGTCGGCTCACAAGGCTTGGAAAAATGGACTCTATGCAGATAACAGAGCCTATGGTCATGCCGTCTGAGGCGAGGGGTTTGGTGTGTCTTTCGTCTGCACATTCGCTCATAGTGTCAAGGTGAAAAATGCCTGCAAAAGGTGTCTTTTCACCGAAAGGCACAAGCACTTGTTTCAGGTAGGGCGAAGACGCAATGCCGTTTTTATCATAGGCGAAAAGGGCATTGTAATCCTTGCCGTTTTCAAGATAGAACGAGCCTGTCACAAGGGTACACCCATGGGTGGCGGCAAAGTCTGATATAAGGGAAAATTCTTTTAGCTGTTCGTCATAGTCTTTCGGCACGGCAGTTTCAGGAAGCAAAACAAGGTCGGTACCCCACCGCCAACAGCTTTCCATTATAGAAAGATAGGAGCGTGCTGAGTCGAGGGCTTTGCGGTGTGATTTTTCCCTGCCCTCCAGACTATCCTGTGCGCAGATAACGTCTATCTGAGGGTAAATGTTATCAAGCTTTTTGTCGAGGTTTATGGAATAAAGTCCGTAGCTTAAATTTGCCCCCTGCAAAAGCAGTGCAAAGGCGGTGCAGGCAAAACGCTTTTTGCTAGTATATATCTCCCCATGCAGACCGTTGAGCAGGAAAATTATAAAGCTTGTAAGACGGCAGCTTATGAGCGTTGCGGATTGCAAAAGCAGTGGCGAACTTGTTACAGCTAGCCATGCCGCAGACCACGGAAACGCCAAAATCGGAACTTTCTCTTGAAGCCACTCCCCTGCTGTCAAAAGCAGGCAGAGCAAAACTATCTCAGACAAACGGTGTTTGAGATGCGGTCGCAGGGGCAGGAAAAGGCTCAGTGGAAGATACATAAGGATACACTCCCACAAGGTCAGACCTAACCACGCTAAAGTGGCAAGAGGTATAGAGACAAAGGACGGCAGAGGACATATTTTCCATATGGTGAGCATAAAAGTGAGCTGGAAAAGATAATATGGTACAAAAAAGCACAGAAAATCAAGCCTGAAAGCCCTTTTTTCATGGCAGACTGACAGGCAATGCACCATTGGCGCAAAGATAAAAAACGCAAGCCACGGCAAATTCAAGATAGATTGCATAAGTGCGCTCACTATACCCGTGAGGGCGAGGAACGCTCTCCGTGAGATTTTTGGGTCAATTATTTTCGAGATATTCATGTAAATATTATGACCCGAAAGTCGCACATAATTCACAAAACTATAAAGGGAGGCAGTAAATTGGAGATCTTTATTCCGCAGTTTGTCAGGACAGCTCTTGACAGGCTGAATGAGTGCGGCTACGAGGGATATATAGTCGGTGGCTGTGTAAGAGATAGTTTGCTTGGGAAAAAGCCTCATGATTACGATGTCTGCACAAACTGCACCCCTGACAAAATGCTTGAAGTTTTCGCAAATTTCCGCACTATTGAAACCGGGCTGAAGCATGGCACGCTCACTGTTTTGATAGAGGGCGAGCCTGTGGAGATAACCTGTTATCGCAGTGACGGAGAATATATCGGTCACAGAAAGCCTGCTCAGGTAACATTTGAAAGCTCGCTGGAGGAGGACT
>ERZ773235.2986-NODE-2986-length-12838-cov-3.689822_pt1 | contig 12838 bp, 16 predicted proteins | sample MGYA00580522_ERZ773235 | MGnify/ENA primary metagenome ERZ773235 (study PRJEB29015, sample SAMEA2737797) | human gut metagenome | biome: human gut; feature: human-associated habitat; material: faeces | place: China | collected 2012 ...
CAGGAGAATGCCCAGATTTACCTTCTATAGTCCCGAGAGCAGCAGACTGAGATTTCCCACGCTGCTCAACACTGCTTCCCTTCTGGGGCAGGAGCTGACGGCGCAGCTTGTGTGTGAAGCCCTTGACCTGGACTATGACGATCTGAAGGATAAGCTGCCCAAGGCTGAGGAAGAACCCACAGCGGCGGCACTGACGGCTCTGGGCGGCATTCAGCCGGAAGGTGATGGGATTTGAACAAGTGGCAAATCGAAGTGCAGAAGTCCCTGCTGAAAAGCGAGGCGGAGGCCGTCAAGGCACTGGAAAGCCAGTATAAGCGGGCGCTGTCCGATATTAACCGGAAGGTCAGGGACTTTCAAGCAGAAATTGACCTGCTGGACGCTGCCATGAATCAGGACGGTTTGGACGATGCTACAAGGGTGCTGCTCCAATCACAGCGCCGGTCTAAAATCTATCAGAAGCAGTATCAGGAAGCACTAAAGGGCCAGGTCAGCGGCATTCTGGACAAGATGCAGGGGGACAACTACAGCACCATTGAAAGCTACCTGAAGGAATCCTACGAAAACGGCTATGTTGGCACTATGTACGACATAGCGAAGCAGGGAATACCGGTCATTACGCCCATAGATCAGGCGGCGGCAGTCCGGGCCATTCTGGTGGACAGCAAGGTCAGCGGCGGACTTTACAAGCGATTGGGAATTGAGGTTTCCACGCTGAAGAAAGCAGTCACCCAGGAAATCAGCCGGGGCATTGCCACAGGGCTGGGGTACGGCGATATCGCCCGAAACATTGCCAACGCTACCAGCGCCCCATTTTCCAGAACAAAGACCATAGCACGTACGGAGGGCCACAGAATCCAGCAGACCTCCACCGCCGATGCCCAGCGGGCGGTGAAGGAACAGGGGGCAGATGTGGTAAAGCAGTGGGACGCTACCCTTGACGGCAAGACCAGGGAATCACACAGACGGGTTGACGGAGAAATCCGGGAGCTTGACGAAAAGTTTTCAAACGGGCTGATGTACCCGGGCGACCCTTCCGGGGGCGCTGCTGAGGTTGTCAACTGCCGCTGTGCGTCCTTGACCCGTGCCCGCTGGGCGCTGGATGAAGAGGAACTGGAAGAACTGAAGCAGCGGGCGGAATTCTTCGGGCTGGACAAGACGGAGAATTTCGAGGATTTCAAGGCAAAATATTTGCAAGCCGCTGAAAATATTAATCCTGATGGGACAAACCCCATTGACACAAGCCCACAAATGGCATATATTAACAATACATACGGTGCAACCCATGCAACCGCTGTTAAATCCACTCTTCAGAACGCTGACCCGGATGTTAAAGAGGTGTGGAATAAATACCAGGGCAAGTTTAAGACTTCAGATGCAAACTACACAGGCGGGCAGGCGTTTTATTCGCCTAGTTCGGACAATGTTACATTGAACATTGCGTATGCTGCATCGGGGAGCAGCTATCAAGCCCCTTATCAGGTGCTATTCCATGAATACGGGCATATGACAGATTACCTAGCTGCGAGAGATGCGGGGTTCAGCGCCTATACCGCATTCACAGAAGTATTTGACGGAGTGGACGCAGCAGGAAAAGCCGTCTTCACAACAAACGGGGCGGGCGGACTTCTTGGGAGAACAGCGAAACAAGAGGTCAAGGACGCTATCAGTAATATCAAAAAGGCGCACAAAGTAACCCGCAAAGCGGATGCAGCGCAAATCCTGATTGATGAAATCAGACAGGGTTATTCCCTACTTGCAAGGTCTGACGTGTCGGATATGTTGGAAGGGGCCGGAATCGGCGTGAAATATCCTTTAGGTGTAGGACATGGGTTAGGCTATTGGAAGAATAGGGACAACGGCAAGGAGATTTTCGCCGAAATCTTATCCGCCGAAGCTGCAAGCCCTGAATCGTTGGCCTGTATCAAGAAATACTTCCCCGAAACATACAAGGTATTCAGAAAGATTTTGGAGGTTATCAAATAATGGAAGAAGCTTTAGAACGGTATTACCGGCACTTCCGGGAGGATTACCCGCTGATGATTGCCGGGACGAAACCTGAAAAAGAGATCATCGAAAGAATCAACCATTGCATTGAAACCAATCAGCCGGAATCTGAGCCGGACTATGACGAAAATGCCGATTATTGAAAAAAGCACTGTGCAATTTGCATGGTGCTTTTTTCATGCCCATTTTCAGTAACTGGCAAGTTTGCTGCAAGTTTGTTGTAAGTTTGCTGCAAGTTCTGACCATTTTCGTGACCCCACGAAAAAGATAATCCGTAAAAAGGCAACCGCTAAGTTTTTCTTAGAGGTTGCTTTTTATATTTCAAAATCCGAAAGGAGCAAACAAAAATGATCGATTTGACCCCCATTGTGAACGCCCTGATTACCCTTCTGGGGCTGCTGCTGACCACGTTCCTGATTCCCTGGATTAAGCTGAAGGTGAGCACCGAGAAGCTGGAACAGGTGAAGAAGTGGACGACTGTCGGTGTAAAGGCAGCAGAAATGATCTACAATGAATCCGGCATGGGCGAGGCAAAGAAAAAGTATGTGCGCAAGTTCCTGGAATCCAAGGGCTACAAACTGGACATTGACACCGTGGACGCATTGATTGAAGCCACTGTACGGGAGATGCAGCAGGAAGCCTTTGAGACCGTGGCCGTGCCCGAGCTGCCTGAAGCGGCAGAGGAAGACACCGAACCCGAAGAGTAATATTCATTCAGCCGAAGGGGCGCTCTGGAAACAGGGCGCTTTTTTCATGTCCAAAACGGTAATGACGCTTAAACTTTCCTAAATTTCCGGCGCACTTCCGGATTCAACAAAGTGTTTGCCTGTGGAGGACACCACGCTAAAAAACAGGGGCAAGGAAGGATAAACAATGGAATTTCTGAAAGAGATTTTGGGGGATGCCCTCTATGCACAGGTCGAGCAGGCCATGAACGCCTACAACGGCAATGAGGCCAACAGGGACAAGCAGGTGAAGCTGGCCAACCTGAGCACCGGCGAGTATGTGGGCAAGGGCAAATATGACGCCCTTCAGGCCCAGCTGGACGGCAAGGACACCGAACTGACCACGGCCAACAACCTGATTGCCGAACTGAAAAAGGGCACGAAGGATAATGAAGGGCTTCAGGGGAAGATTACCGAATATGAATCCCAGGTTGCCACGCTTCAGGCGGAGCTTGCGAAGACCAGGCTTGACAACGCTATCCAGCTGGCCCTGAGGGATGCCAAGGCGGTTGACCCTGACTATCTGGCTTACAAGCTGCGTGAAAAGTACAAGCCCGAAGAACTGACGCTGGACGAAAACGGCAAGGTCAAGGGCATGGACGAAAAGCTCTCCGGCCTGAAGACCCAGTTCCCCAATCAGTTCGAGACTCCCGGCACGAAGAAGATCATCGAAAACAAGCTGGAGGATGGCGAACAGGGAGAGGCAGAACCCCAGAACCTGGAAGACGCTCTGAAACTGGCCTATGGGCCGAAAAATGATTGAGAAATGAGGTAATTTATTATGGCTATGACCCTTGCAGAAATGAAAGCCGGTATGTCCGACAAGGTTTCTCAGCAGATCGTGGATATTTTTCTGCGGGAATCCGAAATCCTTCAGCTGCTGCCCTTTGACAACTGCGTTTCTCCCCAGGGCGGCAGCACGCTGACCTATTCCTACATTCAGAAGAAGCTGCCCTCTGTGGCTGCTTTTCGTGCGCTGAATGCGGAGTACACCGCTAATCAGGCAACCGTGGAAAAGAAGTCCGCAGACCTGAAAATCTTCGGCGGCAAGTTCCAGATCGACCGTGTGCTGAAGCAGGCGGAAGGCCCCTGGAACAACATGGCCTATCAGATCCGGGAAAAGGTGCTGGCAGCTATCAGCCTGTTCCACTACACCATGATCAACGGCGACGCAACCACCCGCAACACCGAGTTTGACGGTCTGGACAAGATGCTGGCCGGTACTTCCACCGAGTACAACACCGGCGCAAGTATTGACATTTCCACCATGACCCAGCTCAAGGCCAACGCCGACCAGCTGTATGAGCAGATCCAGCTGTTGATCAAGAACACCAGCGCCGACGCGCTGCTCATGAACAGCGCCATGATCACCAAGGTGCAGACCATGGCCCGAATTCTGGGCTACAAGACCGAGAGCGAAGAGGCTTTCGGCCGGAAGGTCACTTCCATGGACGGTGTGCGCTTCATGGATTTGGGCAAGCACTACACCGTTGCAAGCACTACCGTGACCGGCAACGACTGCGTAAATGCCGGTATCAGCCGCATCATTGCGGGCGGTTCTACCGCTACCACCGGACTGACGGATATCTACGCCGTCAAGTTCGATGTAAATGATGGCTTCCACGCCGCTTCCCTGACCGGCAACAGCGCTATCCGGCAGTACCTGCCCGACTTCAACGCCCCGGGTGCGGTTAAGGATGGCGAGGTAGAAATGGTGGCGGCTACCGTGCTGAAGAACACGGCACACGCCGGTGTCCTGCGGAACATCAAGATCGTCTGATAAGCGGAAAGGAGACGCAACATGGCAGCCAAGAAAGCGAAGGCCGTTACCGGCTATGAAATCAAGGTTGTGGGCAACACCGAGTTCTGCGGCGTTGGCGCTGGCGGTGTCCAGTTTGCCTATGGCAAGGCACAGATTACCGGGGGCCGCATGGTGGATTGGTTCCGGGAGCATGAGGGCTACGAAGTGACCGAGATCACGGCTGACGAAGAGGAAGTACCCACGCCCCCCGCTGAGTAAGGCGGTGCGGCTATGATTATGACCGTTACCGAACTGAAACAGTATGTAACGACTGACATTTCCAACAAGGTGCTTGAAGCCCGTCTGCAAGCGTTGGAATTGTTAGTCCGTGGGTATACCAACAACAATTTCCAGAAGCGGGCCTTCCGGACGGTTGCCGTGGCTGTAGCTGATGGGAATCAGCTGCTTGTTCCCGGAGCAGCTCCCTTCAAGGCTGGGGACACCCTGGAAATTACGGAATCGGAATTGAATTCTGGTCTGGTTACTGTTTCGGCGGTCTCTGATGGGAGCATTACGGTCATGGAAGAACTGTTTGACGAAAGCGGGGTAGTCATCACAAAGGTGGTCTACCCCGCCGATGTGAAACAGGGCGTGGCAAGAATGCTTCAGTGGCAGCTTGACAACGGGGACAAGGCTGGCGTACAGTCTGAGTCCATTTCCCGGCACTCTGTCACCTATTTCAATATGGACGGGGATAATTCCAGCATGGGCTTTCCCAAGTCCCTGCTGGGATTTCTGAAGCCTTACAAGAAAGCCAGGTTCGGCCAAGGGGTGAGCGTATGAGCATCGGCGGCAATGTATACGCCTTTCTCCAGTGCAGGACTGTGGAAACCGATGAAATCGGGGCGCAGGTGGAAACCTGGGTAGACGTGCAGAAGGTGCGGGGCTGGCTTGACCTGACCGGAGGGGACAGCAAGCATACCAATTACAACACAAAGTTGCAGGAATCCACCCACGTTTTTGTGGCTGACTATGTGGCCCTGAATGATGTTGTCACCGCAGAAAATTCCCGGACCGTCATTGCCGGAAAGCGGTATGACGTGCTGCTGATCGATGACCCCATGGAGATGCACAAGCAGCTGGAAATCTACCTGAAGTACACGGGGGGCCAGTAAATGAGCGTTGAATTTAAGGACTACACCATTCAGGTGAAAAAAGCTCTGAATTCCGGCGTTGGTACCGGCCTGCGGTTAGCCGCCGTTGAAATCGCATCAAAGGCGGCCAGACTTTCCCGTGTGCGTTCCGGTCAGCTGAAAGGCAGCTGGACATATCTGGTGGACGAGGGCGCAAGAACAGCGACCATCGGAAGTCCATTGCAGAATGCAATCTGGGAGGAATACGGAACCGGCGAATATGCGGCTGGTGGTGACGGCAGAAAGGGCGGCTGGGTGTACCGGGACGCTGCGGGGGACTGGCATTTTACCTTCGGCAAGCGTCCGAACCACACTTTGCAGAGAGCCTTTGAAAGTACGAAGGGCAAGGCTGTCAAGCTGATCGAGCGGGCAATAAAGGAAGCGGTGGGTGAATGACGGACAACACTTTGAAAGTCGTGAAAGCGGCAATGCAGGAAATGGGGCTGGAATACGCTTTCCGGCGATTTCGCAGAAAGCCCGGATACCCCTACTTTGTCGGTGATTACATGGAGACCGATTCTCTGAGCGAGGACGGCTTGCAGGAATGCACCGTCATCCTAACGGGCTTCGCCCGTGGGGCTGGTTCCGAAGCTGCCCTTGAAACGGCAAAAGGCAAAATCAGAAACTATTTCACATTGGAAGGACGGGCGTTCCCATTTGACGATGGCATTGTAGCTATCGCCTACGGGAACGCCCAACCTATTCCGACGGAGGATGCGGAACTAGACCGCATCCAAATAAATCTTACAGTCAAAGAATGGAGCGTGAGTTAATGGCTATTTTTGGCAAGTCCGGCGTTACCAACAAGACCCCGGGCAATATCGTTTTCGGCGCTGGCACGATTCACAAGGGCCTGAAGTATACGGCAGGTTCCGGCGGCGTTTCCGGTTCCTGGAACTTTGCGGAATCCCTTGTTGGCGCCACCAACGGCGGTTCCAAGGTTTCCATTGTCCCCGAAATCGCCAACATTGAAGTTGACGGTATCGGTGTGAAGTCCAAGGGCATGGCCCAGAAGACCGGCGAAACGGCCACTATGGAAATCAACTTTGCGGAGTTGACCAAGGATATTATCCAGGCGGCAACTCTGGGCCAAGCGGGCACGTCTGCGGACACCACCTATGACGTAATCGAATCCAAGACGGAGATTGCCGAGGGCGATTACTGGGAGAATATCGCCTTTGTGGGCAAGACCCTAAGCGGCAAGTATATCATTGCCATTCTGGAAAACGCCCTTTGCACGTCCGGCTTTGAGCATGAGGGCAAGAACAAGGAAGGTGCTGCGGGCAAGTACACCTTCGAAAGTTACGCCGAATTCGGCGATTCCACCGACCAGGATAAGCTGCCCTGGCATATTTACTATCCCAAGGCTTCCTGACAGCAACACAGGGCCGGGGCAACCCGGCCTTAAACCAATCTAACCAGAAAGAGGTTTTACAATGCGCGAAGAAAAAGCCTATACGCTGCGGGAAATGACTGCTGACGATGTTTTCCCCATGTTCAAGATCATTTCCGGCATTGGCCTGAAGGAATTCAAGGCGGCGTTTGAATCCGATGATGTGAAAGCCGCTATTGCTGCCATGACGGGCGAGAAAGCGGAGGGAGAGAAGCCGGACGCGGTGGCCATCGGCATCACCATTGCCGTGAACATTGCGGATGTGATTTTTTCCAACCTGCCCAAATGCAAGGCCGATATTTACAAGCTGCTGTCCGGCCTGTCCGGCATGAGTGCGAAGGATATTGCCGCCCTGCCTATGCCCGTTTTCATGAATATGGTGGTTGACACCATCAAGAAAGAGGAATTCAAGGATTTTTTCGGGGCTGCTGCAAGGCTGTTCAAGTAGGCGATATTCGCTTTATTGACCTGCTTTTCCAGCGGTATTCTGACCCGCTGCCCCTGCTTGACCGGATGATTCGTTGCGGGCGGCTTTACGAATTTATTTGCGAGGTTGTGGCCATCAAGAACGAGGAAACAGAGGAACAAGCGCTATGGGAACTTTGGCTGCATAAGGACTTTGAACAGTCATATGCAGAATTCCGGGAATCCCTGGAACCGGACAGCGCCGCGGAGACCGGCGGGGAAGACCTTGCATCGATTATTCAGCAGTCCCGGGAAATCCTGAACTTTGTACCGCCGGGGGAGCTGTAGACGGCTGCCCTTGGGCGGCTTTTTTATTTTCGCAGGAAGAAGGTGAAGGGGATTGGATTTATTTACGCTGATGGGAAAGATTGCACTGGAAGGAGTGGACAAGGCACAGGCCGACCTTTCGAAAGCGTCTGAAAGCGCAAAAAAAGCGGGAACGGCCTTTGAGAGCTTCGGCCAGAACACCGAGAAGCTGACCAACGCTATTTACACCCAGCAGAACAAAATCAACCTTTTGAAGCGGAAATATCAGGATTTTTACCTGACCCAGGGTAAGAATTCAAAAGAAGCGAAAGAGTGCGCGCAGGAAATCGACCGCCTTTCCAAAGAGTTAAAGGAAAATAAGGAAGCATTGTCGGAGGCGGAGAAGGAAGCAAACAAATTTGACACTTCGCTTTCGGATGTTGCGGGAAGCGCCGAAGAGTCCAGTAACGTCATTTCCGGCGCGTTTTCCAAAATCGGGTCAATGGTCGCAACGTATTTCGCTGTTGACAGAATCGTTGCCTTCGGAAAGACCTGCGTGGAAACGGCGGCAGAGGTCAAAGCATCCAACGCGCAGTTCCAGCAGACTTTTTCCGTTGGCGGTAAAGACCTGACAAAAACGGCCAGAAGCATTCTGAACACGATCGCCGAGGAAACCGGCATTGTGGCGACACGGCTTCAGGATTCCGGAACGAAAATATACGCTTTTGCGAAATCGTCCGGCGCGGACAGCGCACAGGCTCTTGACCTGATGCAAACTGCCTTGACCGCTGCGGCTGACGCGGCGGCATACTACGATATCAGTCTGGAAGACGCGACAGAATCTTTGCAATCCTTCTTGAAGGGCAATTTTGCGAATGACGCGGCGCTGGGTGTTTCTTGTACGGAAACAACCAGAAACGCGGCTGCGATGGAGCTGTTCGGCCAGAAATACCAGGATTTGACCGAGATTCAGAAGCAGCAGACGCTTCTGAAAATGGTTACGGACGCACAGGAGCTTTCCGGTGCTATGGGGCAGGCTTCCAGAGAGGCAGACGGCTTTGAAAATGTTGTCGGAAACCTGAAGGAGACCTGGCGGCAGTTTCTGGCCGGTGTAGGCGATCCGCTTCTGAGCAGGCTGATTCCGATCATTCAGGATTTGACTACGAATTTCGACAGCTACCTCGGGGTCGTTGAGGATGTTGCCATTGCTTTGGGAACCACGCTTGCCGGAGTTGCCATTGTGAAAGCAATAAACGCTTTTGGGCAGCTTAAAACGGCGGCTGAATTGGCGTTTGCCGCAATGGGGGCCGGAAGTATTGCCGGGCCTGTAGCAATTGGGGCCGTAACGGTAGGAGCGTTGGGCCTTGCTTTCCACCATGCCAGCGAGTACGTCAAGGAATTTGATGAACAGTCGCAGGTGTCCGCAACGACCTATGAAGAGGCTGTTGCGGGGATGGAAAAGGCAAAGGCCGCAATGGATGCTTTGAATGACAGCTATTCCGGGGATAACGCCGGAACGGAGTGGTTGAAAAGTGATGATTACGCATACAGTTTGGCACAAGCCCAGTACAATAATTTCAAAAAGATTATTGAAACAGGCGCGTACACAATGGCGGAGGCGGCAGAGGCTACGGAACAGCCCGTCAGTCGGCTGCAAGAAATCACGAACAATTACACGGATTCCGTCACAAAGCTGATGAACAACGCCGTTTCCGTCTACAATCAGATTTCCCAGAATATTGACGGCTGGTTCTCCCCCTTCCAGAAGGTGGCGAAACAGGCGAAGGTCTCCCTGAAGGACATGACGGACGGGATGCAGTCCCAGATTGACTACTTCACGACCTACAACCAGAATATCCAGACCCTGACGGAAGCGGGCCTGGGTAGCTTTGCCAACCAGCTACAATCTATGGGCGCTGACGGTGCGGCCTACGCCCAAGCGATTGTGGATGCAATGGACAAGGCTGGCGGCGCAACCTCTGAGGGAGGGCAGCAGATTGTCCAGAACCTGACCGGGCTGCAATCCCAGCTTGAAGAGAGCCGGGACGGCCTGACCCTATCCATGACTGAGGGTATCACCGACCTTGGGAACAAGCTGACAGAGCTGGGAGAACAGTTTAATTCGGAGGTAGGCGAGTGGGACAAGTCCGGAGAGGCCGGAGCGGCGGCAGCGGCTACTATGAGCGCTTTCCGGGACGCTCTTACAGAGGGTGGAGACACGGCAGTACAGGCTATGTCTGACCTTGGCAGCAAGCTGACAAGCGCCCTGCAAGCCGCTATCGGAACCATTACTATGACCGTGAATGTGGTTGCCAGTGGCGGCAGCGGAAGCGGAGGCGGGGTAGACCGTGGTGGAAGCGGTTCGAATTCCTCTATGGTTGCTTTCGGCTACAAGGACGGCCTGGACTATGTGCCATACGATGAATACCCCGCACGGCTCCACAAGGGCGAAGCTGTCCTTACGGCGGCAGAGGCCAGAGCATGGAGAGCCGGGAAGCGTTCCGGGTCTGCGGACGCTGCGCCCTTGCAGCACGGCGGCAACAGGAGCAGCAGCGGCGTGACCATCGTCCAGAACATCCAGGCTGTGCCCCAGACCCCGGCGGAAATCGCAGCGGCGACTGCGGCCTACTGGGAAATTGCGAGGTGGGCAACGTGAAAAATTTCAACAATCTTTCCAAGCTGTTCCGCTATGTGAACGATCAGGGGGACAGCGTGACCTTCGACTATGCCGGGGGCTTTTTAATCAACAAGCCTACCGGCGTTGATACCGTTACGGTGAATCTGTCCACGGCCCAGGGAATCAACCAGACCGGCGCAACCGTGCAAAGCGCAAATGTGCAGCCCCGGCCCGTGAATATCACGGGCTATCTGGTGGGGGACGCACAGGCCAAGGGCAAGGGACGGCTGCTGTCGGTCATTCGGCCCGATATCGGTGGGCGGCTGTATGCCGATGATTTGTATCTGGTTGTCCGGCCTACGGCCACGCCCACGGTGGAGGCCAAGCGCTGGGGAGCGCATTTCCAATTCACGCTGACTGCTGCATACCCGTATTGGTGCAAGGACGATACGGCATCGGTCACCCTGGCGGGCATCAAGCCGCTGTTCAAGTTCCCGTGGAATATCTCCAGGGAGTATGCTTTCGGGCAGCTGTTTGAAACGAAGTGGGTGAACGTGCCAAACCGTGGGCAGGTTCCGTGCCCCTTCACGGTGACCTTCCGTGCGAAGGACGCTGTGACGAATCCCAAGATTACCAATGCTGTGACCGGGAAATTCCTGCTTATCAGCAAGTCTTTGATTGCGGGGGAACGGCTGGTGGTGCGGATCACCCACGACCGGACAACGGTGGAATCCTCTGTAGATGGGGAATGCCGGGGCGCTCTGAGCCTGTCCAGCAATCTGTTTTCGCTGAACGTTGGCGACAATGTACTGAAGCCGGAAGCAGAAACGGGCCTGCCCAACTTGCAGGTTGATATTGACTTTGCGACCGAAGTTGTGGGGGTGGCGCTGTGAGCATCGAGATTTACCCGGAGGACTTTTCCACCCGGTACGGCCTGACCCACGCGATCAGCATCACCATGACGGCATTCTACAACGATATCGGGAAGCTGATGCTGGTTGCCCCCGTTGATGACCACAATATTCAGGCCCTGAAAGTGGGGAATGTCATTTACGACACCGACCGGAAGCTGACCTATATCCTGGTCAACGTCAAAATCGACACATCCTACCGCCGCATTACGGCCAACGGCTACACGGCGGAAGCAATCCTGAATCGCCGGGTAGCGTCCGCAAAGACGAAGATCACCAACATTGAAAGCGGCGTGTATGAGGCCGTCAACGGCAACCTGCGGGGGCTGGAAAGCAGAATCCAGACGGCCCCGGTCAAGGGGCTGGAAGAAACTTACCAAGGGGATGACGAAACCACCAGGGATGTAGATGAAAGCGTTGTCTATGGCGGGCAGCTGCTGGATGAGCTGACCCCTGTCCTTGAATATGGCGAACTGGGGCGGCGAATGCTATGGGACGATACCACAAAAAAGTGGACGTTCGAGGTCTTCAAGGGGATTGACCGGACGCAGGGCATTCACAGGGTTGTTTTCTCGACTGAGCAGGGGACGGCAAAAGACCTGATTTGCAATGACGATGACAGCACCTTCTATACAACGGCGTTCGTCCGCTGGGACTGGGAGGACACCGTGCAGATGCACCTTGTGGGCACCTGCGGGGTCAGTGCCAGGGAGCTGTGGATCGATTCCAGCCTGTCCCCGGAGGGCGGGGAGGACTTCGCCGCTATGAAAAAGCGGGTGATTTCGGACGCTATGGACACCCTGAAGGAGCAGATCCGGCGGAAGAGCTTCACTGTCACGATTGACCCGGAGGACTTCGGGCGGCTGTATGACATGGGGGATATTGTTTCCTGCGTGTCCATCAGGTACGGCGTGGAGTTTAACGCACGGGTCACGGGCATCAAATACACCCTTGACGCCACAGGGGAGAAGACGGAAGTCACCCTTGGAGAACCTATTTTAACGGCATTGGAGGCGTTGAAACTGAATGGCTAATATCAAATCTTTCCCCAACAATCAGGACGTGTATGTAGGCGCTGAAACCGTCATGCGCTGGCTCCACGGGCGGACTTCCGGCGTTTTTGCGGCGGCGGAGAATGCCGCTGTAGCGGCGCTGGAAACGCCCGGCATGGCTGTCACAGTGACGGACGGCACGGGCTGGCTGACCGATGCGGGCGGGAACGGAATCGTCTGGTGGAACGACACCCTGAAAAACGATGGGGCGCTGCTTCAGCTGCCCATTGACATTGCGGATGGAGCGCTGGACAGAATCGACCGGGTCATTGTGGAATGGAAAACCACGAACTATGTTGACCTGCCGGAAATCAAGGTGCTGAAGGGCACAGCGTCCAGCACACCGGAAGCCCCTGCGCTGACCAACAACAGCACCGTCCGGCAGATCAGTCTTGCACGGGTGGCCGTAGGGGCTGGCATCACGGCGGTAACGGCAAGCATGATCACAGACGAACGGCTTGACCCGGCTGCCTGCGGGCTGGTAACGGATG
>ERZ773235.2988-NODE-2988-length-12834-cov-9.768918_pt1 | contig 12834 bp, 8 predicted proteins | sample MGYA00580522_ERZ773235 | MGnify/ENA primary metagenome ERZ773235 (study PRJEB29015, sample SAMEA2737797) | human gut metagenome | biome: human gut; feature: human-associated habitat; material: faeces | place: China | collected 2012 ...
TGAATATCGCGGACACTTATTGCGGCACAGGCAGCAAAGCCGACCACCAAGACCCCAAATACCCCAAAGGCAGGAACGGGCAGCAAGTGGCGTTTAACCACCGCGCCCCCGGCTGCAAGCCCAAAGATTTAATTGGTATTCCGTGGCTTGTAGCCCTCGCCTTGCGGGGCGACGGTTGGTATTTGCGCAGTTCTATCATTTGGCACAAAACAAACCCCATGCCGGAAAGCACGCGGGACAGGCCGACCCGCTGCTATGAATATGTGTTTCTGCTTACCAAGTCAAAGAAGTATTATTACGATTGGCAAGCAGTAGCCGAGCCGATAGCCCCCACAACGGCGGGGCGGCTGAAAAGCGGAGTTAGCAAAGGAAATAAGTATAACGTTACTGTTCCGGGGCAAAACCAACCGCAGAAAATCAACCGCCCCCGCGAAAAGGGCGCATACGCCGACGAGTTGATTTCTCCCGTCCGCAGCCGCCGCAACGTTTGGCAGATTAACAATGTCGGCTATCATGGCGGGCATTTCGCAGCGTTCCCGCCGAAACTTGCGGAAACGTGCATTTTGGCGGGCTGTCCCATCGGCGGGATTGTCCTTGACCCCTTTTTCGGCAGCGGCACGACGGGCATGGTAGCAAAACGGCTTAACCGCCGCTATATCGGCATTGAGTTAAACCCCGACTATTGCGAACTTGCAAAACAGCGGATTGGAGGTGATGAAGATTGAGCAAGGAACTGAAAGCCCCCGACAAGGTAACGCAAAAAATGACCCGCGACGGTGCGGTTGCGGAAAACCTCACGACGGGCGAAACGTCCAGTATCAGCGAAAGGCCGCAGGAAGAAAACTATTCAGCCCCCGCAGGGGTGGCAGCGGAAAAGGTTGTGCAGCATATCGGCGCAGAGATTGAGCGACACGCAGCAAAAGGCGCGGAGAAAAAAGCCCTTGACGCGACGCAGCCTAAAACCCATTCTTCCCGCTTGCAGTTTTCCGAAGCGGAACGGGCAACGCCGGAACTTCAAAAAGCGATCAAGAAATCGGATAAGGCGGCAGACTGTTTAGACGCAGCGCGGGCGGCTATCCCCAAGCAGACCAAAATCAAGAAAGAGCGCGTTTTTGACGAAGCGAAAGGCAAGGCAAAGACGCGCCTTTCCTTTGAAAAGACGGATAAGCCCCCAAACGGCAAGTTGCGGCATAACCCCTTATCCCGTCCGGCACAGGAGTTAAACAGTACCGTACATGGGAAAATCTACGAGGTAGAGAAAGAAAACGTCGGTGTGGAAAGCGGGCACCGGGTAGAACTTGCCGGAGAGAAAGCGGGCGGCATGGCGGCGCGGGCAGTTAAGGGCGGCATACGCCGCCATAAGCTGAAACCCTACCGGGCAGCGGCGGCAGCGGAAAAACAAGCGGTAAAGGCAAACGCAGATTTTCTCTATCAAAAGGCGTTGCACGATAACCCCGCGCTTGCGCACTCCAACCCCATTTCCCGTTTTTGGCAGAAGCAGCGCATTAAAAAGCAGTATGCAAAAACGCTGAAAGCGGGCGGCAAAGCGAAAAAAACCGCTGAAGCCACCGCAAAGGCGGCGAAGAAAACCGCGCAGGAAACCAAACGGGCGACGTTCTTTGTTGTCCGGCATTGGAAAGGCTGCTTGATTGTGGGCGGGATTGCCTTTATCGTGCTGCTGCTTTTCGGCGGGCTGTCCTCTTGCTCCCTCTTTGGCGGCAACAGCGGCAGCGGCTTGATTGCGTCGTCCTATCTCTCCGAGGACGCGGATATAACGGGCGCGGAAAGCGCGTATGCCGCTATGGAAGCCGAGTTACAAGATATGCTGGACAATATCGAAAGCGAATACCCCGGCTATGACGAATACCGGGTAAACGCGGACGAGATCGAGCATGACCCCTATGTGCTAATTTCTATCCTTTCCGCGTGGCATGAGGGCGTGTTTACACTCGATGAAGTGCAAAGCACCCTTGAAATGCTCTTTGAGAAACAGTATATCTTGACGGTCGAGGAAGAAGTACAGGTACGCTACCGCACCGAAACAAGGACGGACAGCGAGGGCAACCCCTATACGGTTGAAGTCCCCTATAACTATTACATTCTTCATGTGGATTTGGAAAACTTCAACCTCTCCCATGTCCCCGTTTACATCATGGGCGAAGAACAGCTATCCATGTACGCTATGTATATGTCGTCGCTGGGAAACAGACCCGACCTTTTCCCGCAATCCGGCTATGTGTCTAAATACTATGAAAACCCGCCCGCCGATTATGAAGTACCCGCCGCGCTGCTGGGTTCCGATGAAAAGTTTGCGCGGCTCATGGAGGAAGCAGATAAATACGTCGGTTTTCCCTATGTGTGGGGCGGCAGCACCCCGGAAACCTCTTTTGATTGCAGCGGCTTTGTGAGTTATGTGTTGACGAACAGCGGCCTATACAATACGGGCAGACTTGGGGCGCAAGGGCTTTACAACATCTCAACCCCTGTTTCTAACCCGCAGCCGGGGGATTTGGTGTTCTTTACGGGTACATACGACACCCCCGGCGTTTCCCATGTGGGGATTTATGTGGGCGAGGACGGGGACGGAAGCCCCGTCATGCTGCATTGTGGCGACCCTATCCAGTATTCAAAGCTGGACACCAGCTATTGGCAATCCCACTTTTACGCCTACGGGCGGTTAAATTACAATTAAAAGGAGTTGAAAAATGAATATTGTATCTTTTGGCGGCACGAATAGTGCCGCCTTACTTATTGGCCTATACAAGCACAAAATCCCGATTGACCTTATCACCTTTGCCGATACGGGCGCGGAACACCCGCATACCTATCAATTTATCGAGATAATCAATCAATGGCTTGCGGAACACGGTATGCCGCAGATTACCGTTGTGCAGTATGTTGACCGCTACGGCAACCGCCTATCTCTTGAAACCGAGTGCTTGCGCTCTCATACGCTCCCGTCGATTGCCTACGGGCATAAGCGTTGTTCGCAGAAACACAAAATCGCACCGCAGGAAAAGTTTTGCAACCACTATGCGCCTTGCCGCGAAGTATGGCAGCGCGGCGAGAAAGTCAACCGCTATATCGGCTATGACGCGGGAGAAGTGAAACGGTATGAACATTCCCGCAAGTACAACGAAGCCGACAAAAAATATCATAACCGCTACCCCCTCATTGAAGAATGGGGCTGGAACAGGGACGATTGTATCCGGGAAATCAAAGCGGCAGGATTGCCGCAGCCGGGTAAATCGTCCTGTTTCTTTTGTCCGAGCATGAAGAAACAAGAGATTTTATATCTCAAAGAACACTATCCCGATCTATTTAACCGGGCGGCGACTTTGGAAGAAAACGCTATGCCCTATCTTAAAACCGTTAAGGGATTGGGGCGCAGCTATTCATGGAAAGAACAGTTTGGAAAGGAGTAAATGACTATGGCGAACACGAAACTTGACCGTATCGAAAGGGATATTGAGAAAACGAGGGCAAAAATCCTTGAACAGCAAAAGAAGCTGAAAGACCTTGAAGCGCAGAAAGTCGAGGAAGAAAACGCGCAGATCGTGCAAATGGTAAAGGCGGTACACCTTGACGGGACGCAGCTTGCCGCGTTCCTCTCCGCTTACGCCAGCGGCGAAATCACCTTGCCGCAGCCGGAAGCCACTTACCCCGCCGAACAGGAGGACAACGACAATGAAGAATAAAAAGATAATCCGAAAGTTTACCGTATTGCTTGCCGCACTGGTTATCATGTGCGGCTTTTCTGTTACCGCTTATGCGGGCGGTGGCGATGAAAGCGACGACACGCCTACCCCCGTAACCGAGGAAACCCCCGCGCCGGAAACCGAGCCGGAAGAAACGACGGGCGGCTATGAGCCGCAGCCCCTTACCCCGGACGGGAATATGTCCCTTGTGGACGATATAACGGGTGAAGCGTCCGGCGACAAGCAGTTTATCACCGTCGTTACCAAAAGTGGCAACTATTTTTACATCATCATTGACCGCGCCGAGGACGGGGAAAATACCGTCCATTTCCTTAACCAAGTGGACGAAGCGGATTTAACCGCCCTTATGGAGGACGGGCAGACCGAAGCCCCCGTTTGTAGCTGCACCGATAAATGCGTTGCCGGAAGCGTCAACACCGCTTGCCCGGTTTGCAGCGTCAACATGAGCGAGTGCGCGGGTGTGGAAGCCGAGCCGGAGCCGGAAGAAACCGAGCAGCCGCCGGAAGAAGAAAAAGGCGGCGACATGGGCGGTGCTATTCTGCTTGTCGTGCTGCTTCTTGCCGCAGCGGGCGGCGGCGCGTTCTATTACTTTAAGATTATGAAGCCCAAAAAGGACGCGGCAAAAGGCAGCAGCAACCTTGACGATCTCGATTTTGACGAGGACGACGAGGAAGAATTAGAAACCGAGCAGGAGGACGAAGAAGTATGAAACATATATAAAACTCATTGTGTTCATTTCATTTGGTGACGAAAAGGTATATAATTAAAAGCAGCAGAATGCTTGCGAAGGGAGGAATTAAGATGTTTATTAAGTACGGATCAGAAGAACATCTGCAAACTTTAATGGAACAGGGTGAAATGTTTTTTAATCCTTGCAAATATTTTCGAGAATTAGAAGCAGAACAGTTACTTAAAGGAATTGGTGATCGTAATGATGGAGGAATAGTTACTGATGATGGCAAAATCGTTTTGCAAGATCGCCAAGGGAAGTTTTATTTTGCGGAAAAGCAAAGCGTTGCCTTTATCGTTCCTCGCTGCTTAGATACTCCCACATTTTGTATAAAGCAAGCTGAAAAACCATCTATTACACTTCAAGAAAGGGAAAACCTTAAAGTTCAATTTCCAAATCATACTCATGCGCTGATTATAGAAGATGAACATTCATTGCTTCAAAACATTGCAGAAAGTTTTGACGGCAAAGCGTTCAGCCATCGTATCTACTATGAAAATAAGTTCACCCTTGATTTTTTGAACTTTTTATGGAAGGGAAAATCTGATATTTGCTTTGACATACCTAAATCTACACCTCGCTATTATGCTGAAATGTTAATGGAGCCGCTTGATCGTAGTAAACAAATAATTCATTTTCGTGTTGATGATACAAACTTTTATAAAACAATGTTTAGAAAAAGCGTATTTTTTTCAAATCAAAGTGAATATCGCATTGTTCTTCCCTATGAGCAGATAACATCAGGGAAAAAGTTTCGTATTCATCCACTTGCTGCTACCCTATGTAAGATTGACGATTTAGTCAAATAAATCAAATAACATTGCTTGTTGCGCCGTACTTGCATATAAGTACGGCGCTTTTCTATAAGGAGGACGAGGAAGTATGAAACTTGTAATTGCAGAGAAACCGATCGTCGGGGCGGCGATTGCCGCCGTACTTGGCGCGAATGAAAAGCGCAGCGGATATTTTGAGGGCAGCGGCTACCTTGTGTCCTGGTGTATCGGGCATTTGATTAGCCTTGCGGACGCGGCGACCTACAATGAGCAGTACCGAAAATGGAAGTATGATGATCTCCCCATTGTCCCGCAGGATTGGCAGTTTACCGTTGCCAGCGGCAAGGAGCAGCAGTTTTCCGTACTCAAAGACCTTATGCACCGCAGCGACGTTTCCGAGATTGTCAATGCGTGCGACAGCGGGCGCGAGGGAGAACTCATTTTTCGATTTGTCTACGAACAGGCAAATTGCAAAAAGCCCTTTTCCCGCCTTTGGATTAGCAGCATGGAAGAAAGCGCAATCCGCGAGGGCTTTTCAAACCTCAAAGACGGGCGCAGCTATGACGACCTCTATCAATCCGCGCTTTGCAGAGCAAAGGCAGATTGGCTTGTCGGGATTAACGCGACCCGCCTTTTCTCTATCCTCTATCACAAAACGCTGAATGTCGGCAGAGTGCAAACGCCCACCCTTACCATGCTGGTAAACCGCGACTATGCGATCAGCAGCTTTAAGAAAGAAAAATATCATGTTGTCCGTCTGAACGCGGGCGGTGTTTCGGCTTTGTCCGAAAGGCTGAACGACGAAGCGGCAGCGCAGCAGATGAAAGCGGCTTGCGAGAAATCGCAAGCCGTTTGTACTTCCCTCAAAAAAGAGAAAAAGACCGTTTCCCCGCCGAAGCTGTTTGACCTTACCGCGTTGCAGCGCGAAGCTAACCGCCTGTATGGATTTACGGCGAAACAGACCCTTGATTATGCGCAAGCCCTCTATGAAAAGCGGCTTTTGACCTATCCCCGCACCGACAGCAAATATATCACTTCCGATATGCAGGATAGCACAAAGGAACTCATTACCGGGCTTTGTTCGCTGCTTCCCTTTATGCGGGACGTGAAGCTGCAAGCAGACCTTACAAGGGTTTGCGACAACAGCAAAGTAACCGACCACCACGCTATTTTGCCGACAGCCGAGTTTTTGAAAGCGGGCTTTTCTTCCCTTGCCGACAGCGAAACAAAACTTATGACCCTTGTGTGCGCGAAGCTGCTTTGCGCCGCAGCCGCGCCCTATGAATATGAAGCGGTTACGGCGGCTATCTCTTGCGGAGGCTATACCTTTACCGCAAAGGGAAAGACGACGCTTTGCGAGGGGTGGTGCGAGATTGAAAAGCTGTCCCGCGCCGCGTCCGAGGAACAGGACGAGGACGCAGAGCCGGAAACCGTTTTGCCGCCGCTTGCCGAGGGGCAGACCTTTGACAATCCGGCAGCGGAGATCTCCGAGCGTTACACGCAGCCCCCGAAAGCATATACCGAAGATACGCTTCTGTCCGCTATGGAGAACGCGGGCAAGGAAGAAACGCCGGAGGACGCAGAGCGCAAAGGGTTAGGCACTACCGCGACGCGGGCGGGTATCATTGAAAAACTCATTAGCGCGGGTTTTGCCGAGCGCAAGGGCAAAAAGCTAATCCCCACAAAAGACGGGTATAACCTTGCCGCTATTCTGCCCGAAGTCCTTACGTCCCCGCAGCTTACGGCAGAATGGGAAACCCGCCTTACCGGGATTGCCAAAGGCAGCGACAGCCCGGACGACTTCATGCGCAGCATTGAGGAAATGACAGCGGGGCTTGTCAAAACCTATTCCGCGATTTCCGAAGATAAAGCGAAGCTGTTTACCCCGCAGCGGGAAGCAATCGGCACTTGTCCCCGTTGCGGCGCGGCGGTTTATGAGGGCAAGAAAAACTACTACTGTTCCGACAGGGCTTGCAGCTTTGTCATGTGGAAAAATGACTTGTTCTTTCAGCAGCGCAAAAAGACTTTCACAAAGGCGATTGCCGCCGCCCTTTTGAAAGACAGAAAGGTAAAAATCAAGGGTATGTACTCCACCAAAACAGGAAAGACCTTTGACGGGGTTGTGCTGCTTGCCGACACAGGCGGCAAGTATGTAAACTTCCGCGTCGAGCAGAACCGAAAATGATTAGGTTTGATGAAAAGCAGTATCGAGCCGTTAAGAAAATGACCCGCGCCGCGTGCGCCAACAACGATTGCGGGAACTGTCTGCTATTGGACGACGGGGAACCTTGCGTTTGTGTGCAGAGTATCAGCTATTCGCTGTTATGCCGTTATTTCCGCGAAGCGGTTTTACCCGCAGACAGGCAGCTATGCGAACAGATCACCCGCAGCGGGGAAACCGATTTGAAGCGTTGCGCGGTATGCGGCAGCACATTTGCGGCGGGCAGCAACCGGGCGAAATACTGTCCCGATTGTGCGGCAAAGATACGCCGCAGACAGAAAGCGGAAAGCGAGAGAAACAGGCGTTTACGGATAAAAACAACTACATAGCAAGCACAGCAAACGAGTACCCGTTTGCGAGAAATGCCCGCGCTGCTCTATGGGAAGCGCGGGCATTTTGCTTGTTGGGATAGTCCCAAACCCTTAAAAATCGAGAAAGGACGTGATGAAACAATATGCCGTATTCTTCATACGACCATGACAAATTGGAAACCGCCGAAACCATGCGGATAGAACGCCGGATATATTTTGAAGCAAAGGACGGGGAGATTGCCCCCTATGTTTCTTTGCCGCTGGAACAGCTACACGCCATGCGCGAGGAAAGCGCGGCAGCGGAACAGGCGATTTTTAATGATCTCTCAAGCCGAGCCGCCGCATGGGAGGAACAGGCGGGAAGAACGCTTTTGCTGGATAAAACACTTGAATATGTGAGAACGCCGCACGTCCAGCACACCGCTAACGAGTGGCAGACCACCGAGCATAACCGCCATATTCGCAGCAACCGGGTATATCAGATGAATTACTACATTTACGAGAATACCCGCTACGACAAAGAAGCGCAGAAATCTATCCCGTATTCATGGACGCTTACATGGAGCGTGCGCACCAACAGCCCAAGCAGAACCCAAGCGAAGATTGCCGGACAAGATAGAAAGGTTTTCACCGACAAGGCAGCTATGGAAAAGTATCTGAATGGGCGTATCAAAGCGTATGACCGCTTGTTTACGGAAATCTCCCCGCCTATCCCGCAGGAGTACGCCGACTATTTCAAAGTAAACGGTATGCTCATGCCGGACTACACCATAGAGGGCGAAGAACCCCCGCAGCAGCAACAGGCGGCAGCTATCCCCGAAAATACCGGGCAGGAAAAGGAGCGTGAACACATGAGCGAACAGTTTTCTATTATGATAGGCAACCGCAGCCGCTTTGACGCGGGCGACCCCGGCGGCTATTGGTTGGATATGCCCGCCACAAAGGAGCAGTTGCACGAAGCTATGCGGAACGTCGGCATTACCGCCGACAACCCGCAGGATTTTTCCATTCGCGGCTATTCCGACGACCCGGAGAAACATATTGCCTTGCCTTATGAAATGGTATGCGCCGCCGACGTGGACGAACTCAATTTTCTTGCGGCGCGGCTCGAACAGCTTGACCCCGCCGAGGTTGGCAAGCTGAACGCAGCTTTGCAGCAGAAAAACGGGCTTGCAAATATTGGACAGGTAATTGACTTCACCTACAACGTGGATTTTTACGTCCATATCCCCGAAGTACATAACTACCACGATTTGGGCGACTATTACTTAAATCAATCCGGCATGGTACAAATGCCCGAAGAATGGAAAGGCGGCATTGACCTTTCTACTTTTGGCAGGAACGCTGCCGCGCAGGAAAAAGGCGCGTTTACCGAGTACGGCTATATCGTGGAAAGCGGCGACGAGTGGGAACGGCAGTTTGAGGGGCGCGAAGTGCCGGAAGAATACCGCATTATGAGTTACCCGCAGCCGGAGCGCGGCGAACAGGACAAAGCCTATATGGACGCAGCCGAAACGCAGCAAGCAGACGCACAGGCCGCAGAGCCGCAGCAGCCCCGCCCCGTCGTCCCCATTATCCTTACTTCCGAAAAGCCCGCCGAAAAGGTAAAGGAGATCACCGCGCGTTTGGAACAGGGCGTACAGGCGATTTTTGACAGCGACCGCTACAAAGAGTTTCTAACCGCTATGTCAAAGTTCCATGATTATAGTTTGAATAACACTATCCTAATTGCTATGCAGGGCGGCAATTTGGTAATGGGCTTCCGTCAATGGGAAAAGGAGTTTGACCGCCATGTAAAGAAAGGCGAGAAAGGCATTAAAATCTTTGCCCCCGCGCCCTACAAGGTGAAAAAGCTGGTTGATAAAATCGACCCCGAAACGAGAAAGCCCATGCTTGACCGCGAGGGAAAAGTGGTAAAGGAAGAAAAGGAAATCACCGTCCCCGCCTTTAAGGTTATAACCGTCTTTGATATTTCGCAGACCGAGGGCAAGGAGTTTCCCGACCTTTCCGTTAAACCGCTGCTTGCCGATGTGGAGCAGTACGAGGATTTTTTCGCCGCCCTTGAAAAAGCGTCCCCCGTCCCGATTGCATTTGAGCAGATCACAAACGGCGCAAATGGGTATTTCAGTTTGACCGACAAGCGTATTGCAATCAAAGAGGGCGTGAGTGAATTACAGGCGGTAAAGACCGCCATTCACGAAATCGCCCATGCGAAGCTGCACGACGTAGACTTAAACGCCCCGCCGGAGCAGCAAAACCGCGTTGACCGCCATACCTGCGAGGTAGAAGCGGAAAGCGTCGCTTATACGGTTTGCCAGCATTTCGGCCTTGATACTTCCGATTACTCTTTCGGCTATGTGGCTGGTTGGAGCAGCGGCAAGGAAATGACCGAGTTAAAAGCGTCCCTTGAAACAATACAGACCACCGCAAAGGAACTCATTACCGAGATTGAGGGGCATTTTACCGAGTTGCAGCAGCAGCGGCAAGCCGAGCAGGAGCAGGGCGATACCTTTTCCATTTATCAGTTAAAGCGCGGGGACGAAACAAGGGACTTGCGCTTTGAGCCTTATGACCGTCTGCAAGCGGCTGGACTTACCATTGACCGGGTAAATTATGAACTCGTCTATACTGCACCGCTTACAAAGGATATGACGCTGGGCGACATTTGGGAAAGGTTTAATATCGACCACCCCGCCGACTTTAAGGGGCATAGCCTTTCCGTTTCCGACATTGTTGTGCTTCATCAGAACGACGAGGACACCGCCCACTATGTAGACAGTATCGGTTTTCAGCAAGTGCCGGAGTTTTTGCAGGAGCAGCAGACCCCCGTATTTGACAAGCTGCCGCCCGAACAGCAGCAAGCCTTGTCCGACACCGTACAAGACACTTTGCAAATGCTGGTTGACGCAGACAAGCGGATTTATGGCGACGTTACGGGCAAGACCCTTGAAGCAATCGCGGCGCAAGGATATTCCTACAAGGACGGGCAGCTTGAAAAGCAGCAGCCGGAAGCGACCCCCGACAGCCTTTTGACGGGTGAAACCGTTAGAACGCCGAGGGGCAATTTTCATATTACCGATATGAGCCGTGAACAGATCGAAGCGGCGGGATTTGGTTTTCACCATGCGTCGGAGGACGGGAAGTATCTCATTATGGGGAATGGCACACAGGCTTATGCCATAGCCGCCGAGCAGCCGCAGCGGGATAATCCCTTAAAGCACGTCGAGGACACCATAGAGCAGAACGACAACAATTTTGACGGGCTTATCAACAATACGCCGCAAACGCCCACCGTTGCAGATTTTGAGCAGCGGGCAAAGGCGGGGGAAGCGATTTCCGTTACCGACCTTGCAAAAGCGGTAAAAGCCGAGAAACGGGAACAGCCGCAGAAAAAACCGTCCATTTTGAAGAAGCTGGACGAATACAAGAAACAGGCGGCGCAGCAGCCGAAAGATAAACAGAAAGAGCATAAAAAGGATTTGGAGGTTTGATAGCATGAATACCCGCTTTACCATTGAGGAAGAAAACATTGTTGCGATCTACGCCGAGGACAGCCGGGAAACAACGCTTGAAAATATCCTTGCCGCCATGCCCTACATGGACGAGGATATGCGCCAGCTTGCCGCCGCAGCGGTGAACAAGCTGCAAGCCATGACGGACAGCGAGTTTTCCGAAAGGGAGTTTATCTTGACCGACGAGGAATAGCCCATAGAGAACAGGGGCGCGGTTGCCGATTTCCGGCACCGCGCCCCTGTTCTTTTTTTGTCCTTGCGTGGACAATTAGAAAGCCGTTTTTGCGGGTTTGAATATACTTTATCGTCTATGTCGTTTTCATGCGCTGGAAGCCGCAGAAACACAGGCGTTTTCAGCCCTTAACATTCCACTTGCCACCCCATGTTTTGCGCCTTATCGCTCCTGCTCCCGCGCCCTGCTTTGGGACGGGTAAAGAATACTATCGACGTTCTTTTTGACAACGCCGTATTCCTGCATTTGCTTCTTGGCTTGCCGATAATCTTCATACAATTTGGTTTTCCTGTCGTTTAAGCTTCTATACTCCTTGCGCAGCGCGGCGAGATCGGGCAGCTTCTTTATCTGCATTTCCTTTAATGCCCTTGCCGCAGCTTCAAACAGGATAATTTCGCTTTCATGCCCCCGCAGATACTTTTCCTTGTCCGGCGATTTTCGGTATTCATCGTAAATCGGTTTTAACTGTCGGTATGTGGTGGTGTGCTTGATAAGCAGCGACAAATCAGACATACGCTGTTCCACTTCCTTAACCGCCTTTGCCGCCGCGTCATGAGCGGTCATAATATCGGCTATCTTGCTTTCAAGTTCGCTATAATACTCAATCTTGTTTTCGGTTAGGAAGTTCATGCTTTTAGCAGCCTGTTTCAGATTATGGATTTTTGCCCACCGTTCATAGCCCGCCGACTGTTGGGCTTTGATACTGTTTTCAAGATCGACGACAAGCCGGATTTTCTTATCTTCCCGCAGCGTTTTTGTTTTGGCAACATACACGCCCTTGATACGCTCCTTTATCGCTTCTTCCGTATAGGCCGCGCCGAGCGTCTTTGTGCGGGTAAACCGTTCCTGTCCGGCAGCGCGAAAGGAAATGTATTTGCCCTGTTTGATTTCATACCCCATTTCCTGCAAGCGGCGCAGCAGTTCGTCAAAATCTTTCACTTGGGGAATGAGAGTATCTATCGCCGTTTTCAGCTTTGCTTTGTAGCTTGTCCCTTGCTTTTCGGCGGTGTATTCTGCATAGCTTTTTCCCTTGTCCTGTCCCGGTACGACGACGGATAGCCCATGCTCTTTACATATCCTGTCGCTGGTGCGCCGGATAAAGTGATAGCTTTGCTTGTTGGAATGGTACTTTTTGTAGTCAACGAAGCTAACCGCGTTGAAAATCAAGTGATTATGCAGATGGTCTTTATCGACGTGAGTTGTCAAAACAAACTCATACTTGCCGCCTAATACCGCCCCGGCAAGTTCCATGCCGATTTTGTGCGCTTCTTCCGGTGTGGTTTCTCCCACCGCAAAGGATTGTATCAAGTGCCGCCCTAAATGTGTGCCGCGATCT
>ERZ773235.2993-NODE-2993-length-12822-cov-9.963656_pt1 | contig 12822 bp, 12 predicted proteins | sample MGYA00580522_ERZ773235 | MGnify/ENA primary metagenome ERZ773235 (study PRJEB29015, sample SAMEA2737797) | human gut metagenome | biome: human gut; feature: human-associated habitat; material: faeces | place: China | collected 2012 ...
TGGGGCGGTCGATGACGCGGGAGGTCAGGATGCCCTTCTCGCCGGGACGGCCCTCACGGCGGTTGAAGCTGCCGGGGATGCGGCCCACGGCGTACAGCTTTTCCTCAAAGTCCACGCTGAGGGGGAAGAAGTCGATACCGTCACGGGGACGGGCGGAGGCGGTGACGCAGCACAGCACGCGAGTGTCGCCATAGCCCACCATAACGGCGGCGTTGGCCAGCTCCGCCAGCTTGCCGACCTCCAGCGTCAGGGGGCGGCCGGCCAGATCCATGGTGTACTTGTGGTACTGAGGGAATTGGCGATGGGTGATAATCGTTGACATGTCGTTTCTCCTTTTCGGTAAAATATAGGCTCTGCCAACTGTGCCATTCCCACCGTTTAGCACTTGAAAACACCTCGAAAAGCAGGGCTTCGGCGCATTTTCAACTGCTAAAGGCCAGTTGTGACGCAGCGGGCAAAACGTGAAAGAAGGGTGATGCGCGGCGCACATCACCCTGTTTCAACAAATTACTTACGCAGACCCAGCTTGGCGATCAGGGCACGATAGCGCTCGATATCCTTCTTGGCCAGATAGTCCAGCAGGCGGCGGCGCTTACCGATCATCATCTGCATGCCGCGGCGGCTGTGGAAGTCATGGGGATGAACCTTCAGGTGCGCGGTCAGCTGGTTGATGCGCTCGGTCAGAATGGCAACCTGCACCTCGGGGGAGCCGGTGTCGGTAGCGTGGGTGCGGTTGTTTTCAATAATTGCGGTCTTTTGGTCTTTGAGCATCATAGTGTGTTTCCACCTTTCTTGTATTTTGCCGCGCCGCTGCGTCATGGGACAGGTGAATGATCCGCGCAACGAAGCCGGACGGCCATAATCACGCACATTAACGTGCCTAAATAGAATATCACAGAAAATCAGGGTTGTAAAGTATTATTTTTCGGGATTCGGCCAGATTTTTGGGGGATAAATATGTAGGGGCCGATGCCCACATCGGCCCGCGCAAAGCATGGGAACATTTCCGGCAAACGGCGGGGCAGCGCACCCCAAGGGTACCCGATTCACCGCGTGGGCATCGCCCCTGCAAACAGCTTTATCCCCGGATCTCAATCGCCCCCGTGGGGCAGCTGTCGGCGGCCTCCTGCGCCGTCAGGCGGCAATTCTCCGGCACAGGACCGGTGATGGCCTGAGCAGGCGCACCGTCGTCCAGCGAGAACACCTCAGGGCAGATGCTGGGACACAGGCCGCACTGGATGCAGGCCTTCTGGTTCACATTCGCGTACATGGCAGCACACTCCTTTATCAACATAGAGAATGGCTGCATTATGCCCGACCCGGCGAAATATTATTCCGGCAGGGGCAGGCCGTGCATCATCACCCGGCCAAAGCAGGTCAGGCTGCGGCCGCTGCCCTGATGGAACACCACATCCCGGTCCGCCCGCTGCCGGTTCAGGGAAAAAAGGTACACCATCCCCAGCGCATCACGGCAATACTGTTTGCACAGCATGTCGCCATCCACGCAGAAAATACCAACATCCCCATTCTGCAGCGGATCGTGGTTCACATAGACCACCGACCCGTCCGCGATCCACGGCGCCATGGAGTCCCCCTGGATCCGCACGGCCAGCTCCGCCCCCATGGGCACATCGCCGGTGACGGGGATCAGCTCATAATCCTCCAGAAACACCGGCGCGGCAAAGCCTGCGGCGGCGGGCGAGGCGTACAGCGGAATGGTGCGGGGTTCGGCATCGGCGGCATCCTGCCGCAATTCCTCCTCCAGCGCGCTGAAACCCTCCATCACCGAGCGCACCGCCTGCCGCCCGGTCAGCGGCAGGGCGCGGTAGCGCTCCACCATCCGCCGCTCTTCTTCCGTATAGGTAAAGGCATGGCGGAAGCTGCCCTGATAGAGATAGTTGGGATCCACCCGCAGCGCGTCAAACAGCCGCAGCAGCACATCCTCCTTGGGCGTACTGACACCGATCTCATAGTTGCCGATGGCGCTGCGGCTGACGCCCAGCCTCTCCGCCAGCGCATCGCGGCTCATGCCCAGCTCTTCCCGCCGCCGGCGCAGCTGCTCTCCAAAGCTCATGATACGACCCCCTATCACAAGAATCTTGTTTTTCTGCCTTTATTTTACAGAGTTCGACAGGATATGTCAAGGCAAAATCACAAGAATCTTGTGATTTCTTTCTTGACATAACAAGTTTCTTGTGATAGTATGAATTTGTTCACAAGAAACTTGTTCTCTGGCACAGTCTATCCGGGAAAGGCGGCGGTCATGCCGGGCGAAGCAGATTTTTTCGCAGGAAGAGGGCCCGTAAACAGTGCGGAAGAGCGGCGAAAGGAGGCGCGGGCAAAAAACATCAGCGGCACAAAAAAATCATCCCGGCAGCAAGCGCTGCCAGGATGATTTGGTGGGGGATGGTGGATTCGAACCACCGAAGGCATTGCCAGCAGATTTACAGTCTGTCCCCTTTGGCCACTCGGGAAATCCCCCATGATGAAATTGGAGCTGGTGGACGGATTCGAACCCCCGACCTGCTGATTACAAATCAGCTGCTCTACCAGCTGAGCTACACCAGCACGTTACCAGCGAGCATTATATTAACAGAAGTCCTTGGATTTGTCAACAGAAAGTTTTACAAAAACCCGGCTTTTTTACAGGCCGGTTTGCTGCACTTCGGAAAAGGAGGGGAAACGCCTATGACCCTTTCACAGCTATCACAGGAGTACGCCGCGGCAGCGGAGCTGATCTCACGGCGGCTGGCGCTGCTGCGGCAGGCCCAGCGCGATGCCGCCGACCCGCTGCGCCGCGCCGCGCTGGAGCGGCGCATTGCCGCGCTGCGGCCGCTGCTGCGGGAATGCCGCCAGCTCCAGCGTCTGACGGCCCACTACTATGACAGGAGCTATTGCCGTGACCAACGATACCGGATTTGATCTGGGCCAGCTGGCGGGCCTGCGGGAATGGCAGCGCAGCAACAGCGGCGACAACAGCGAGCGGCTGGGCCGCATGCGCCGCCGCCTGCCCGACGCCATGGCCGAGCTGACGCCCCGCCAGCGCCAGATGATACAGCTGCAATATGCCGAAAAGCTGACCGTGACCCAAATCGCCCAGCGATTGGGCGTCAACAAATCCACGGTGTCCCGCTGCCTGCGCCGGGCGCGGCAGACGCTGTACAGCCGCCTGCGCTTTACCCTGTAATTCCCGCGCCGAGCCTTGACAAGGCGCAAGAGGGTATATTATAATTTGCCCAGCTGATCGCGAAATCCATCATATTATTACATAAAGAAATCGGGAGCGGGACATATGTTTCAGAAGGTACAGCAGAATAAATGGCTGCGTCTGGAGATGGGACTGTTCGGCTGCGTGCTGCTGGCGGCGGCCATTAACCTGTTCATTGTGCCGCAGGGCCTTTACAGCGGCGGACTATATGGTCTGTGCCAGGTGATCCGCACGCTGGTGGTAACCAACATCGGGGTAAAGATACCCTTTGATCTGGCAGGCGTGCTGTATCTGCTGGTGAACATCCCCATGCTGTGGCTGGCGTGGCGCACGCTGGGCAGCCAGTTTGTGGTGCGTCTGGCGCTGGGCACGGTGGTCAATTCGCTGGCGTTGGCAGTGATCCCCTCACCTGCGGCGCCCATCATCGCCGACAAGCTGACCTCCTGTCTGGTCGGCGGCATTCTGGCTGGCTTTTCCAGCGGCCTGATTTTGACCTGCGGCTGCTCCACCGGCGGACTGGACATCCTGGGCCTGTATCTGAGCAAAAAGGGCAAAGGCTTTACGGTGGGCCGCTTCTCCATCACCTTCAATGCCGCGCTGTACGCTCTGTGCGCCGTGCTCTTTGATCTCAGCACCGCTATTTACTCCGCCATCTATGTGGTGTTTCAGGCCCTGTTTCTGGATCGGGTGCACCAGCAGAACATCTCCGTGCAGATGCTGATCTTTACCAAGGAGGACCCGGAGCGGCTGAATCAGACCATTCTGGACAAGCTGGACCGCAGCTTCACCCTGTGGGAGGGTCGGGGCGGCTACTCCCACGATCAGGTGCACGTCATGTGCGTATGCCTGAGCAAATATGAGGTGGTGTCGGTGCAGATGGCCCTCAGTGAGATCGACCCCCACGCCTTCACCATCATTCAGGAGGGCATCCGCGTGGGCGGCAACTTCGGCCGCCACCTGTCCTCCTGACAGTGGCCGGAAAACCGCGAAAAGCTCCTCACATCGAGGAGCTTTTTTGTCTGCCAGAGACGCTTTGCGGTATTCGCTGCCCGTGCGGCGGCAAACCGAAGTGCTTTTCTTGCATCCGTCGGCCGCTTGGGGTAAAATGACAGATAAAACAAGACACACAGGAGGAACAGCATATGGAAAAAATCGCGCTTGTCACCGGCTCCAGCCGGGGTATCGGCCGGGCCGTGGCCTGCGAGCTGGCCCAGCAGGGGTGGCGGGTCTGCATCAATTACCGGGTGCGGCAGGACTGCGCCGAAAGCCTTGCCGCCCAGCTGGCGGCCGAGGGACGGGAGGCCATGGTCTTTCAGGCGGATGTTTCGCGGCGGCAGGAGGTGCAGGCCATGGTTCACGCCGTTGAGGAGCGCTGGGGGCCGGTGTCGCTGCTGGTGAACAACGCCGGCGTGGCGGGACAGGCTCTGTTTCAGGACGTGAGCGACGAGATGTGGCACCGGTATTTTTCCACCAACGTGGACGGCGCGTACCACACCATTCAGGCGGTGCTGCCGGCCATGCTCCACGCCCATGAGGGCTGCATCATCAACATCTCCTCCATCTGGGGCCAGCGGGGCGCCAGCTGCGAGGTGACCTATTCCTGCACCAAGGCGGCGCTGATCGGCCTGACACGCTCGCTGGCATCAGAGCTGGCGCCCACCCACATCCGGGTCAACTGCATCGCCCCCGGCGTGATCCGCACCGACATGCTGGACGCGCTGCCGCCGGAGGTGCTGCCCCAGCTGGCGGAGGAAACGCCCATGCGCCGCCTCGGCACCCCGGAGGATATCGCCCACGCGGCGGCATTTCTGGCCTCGGACAGGGCGGATTTTATCACCGGGCAGGTGCTGACGGTGGACGGCGGGTTCATCCTTTGAGGCATACCGGCCGGTCAGATTTACCAATCGGACAGGCTGAAATTTGGGATAGCATCCAATCTTTTCCCGCCGGGCAAGGGCGCAATTGACACCCGGCAGGAAAATGTGCTACAGTGAAACTGCCGGGATAGCCGGCATGGCAATTGAATAGGGCTCATCGGACGATGGGATCGGGAGAGACCGCCGCACAGGCGGCGCCGAAGGGGAACGCAGAAGCTCTCAGGCAAAAGGACCGGTTCCGGACGATACTCCGAAAAGGCCGGGCGACCGGTCACCGAAGGTGCAACTCTCCCGCGATAAGGAGGGGAATCTCTCAGGTTATGAAACGGGGGCACAAAGCTGTTGGAAGAGCGGCTTTGTGCCCTTTTCTGTTACCCAAAACAGACCGGAAACTGAAGGAGGAAACGGCTATGAGCGAACTCAAGCGCACCCAACTCTACGACATCCATGTGGCCGCCGGCGCGGAGCTGGTGGACTTCGGCGGATGGGAGATGCCCATCCAGTATCCCAGCGGCATCATCGCCGAGCATCTGTACACCCGGCAGGTGTGCAGCCTGTTTGACGTGTCCCACATGGGCCGCCTGCGCATCACCGGGCCTGACCGCAAGGCCTATCTGCAGCATGTGCTGTCCAGCAACGTCAGCGCACTGGATATGAACATGGCCCAGTACTGCATTATCCCCAACGAAAACGGCGGCGCGGTGGATGATGCCTATCTGTACCTCTTTGAAGAGGACAGCTATCTGCTGGTGGTAAACGCCGCCAACACCGACAAGGATCTCCGGCACCTGCATGAGGCGCTGGAGGGATACGACTGCCGGATCGAGAATATCACCGGCCAGTGGGCCGCCATCGCGGTGCAGGGCCCCAAGTGCAAGGAGATGCTGACGGAGCTGGCCGGCGGCGTGCAGCTGACAGAACCCATGAAGAACGCGCTGGGCACCGTCACGCTGGAGGGCCGCACCGCTCGGGTAGCCAAAACCGGCTACACCGGCGAGCCTCTGGGTTACGAGGTCTATGTCCGCAGCGAGGACGCAGCGTGGCTGTGGAACCGCCTTGTTGAGATGGGCGCACGTCCTGCGGGTCTGGGCGCCCGGGACACCCTGCGTCTGGAGGCCGCCCTGCCTCTGTACGGCCACGAGATGGGCGCCGCGCCCGACGGCAGCGAGATCCCCATTTTCGCCGTCCCCCTGTCCAAGTTCGCCGTCAGCTTTGCCGCCGAAAAAGGCGACTACATCGGCCGCGCCGCGCTGGAGCGGCAGCACAGAGCCTTTATGCAGCACATGGACCGGGATTTCAGCGACCTGACCGTCCTGCCCCGGAAAATCGCGCCTATCGCTCTTCTGGACCGCGGCGTGATGCGGGCCGGTATGGAGATCTATCAGGGTGAAAAGATGGTGGGCTGGGTCACCAGCGGCACCATGGTGCCCTACTTCAAGAGCGAGGGCGAGGGACTGGAGACCGTGATCCTGGAGGCCAGCGGCAAGCGCGCCATCGGCCTGTGCTATATCGACAGCGACATTCTGGAAGACGACACCGTGGAGGTGGATGTCCGCGGCAAGCGGCTGAAGGCCGTGATCCCCGAGCGCCACATGAGCGTGGCCGCGCCGCCTTACGCCCGTCCCCTCATCTACGGCATGCAGGAGGAGGATCACAGGGTGGGCAGCGGCGACCGCGCCCCCAAGGCGCTGGAACTGCTGACGCGGGCACTGGAGAACCACCAGTGGCGGCAGGAGCAGTGCGTGAACCTGATCCCCTCCGAAAATACCCCCAGCCGCGCCGTTCGGGTGCTGTCCGGCAGCGATCCCTGCTGCCGCTATGCCGAGCACAAAAAAGTGCTGGCCTTTTATGACAAGGACATCTTTTACTATCAGGGCACGGAGTTTATCGACAAGGTGGAGCAGCTGCTGGTGGAGGAAATGCGCGCCTACTTCGGCTGCACCGAGGTGGAGACCCGTACTCTCAGCGGCCAGATGTCCAACATGGCGGTGTTCTCCGCACTGATGGACTGGAAAAACCGGGCCGACCGCAAGGTGGAGGCCAAGCGCCTTGGCTATGTGATGAACAACCACATCATCAAGGGCGGCCATCTGTCCGCCCAACCCATGGGCGCGCTTCACGACTACATCGCCATTGACCCCGTCACCGAAAAGCCCGCCGTGGTCAACTTCCCCGTCTGCGCCGACAACCCCTATAAGATGGACGTGGAGGAAACCAAAAAGCTGATCGAGCGCTATCGCCCGGAGCTGATCATCTTCGGCAAGAGCATGGTGCTGCACAAGGAGCCGGTGGCCGCTATCCGCCAGTTTGTGGATGAACAGAAGATCCCCACCACCATTATGTACGACATGGCCCATGTACTGGGTCTCGTCGGCGATCACTTCCAGAATCCCTTTGCCGAAGGCGCGGAGATCGTTACCGGCTCCACCCACAAGACCTTCTTCGGTCCCCAGCGGGGCATCATCGGCGTGAACTACAAGGAGGAGGAGCTGAAGTACGGCTTGTGGAAAACCATCGAGACCCGTACTTTCCCCGGCAGCGTGTCCAACCACCATCTCGGCACGCAGGTGGGCATGCTGATGGCCGCCTACGAGATGAACCAGTTCAGGGATGCATATCAGAAAGCCGTTATCGCCAACGCCAAGTCCTTTGCCCGCAGCCTGAAAGCCGAGGGACTGGACGTGATGGGCGATCCCGCCATTGACTATACCGAGACCCATCAGGTCATCGTCTCCGTGGGTTACGGCGAGGGCGCCGAGATCGCCAGCCGGCTGGAGCGCAGCAACGTGATCGTCAACTATCAGGCCACCCCCGATGAGGAGGGCTTCACCGCCTCCGGCGCGCTGCGCATGGGCGTAAGCGAAATGACCCGCTTCGGCTTCGGCGAAAAGGAGTTTGCCCAGCTGGCATCCCTGATGGCGGACTGCATCCTCCGCGGCAAGGAGATCGGCCCGGATGTAGCCAGACTCCGCGCACAGCATCTTGAGATGGGTTACTGCTTCAATGACGCTCAGTTCGAGACCGCCCTGGAGAAGCTGGTGGAGAAGACCGGACTTTAAAAATACTGACGCAAAATCTTACGCTTTTCAAGCCGCGATGGGTGGACGCGCTGTCCGCCTCCGCAGCGGCTGACAGACAACCCACATTATAAAATAAAATTTTGGAGGTAAAGTATCATGCTGTTTCCCGCTGAATTGAAGTATTCCAAGGATCATGAGTGGATGAAGGAAGAGGACGGCGTCGCCGTGATCGGCATTTCCGATTTTGCGCAGGATGCGCTGGGCGACGTGGTGTTCGTGAACCTGCCCGGTGAGGGCGACGAGGTCACCGCCGGCGAGGCTTTCGGCGACGTGGAGTCCGTCAAGGCTGTGTCCGATCTGGTGTCCCCCGTATCCGGCACCGTGTGCGCCGTCAATGAGGCGCTGCTGGATGAGCCGGAAAAGCTGAATAAGGCGCCCTATGACGCATGGCTCATCAAGGTGGAAAACGTGACCGGCACCGAGGAGCTGCTGGACGCCGCCGCCTATGAGGCTTTCTGCGCACAGGAGGGTTGATATGGGAAGCTATATTCCCTCCACGCCGGCGCAGCGGCAGGAAATGCTGAAGGCCATCGGCCTTTCCTCCTTCCGCCAGCTGTACGGCGATGTGCCGGCGGAGATGTATCTGGATCGGCCGCTGAATATTCCCTCCGGCATGAGCGAGCTGGAGGTAAGCCGGGCCGTCCGCGCCATGGCGGATAAAAACCGGGTGTATGACGTGATCCTGCGGGGTGCCGGCGCCTATGACCATTACATTCCCAGCATCGTCAAGTACATCCCCGCCAAGGAGGAATTCCTGACGGCCTATACCCCCTATCAGGCGGAGATGAGTCAGGGCCTTTTGCAGTCCATCTTCGAGTATCAGACCATGATCTGTATGCTGACGGGTATGGACGTGTCCAACGCCTCCGTCTACGACGGGGCCACCGCCGCCGCTGAGGCCGCCGCCATGTGCCGCGACCGGAAGCGCCGGGTCACGCTGGTGTCCGCCGCCGCCCATCCCGATACCATCAACACCATCCGTACCTACTGCTACGGCACCGGCGACGAGCTGCGCATCGTGCCGGAAAAGGACGGCAAGACCGATATGGACGCCCTGCGTGAGATGCTGACGGCAGATGTGGCCAGCTTCTACGTGCAGCAGCCCAACTTCCACGGCCTTTTTGAGGATGCCGAGGCGCTGGGCACGGCCGTTCACGAGGCAGGCGCGCTGTACATCATGGGCTGCAATCCCATTGCGCTGGCCATTATGAAAACGCCCCGTGACTGCGGCGCGGACATCGCCGTGGGCGAGGGGCAGCCCCTCGGTCTGCCGCTGGCGGCAGGCGGCCCCTATCTGGGCTACATGGCCACCACCGAAAAGCATATGCGCAAGCTGCCGGGCCGCATCGTAGGCGAGACCACCGACGCGGAGGGCCGCCGCGCCTACGTGCTGAGCCTGCAGGCCCGCGAGCAGCACATCCGCCGCGAAAAGGCCAGCAGCAACATCTGCTCCAACGAGGCGCTGTGCGCCCTGACGGCGGGGCTGTACATGTCCGCCATGGGCCCCGAGGGTATGGCCGAGGCCGCCCGCCAGTCCATGGCCAAGGCCCACTATCTGGCGCAGGCGCTCACCGCCATTGACGGCGTTACGCTGCGCTATGAGGGCGACTTCTTCCATGAGTTTGTTACCGATATGCCCAAGGGTGACGAGGTACTCTCCGCCCTGTCGCAGGCCGGTATTCTGGGCGGCCTGCCGGTAGAGGGCGGCATCCTGTGGTGCGCCACCGAGAAGGTGACGCGGGACGCCATGGACAAGACCGCGGCCATCGTGAAGGAGGTGCTGGCAAAATGAAGCTGATTTTTGAAAAGAGCGTTCCCGGCCGTCATTGCAGCCTGCTTCCCGAGTGCGATGTGCCCGAGAGCAAACTGCCCGCTTCCTTGCAGCGGGAGGCGAAGCCCGCCCTGCCGGAGATGAGCGAGACCGACATCTCCCGCCACTATACAGAGCTTTGCCAGCAGGTTCACGGCGTCAACTGCGGCTTCTATCCCCTTGGCTCGTGCACCATGAAGTATAACCCCCGCATCGACGAAGAGATGGCAGCGCTGGAGGGCTTTACCGCCGTCCATCCGCTTGCCCCCGCCGCCGACCAGCAGGGCGTGCAGGAAGTGCTGGATACCGCCAAGTCCTATCTGTGCCAGATCACCGGCATGGACGACATGACCTTCCAGCCTGCCGCCGGCGCCCACGGTGAGTTTACCGGCGTGCTGCTCATCAAGCAGTATCACGATGCCCGCGGCGACCATAAGCGCACCAAGATCATCGTCCCCGACAGCGCCCACGGCACCAACCCCGCCACCGCCGCCATGTGCGGCTATCAGGTGGTGAACATTGCCTCCGGCCCTGACGGCTGCGTGGATCTGGAGGCGCTCCGCGCCGTGCTGGGCGAGGATACCGCCGGTCTGATGCTGACCAACCCCAACACCGTGGGCATCTTTGACCACAACATTCTGGAGATCACCCGCCTTGTTCACGAGGCAGGCGGCCTGTGCTACTATGACGGCGCCAACCTCAACGCCGTCATGGGCGTGGTGCGGCCCGGCGACATGGGCTTTGACTGCATCCACATGAATCTCCACAAGACCTTCGCCACGCCCCACGGCGGCGGCGGCCCCGGCGCAGGCGCCGTGGGCTGCAAGGCCATTCTGGCCCCGTATCTGCCCCACAGCGCGCTGGCGGAGGAGCCGGGCCACATTCAGGTGCGCAGCTTCCGGGGCAACTTCCTTGTGGTGGTCCGGGCGCTGGCCTATCTGCTGACGCTGGGCCGGGAGGGCATTCCCGAGGCCGCTCAGAACGCGGTGCTCAACGCCAACTATCTCATGCACCTGCTCAGGGGCACCTATACCCCCGCCTATAACCGCATCTGCATGCACGAGTTCGTGCTGGATCTCAGCGACCTGAAGAAGGCCACCGGCGTCACGGCGCTGGATGTGTCCAAATCCCTGATTGACGAGGGCATCCATCCCCCCACCATGTACTTCCCGCTGATCGTCCACGAGGCGCTGATGCTGGAGCCCACCGAAACGGAGGGTCCCGAAACGCTGGAGCACGCCGCCGAGGTGCTGCGGGCGCTGCACCAAAAGGCCTATGGCGACGCGGAGGCCATGCACACCGCGCCCCACCACATGCCCATCGGCCGTCCCGACGAGGTGAAGGCCGCCCGGCACCCGGTGGTACGCTGGCAGCCGGAGGCATAAGCTATGGAGTATCAACTGATCGTTATCGGCGCAGGCCCCGGCGGCTATACCGCCGCGCTGCGGGCCGCCGCGCTGGGCATGCATACCGCCGTGGTGGAGCGGCGGGAGGTGGGCGGCACCTGCCTGAACCGGGGCTGCATCCCCACCAAGACGCTGCTGCACGCCTCGCAGGTATACCGTGACGCGGTGGACGGCGCCGCCACGGGCGTTCACGCGGCAGAGGCCACCTTTGACATGGGCGAGATCTTCGCCTATAAGCGCAGCGTATCGGAAAAGCTGCGCGGCGGCATCCACGGCCTTCTCAAGTCCGCCAAGGTGGATCTGATCGAGGGCACCGGCACCATTACCGCCCCCGGTCAGGTGGCGGTTGCCGCCGCCGACGGCACGGTGTCCCATTACACCACCCAGCGGATTCTGATCGCCACCGGCTCCGTCAACGTGCGGCCGTCCATCCCCGGGTTGGAGCTTCCCGGCGTCATGACCTCCGACGAGCTGCTGGAGGGCACCGATCAGCTCTATGACTCGCTGGTCATCATCGGCGGCGGCGTCATCGGCGTGGAATTCGCCACCTTCTACCGCAATCTGGGCTGCGCCGTCACGCTGGTGGAGGGCATGGACCGCCTGCTGCCCAATATGGACCGTGAGCTGGGTCAGAACCTCCAGCAGATCCTGAAAAAGCAGGGCACCGAGGTGCTGACCGGCGCTATGGTGCAGTCGCTGGAGCAGACGGAGAGCGGCCTTGCCGTCCACCTGCTGCAAAAGGGGGCGGAAAAAACCGTCGCGGGTGAAAAGGTGCTGTGCGCCATTGGCCGCCGCGCCTATTGGGACGGCGTGTTTGCCGAGAGTCTCACACCGGAGACGCGGGGCAAGAGCCTGAAGGTGGATGAGAACTTCCAGACCAGCATCCCCGGCGTGTACGCCATCGGCGACGCCTCCTCCCCGGTGCAGCTGGCCCATGTGGCCGCAGCACAGGGCACCGCCTGTGTGGAGCGCATGTGCGGCGTTCAGGACCACGTTGACCTGCATGTGATCCCCAGCTGCATTTACAGCACGCCGGAGATCGCCGTGGTGGGCATCACCGAGGCCGAGGCCAAGGAGCAGGGCATCCCCGCCGTGGCGGGCAAGTGCACCATGTTCGGCAACGCCCGCACCGTCATCGAAGACCCGGGCCGCTGCTTCATGAAGCTCATAGCCCACGCTGAGACCCATGAGATTCTGGGCGCGGCCCTCATGTGCCAGCACGCCAGCGACATGATCTCCCAGATCAGCGCCGCCATGGTCAACCACCTGACGGCAGAGGATCTGCGGCGGGTCATGCGGCCCCACCCCTCCTTTGAGGAGGCCATGGGCGAGGCGCTGGACGCACTGGCGGCCAAGCTGGGTTGAGCGGCACGCTTTTTCCCCGTAAAATCAAAACCTCCGGCTAAGCCGGAGGTTTGATCTGGCCCTATAAGGGCCTATT
>ERZ773235.2994-NODE-2994-length-12822-cov-4.066970_pt1 | contig 12822 bp, 9 predicted proteins | sample MGYA00580522_ERZ773235 | MGnify/ENA primary metagenome ERZ773235 (study PRJEB29015, sample SAMEA2737797) | human gut metagenome | biome: human gut; feature: human-associated habitat; material: faeces | place: China | collected 2012 ...
CATTATACCACTGTTTGGCTCGGTGCCTCAATTTTCATTTAACTTAACAATACGTTATATTAACTTGGGAGGGGAAAGGATGAAAAAGAATATATCTTTGCTATTAATCATTTTTATTTTTGGAAATATGTTATATGCTTGCAGCGATAATAAAATTCCTGTTACAGCTGAAATTGATAAAGCTGTTGCCAATGCGATTATTACCGAAAACAAAGGAAGCTACGGAGAGGGCGAATGTGTTGGTGAGGGGCATATTGTATTAGGAGTTGACGAAAAAGGTGATAACACTATTGTATATGCACTTACCATGTACGGCGAATATGGTTTTCAAAATGATATTTTCACTAAAATATCAGGTAGTGGTGTGATACCGGCGGTTTTGAGTTTTGAGAAAAAAGACAATAACTATATTTGCACTAATTTAAAATATCCACAAGACGGAGCACTTTATCAAAAATCGTTAAATGAAATGTTTCCTTCAAAATATCGTAATCTCATTAAATATACGAATGAAGATGAAAGTAATCTAACTTTTCAAGAGGAAAAATATGCAAAAGATTATCTAAAATCAATTGGACGTTCTGCACAAATCCTTAAATATAAAGATTTCGACCATATTTTACTTACCGACAGAGGTGTTTCGGTTGAAGTTTCGAATAAAATCCCAGGCAAGGAACTTCCAAATTATCCTTATTGGATCGGAAAATGTGAAAAAATAGAAAATGGTATGAGAGTTGTTTATGAGATGATTTATAATCAAAACGATAAATATATAGTTTTTAAAAAATATGAATATGAAAGCAAAAATGAATTGGAATTTATAAAATATAATGCTCAAACAGGTGAAAGGTCTTAACCATCGATTCTGAGTATAATCATGCTTTCTAGAGTTCACATTTTTCCAAAAAGCAGGAGCCTCATCTTTTTATCTTCCCTTATCAAACTGTACACCTGTTTCGATACGATGTATCGGGATGGGTGTTTATTTTTTATGTCAAGAGGGTGTGAAAATGGGATTTTCGATAAAAATTAACAGGGAGCAATGAATGTACACAAAATAAGTATACCTATTTTCAAAAATCCTCTTGACAAATATAGGAATACATTATATACTTATATTCGAACTTGAAAACACAATATATTGTGTTTACATATAAAATACTACCGGGAGTGCGATAAAGAATGATTACAAAAATCAGAAAAAGAGATGGAAGAGAAGTACCTTTTAATGTTGAAAAAATAGCTAACGCTATTTTCAAAGCAGCACAGTCTGTGGGTGGTAACAACTATGAAGAGTCGTTGGAGCTTGCGTATCAGGTTTGTACATATTTAGAAGAACAATATAAAAATGAAGTTCCGACGGTAGAGCAGGTACAGGATGCTGTTGAAAAAGTTTTGGTGGAATCCGGTCATGCAAAAACGGCAAAGAAATACATTTTATATCGTTCAGAGCGCACCAAAGTCAGAGAAATGAACACCAAATTGATGAAGGTGTATGAAGAGTTAACTTTTAAGCCAGCTAAAGATAATGATATTAAGCGTGAAAATGCAAATATTGACGGCGATACCGCAATGGGAACTATGTTAAAGTATGGTTCTGAGGGTGCAAAACAGTTTTACGAAATGTATGTACTGGATCCAAAGCACGCGGCGGCACATGAAAACGGAGATATCCATATTCATGACCTTGACTTTTTGACTTTGACCACAACTTGCTGTCAGATTGATATCGTGAAGCTTTTCAAGGGCGGCTTTTGTACCGGACATGGTTTTTTACGGGAACCAAATGATATTCGCAGTTATTCCGCACTGGCTTGTATTGCCATTCAGTCTAATCAGAATGATCAGCACGGCGGTCAGTCTATTCCGAACTTTGAATACGGAATGGCTCCGGGAGTCGCAAAAACTTATCGGAAATTGTATTCGGAAAATTTGGGAAAAGCTTGTGAGCTGATTGCTGAATTGGACGATGCTATGACATTTGCAAATGAAGTGGTTCAGACAGTATCTGAGCAAACCGGTCTGGCGCCTGTTTTGGCAAATGATAATGGATATCAGGAAGCAGAACTTACGGTTTTGCAGGCAAAGATGCCGAAAGATATGGCGGAGAAGGTGCAGAAATTTGCACGGAAATACGCGGAAAAGGAAACGGACAAGGCTACTTATCAGGCAATGGAAGCACTGGTTCACAATCTGAACACCATGCATTCCAGAGCAGGAGCACAAATACCGTTTTCTTCCATCAACTATGGTTTGGATACATCACCTGAGGGCAGAATGGTAATCCGCAATGTTTTGCTCGCAACCGAAAAAGGCTTGGGTAACGGAGAAACCGCTATTTTCCCGATTCACATATTTAAAGTGAAAGACGGAATTAATTATAATCCCGGCGAACCAAACTATGATTTGTTTCAGCTTGCCTGCCGTGTTTCGGCAAAGCGTTTGTTCCCGAATTTTTCCTTTATTGATGCGCCGTTTAATCTTCCGTTTTACAAGAAAGGCGACTACAACTCCGAAGTGGCATATATGGGTTGTCGTACCAGAGTTGCGTCTAATCAATATGACAAATCCAGAGAGGTAACCTGCGGAAGGGGAAATCTCAGCTTTACCTCCATCAATCTGCCTCGGTTGGGAATAGAGGCAAAGGGTGATATTGACAAATTCTTTGCTTCTTTGGACGAGCGGATGGATTTAGTGGTGGATCAGCTGATGCATCGTTATAAAATACAGGCGCAGAAAAAAGTAAGAAATTATCCGTTCCTGATGGGGCAGGGCATTTGGCTGGATTCTGAAAAGCTTAATATTGACGATGAGGTTGGAGAAGTATTAAAGCATGGTTCTCTCACAATTGGCTTTATCGGTTTGGCAGAAACCCTGAAAGCGTTGATCGGCGTCCATCACGGCGAAAGTGAAGAAGCAAGACAGCTTGGCTTGAAAATTGTTTCTCATATGCGGGAGAGAATGGATCAGGAAACTCAGAAAACCGGATTTAATTATACGCTGATTGCGACTCCGGCAGAGGGGTTGTCCGGACGTTTTGTCCGGATGGACAAAGAAAAATACGGTATTATTGAGGGCGTAACCGATCGCGAATACTATACAAACTCTTTCCATGTGCCGGTATATTATCCGATCAGTGCATTTGAGAAAATCAGAATAGAGGCTCCTTATCATAATTTGACCAACGGCGGACATATTAGTTATATCGAGTTGGACGGAGATCCTTCCAATAACTTGGAAGCCTTTGAGCAAATTATTCGTTGCATGAAGGAATCGGGCATCGGATACGGTTCTGTCAATCATCCGGTAGATCGCGATCCTGTTTGCGGATACTCCGGCATTATTGAAGATGTTTGCCCCAAATGCGGCAGAACGGAAGCAGACGGCAAGCCCGGATTCGAGCGTATCCGCAGAATAACCGGATATTTAGTCGGAACAGTAGATCGGTTTAATAATGCGAAACGCGCAGAAGAACGCGATCGGGTGAAGCACGGATTAAATTAGTTCTTTGTTTTGCAGAAGCTTGCACAGCCGAATAGGACAAGCCTGCGGGCAGACGTTGTTGTCTGCCCGCTTTTGCAATCCGAATCAACCAACATCGGAAAGGATATATCATCAAATGGAGATTAGAATAGCAGGAACAATCGAGGAATCTATTGTAGACGGTCCCGGTATCCGTTATGTCGTATTTACGCAGGGTTGCCCCCATCACTGCCCTGGCTGCCATAACCCACAAACGCATTCTTTTGAGGGGGGAACCGTTACTGACACCGACGACTTGATATCGAAGCTGAAAGCCAATCCGCTGTTAAAGGGAATTACAATCAGCGGAGGAGAACCGTTTTGCCAACCGTTGGCAGCGGCAGAGCTTGCACATGCCGCTCATGAATGCGGCAAGGATGTAATGGTTTATACCGGTTACACTTTTGAACAGCTGCTGTCAGGCAATGTTGAGAATGCAATGGATTTACTGAAAGATACAGATGTTTTAGTGGATGGAAGATTTGAACAAGAGAAGAAAAGTTTGCTGTTAAAATTTAAAGGGAGTTCCAATCAAAGAATATTAAATTGTAAAGAAAGTCTTAAATTTCAAAAAGCAATAGAAATTGAATTGTAAAAATCAAAAAAAGATGATAAAATATGGAAAGAAGCGCTGATATCAGGATGCCGGTTGTACGGAGCAGAAGCTATCAGCGCTTTTTTCGGTTGTGAATTTTTAGGGTTAGGAGGGGTTCCCATTTTAAAGCGATTTTCATCAATGCTTTTGATTCTGCTTTTTTGCGTATCTGTTACTGCATGTAATAGTACCGAACAGGGAAGTTTATTTAAATATGACATTGAAGCGGATCCGTTGAACTTAGATCCGCAGTCTGCTGAGGATTATCCTTCCTTGCTGGTGATACAAAATATTTTCGAGGGATTGCTGACAGTGAATCCGGACGGTACCTTAGGCGAGGGCGTTGCCACAGATTGGAGTCGGAGCGATAACGGTTTGCAGTATACGTTTTCTCTCCGTAAGGATGCAAAATGGTTTGACGGAGAACCGGTGACAGCAAATGATTTTGTGTTTGCATTTCGGCGGTTATTTGATCCTGAAACCCAAGCGCCGAAAGCCTCCGATTTCTTTTGTATTAAAAATGCACAGGAGGCTTATAGCGGAAAGAAATCCACAAAAGAGATCGGCGTTATTGCTCAAAGTGATTATCAACTGATATTTGAACTTTCCTATCCTAATATTATGTTTTTGCAGTTGCTGACCACTGCGCCCGCCATGCCTTGCAACGAGAAATTTTTTAATAATACCAGAGGAAAATACGGGTTAGAGTCAAAAATAAAGACAGATAAGGATACCAGTGTATACCTGACTGCAAGCAATGGTCCTTTTTATTTGCAATCCTGGTCGCATGACAGTTATTTGAAGCTTCGCCGTAATGACTATTACAAGGGAAAAGCAAAAGCGGATGCATTTGGGGTGAATTTTACTGTTTTTGACCCTTCTGAGAATGATAACGAAAGTAATCAGCCTGTTACCTTTGATCAAAATAAGGCAGAACGTTTTCTGAACGATAAAACCGACGCTGTGATTGTGAACGGTACAAATTTTTCTCAGCTTTCCGGAAAGGGCTATCAGAGCGACAGCTACGAAAATACGACATGGGGAATTTTGTTTAACCAAAACAGCAGCTTTTTTTCCAATGCCAATATACGCAAGGCGTTTTTTCTTTTGGCTGACGATAGTATTTATTCTGCATTGTTGCCGCAGGATAGCATTGCTGCAAAGGCGATTGTTCCGCATAATATTACCCTGTTAAATCAGAATTATCGTGAGTATGCCGGAGATAGCATTATGCCGAAATATGATGCTGCACAGGCGAAAAAGTACTTTCAAAAGGGCATGGCGGAGCTGAATCTTGATTTGGCAGAAAATGTGACCGTCTTGGTGCCGGAGAACAGTATTCAACAGGAGATTTTCGGGTATATATCACAGGTGTGGCAGCGAGAGCTGAACTTTTATATTAAAGTGGAGCCCGTTTCTATATCCGATATGGAGAAAAAACTAGACGCCAAACAGTTTGATTGTGCCGTTGTGTCGTTAAGCGGGGCGTATAACAGTCCGGATAGTATTCTGACCGGATTCGTTACAGGGCGCAGCAATAACTATGCCGGATACAGTAATAAAAATTATGATACGTATATGTCTAACGGTTTAAAATCTTTTGATATGGCACAGTCTGCGGATTGTTTTAAGAATGCAGAGCGGCTTCTGATCAATGACGGTGTGTTTATGCCGTTATATTATCAGCGGGATTATTTTGTGTTCAATAATAAGGTGAGCGGTTTGATTTATTATCCTCAGAGCAGGTTGATTTCTTTTGCATATGCCAAAAAGAAAGACTAAGCCCAGAAAGGAAAGACTATAATGATGAATTACCTCTATGTATTTCTAGCCGGAGTTGTAATCGGAATAGCCAATATTATCCCCGGAGTCAGCGGGGGAACCATGGCGGTCGTCATGAATATTTTTGATCGTTTGATTGAAGCAATCAGTAATATTCGGAAAGAATTTAAAAAGAATATTCTTTTTCTTGTGATGATCGGTCTGGGCGCCGGTGCCGGTATTCTGCTGTTTGCTAATATCATTTCGTATTGCCGGGATCATTTTCCGGTGGCAACAAATTTCTTTTTTGTCGGTTTGATTGTCGGCAGTATCCCTATGGTATATAAGCGGGCAACCGTTGATTCCTTTAAGGTATCCCATTTGATACCGTTTGCGGCAGCACTCGGTATTATGATATTTACGATTGTATTTGTACCGGATAGCAATGCCGCTTCGGTAATGACAGAACTAAATGCGATGAACTTTGTTTTACTGTTTTCAGCAAGTACTTTAGCAGCGGCTTGCATGATTATACCGGGGATCAGCGGTTCCTTTGTGATGCTTTTGCTCGGTGCATACACAACGGTGATAAACGCAATTAATGATTTTAATTTTTTCATTTTAATTCCTATCGTACTTGGCTGCGCAGTTGGCATTTTGGGCGGAGCAAAAGTAATCAAGTTTTTGTTGCAGCGTTATCCGCAAGCGACTTATTTTTCTATTTTGGGCTTGGTCATCGGTTCCATTCCGGTTCTGCTGAAAAATGTATTTTGGATCAAAGGCGTCTTTACCTTTTCCTTTAATTTGGAATTTGTGGTTGCTATTTTAACTTTGATTATCGGTGTTTTGTTAGCCTACTTTCTGGGTTCACGTATCAAAGAGCAGGAAGACTCGGAAGAAGAGGCTTGTTAATAAATCGGAATCTCCAATTTCGGACATTCTGAAATAACGCCCAAAAGGATTAAAATTGCCGCATAGGTAAGCAATTCATAAGAGCGGTAATGCTCCTCCAGCGAAAAAACCAGCTCCAGCGGCTCAATGATTTGACCGGTACAGTTTAGCATCTCCCGCTGAAGCGATATTGAAATGGCATAATCACTCTTGCTGGAATAGGTGACGGAGTCTTTCCCGGACATACCGCAGGTGATCACACGCGCGTGAGTATCTGCCAGCATTTTGAGTAAATCGGCGTTGCCGGAACTGGCAATACAGATAACGGAAGCATCAATATTGAGTGGTTTCGAAGGAAGACAATGTTCGCTGAATACTAAAATAGTATCGGGCGATTGAACCGTTTGCAGTCCGATTGATTCGTGAATGAATAAATCTGCTCCGGAGCCTGCAGTTATGACTGCATTTTCGCCGGTCAAGGTGACAGAGTATTGTGCAGAAAGGTTTTTTAGAATAAGAGATAAAAACTGTTTATCGTTATCTTCATGATAAAAAATAATTTTCCGCATAAAAAATCACCATTCCTAATTGAAGTTTGCTTTTTCTCCTTCACATATTGATAGTATTAGCCGACATTTTCATTTGATACAAGACATATCAAAATGGCTTTTTAAATAGCAAATCCAATTTAAAAAAGGATTTGCTATTTTTTGGATAAAATTTTTGTTTCTCTTTTTCCGTATTTTATGGTACAATAAGCTTACAAGATAACGACTCAAATCGATGCAAATATTTCTTTGCTTTTTATCATTATCATAAAACTGCAGAGTATAAGGAACGGTAAGTGATATGAAACGCTTTGCATGCTTTATATTAACATTGTTTTTCATGTTGTCAGGTTGTACATATGTTTCTGATAAAAATAATAGTTCTTCTGAGGATGTGCCGGCAATGTCAGATGTGGCATACAGCTCGCAGATGATGCAAAGCGTACCATCATCTTCTATGTCGGCTGTGAATTCGTCTGAATGGAACAGCAGTGATCATATGCAGTCGCAGCCAGTCTCGTCGGACAATACTGCATCAAAAGCTACGATCTCAAAGGACACGGCTTCAAAGGATATTGTACCGGAATCGGTCAGTTCTCAAACAACGTCAGCGGCTGTATCATCCAAGCCATCCTACAATCAGGTGATTCCTTCGGTAGGGCTGCGAACGAAGGCTATTTGGATATCGCAATTTGACTTGCAATATGCGCTGATAAACAGAGGAAAACAGCGGGACAAAGAATCTTTCACCGCTATGATTCGGTTGATGCTCCAAAATATCCAATCGTACGGATTTAATACGTTGTTTGTACAAGCAAGACCATACAGCGATAGTTTTTATCCCTCGGAATATTTTCCTTGGTCGGCAATGGTGACCGGCTCGTATGACAAAACAGCGGAATATGATCCTTATAAGATTATTGTAACCGAAGCGAGAAAGCATGGCTTTTCAGTACACGGGTGGATTAATCCGCTTCGTGCGATGACCGATCAGGAGATACAGCAGGTTGATAATCGTTATCCTATTAAACAATGGTATAATTCTTCACAAAAGCGGGGCGTCAACATTGTTCTGAAGGATGGCAGATGGTATTATAATTCGTCGGTGGAAGAGGTTCGCCGGCTGATTGCAGACGGTGCAAAGGAACTTTTGCAAAAATACAGTCTGGACGGCATTCATATCGATGATTATTTTTATTACAGCAGTTCTTTAGATGACGTTTCTGCAATGGTAAAGGGAATCTATAATGCGGTGAAATCGGTGAATCCCCAAGCTCAGTTTGGAGTCAGTCCGGAGGGGAATATTAACAGAGATTACAGCATACATTTTGCAGATGTAAAAAGATGGTGCCGGGAAAAAGGATTTATTGATTATATCTGCCCCCAGATTTATTATGGTATGGAGCATCAAACATATCCGTTTGCAAAAGTGGTGGCGGAATTTAACAGTTATATTACCGAAGAAAGCGGTGTTTTCCTGCTTGCAGGCATGACGCTCGGTAAGATTAACAATGAGGACAAATATGCCGGCAGCGGCCGTCTGGAATGGACACAGCATAATGACGTGATTTTGCGCTGTATCCGGGAAACCAAAAAGCAGAGCCGTGCACAGGGAATCGCAATATTTTGTTACCAGTATCTGTTTGATCGAACAAGCGGAGAAAAAGTTGGGAGAACGCTGGGTGAAGTATCGAATTTTCTGCCGGAGTTGGTAAATTAAGATGATGATACCGAAAAGTATGTTGATTTCAGGAGGATATGGACTTGAGCAGAGAAAACAAAAGAAGCATATCTACAATTATTGCAATCATATCTGTTGTCATCATGGTATTGTCCGGTGTTTTGATGTCATGGTCCGGTTATCGTGCTGTCCCGAATGAGAAAACAGACCTGCCGGCTGACACGGATACCGTTGATATTGCTCAGATACAGGACGATTTGAAACAAAAGCCGTTGGCGATCTCATTGACAGAAGGAGCAAGGGGCTTTTATCTGTCTGCCGATGAGCTAATCCAAAAAGAAACAACGGATGAGGGAATTATTTCTGCCCGTGTTGATGCCGTTTTTTCATCAATCAAACAGTATGATTTTAACGCGGTTATTATAGATACAAAATATCAGGACAATGCTATTTACACCTCAAATGTTTATCAGTCTTACCCGGTTGATGTACTGCGGCTTGTCAGGGAAAAGGCGAATCAGCAGGGAATTTCATTGTTTACGGTATATCATATGAGTGGTGTTGCCGGTGTTTCTTCGACCGCTGATTTTATTTCCGGAATAGAAGAATTGACGCAAAATTATGCTCCTGACGGGGTATTGCTGGATGATTATGATGCGGATGCGGATGCGGAACAATATATACAATACATGACGATTGGGGGAGGCAGCGGCTTTGAACAGTGGCTGTGCAATCGAAATACAGCGCGGATTAATCAGGCGGTGTCTGCTGTCCGCGAGGTGTTGGATACCATACCGGTCGGACTGGTTGCTGATCCCGTTTGGGCGCTCAAAAGCAAAAATAACCGGGGAATAGACGGAAACGCAGGCTATCAGGCATATTATGACGGTCACGCAGACACAAAATCATGGATTGAGAATCAAAATATAGATTTTGTCTGTGTGACAGTGAAAAAATCGCTTACCGATAACAGCCTTAATTTCGGTACTGTTTCGGGATGGTGGGCAAATATTGCCAACCAGGCAAAAATACCACTGTATTTTATTCTGGCAGGAGAAAATGTCTGCACCGGTCAAGCCGGCTGGAGCGGAACCGACCAATTAATTCGTCAGGTGTCTTTAACCAGCAAACTGACCGGGTATTACGGCAGCTTTTTCAGTGGCTATGACCGTATGATGTCAGATCCGCAGGGAAGTACATCGGCATTGTTAAAATACTATGCTGATGAATATACCGAGAGTAATCTTTTTCAGGATTTGACCATTTCTTCCCCGAAGAAGCTTTCTACTACTACCTATGACGGTACTGTTGTATTCAGCGGGAAATACGATCCGCAGTTTGAGGTTACCATCAACGGTAAAAAAGTGATTCCCACCAAAAAAGGAGAATTTTACGAAAAGTATAATTTGGAAATAGGTACCAATAAGTACACCGTTCAACACAAAGGGCAGGTAAAAACCTATACCATTGTTCGTAAAGTGAAAGTATTCGAGAGCGTCAGCCCGACAGGTACGCTGGAAGTGGACGGAGAAACCAGTATTCGGGTAGAGGCAAAAGTATATCGCGGTTCTAAGGTGACGGCTGTCTTTAACGGGAAAACGATTACGTTAAGCGAGCTTGAGAGCGCCGACGGAGAGAACAAGGATTCTACTTATACTTCTTATGTGGGTAACTTTACTGCGCCGAAATCGGGAACTTCCGACAAAAAGCTGGGTGCAATTCAGTTTAAAGCGACTTATAAAAATTCTACCGAGAGCAAAACAGGCGCTTCTGTTACGCTCCTCAAAAAAATAGAGATACCGGATTGGTCGCCGGGAGGCGGAGATGGAATCGGTGGTTCTGTTTTGCCGCCGATTAATCCGAAATTGCAGGTGAGAGTGGATACTGATTATTTGGAAGTATATGATCCCGGCGATACTGATCCGTATCCATCTGCCAAGTATTATTCACTGCCCAAGGGAACGATTGATTATGTTGATTCTCAGCGCGTAATCAGCGGCAAGTCGTTTTATTATCTCCATTCCGGCAAGCGCGTTCTGAAATCTGATGTCACAACATTTACTGGTACCTATAACGGAAACAACGCTTTGTCTGAGATGGAGTTCAGTGAAGAAGGCAACGCAACTATACTGCGTTTGAAGCAAAAATGGAATGCCCCGTTTAATATTACTTTCAATGATGTGGAATATTATACCGGCTCTGCCGATCATGATTTTTATGTGCGTAATTTTACTTCCGATACGGTGACGATTACCTTTGATTATGCCACCCAGGCTGAGGCGGTTTCTAAAGAGTTGTTGAAAAATACAACCATGTTTACCGATATCAAATTAGAGAAGATCATACAGTATAACATTGATCGTTACCGTCTGCATTTAAAACTGGCACGACCCGGAAAGTATTACGGATGTTATTCCTATTACGATGAAGATGGGTATCTTGTTCTGCGTTTTAACAATATAAAAGGCAGTTTAAGCGGTGTACGCATTTTTATTGATCCGGGGCATGGCGGATCGGATCCCGGCGCAATCGGTAAATATGTGGAAAACAATGAAACATATATCGTAAAGGAGTCGGAAGTTAATCTTAAAATTGTCCAAAAGCTTGCAGAAAAATTGCGTGCGCAGGGAGCAGTGGTCGAATATCTTACCGAGGAAGAGCGGGCAAAGTATATGGCGAGTGCCGGGGGACTGCCTGATCGTTATAAATCGGGACAGCGCTTCAAGGCCGAAATCATGTTGTCGGTGCACTGTAACGCAAGCGGTTCGAGTGCCAGTGGAACAGAGGCGTGGTATACTACGCCGTTCTCTATGCCTCTTGCCCGGGAAATATCCGCGGGAATCGCGGCTTCCGCAGGAATTAATAATCGAGGTCCGCATAATAATCGTTTTGCGGTGAATCGCGGCAGAACTTTTCCGTCCGTATTAGTAGAAACTGCGTTTATTTCAAACGACAAAGAGGTTCGTATATTAAACAGCGCGGAAGGACAGGATAAAATTGCTGCGGGTATTGTAAACGGCATTATGAATTACTTGAAATAATCCAAAGTTTATTATCTGTTATCCCGCGATAGATTTGCTTTCTAAATTCTGCTTTATAAAAAAGAACAAATGACAATGTTTTTGTCATTTGTTCTTTTTTTATGCTGCTTTTTGGATTCACATAGCTTTCACACAGTTGACAAACATACGTCAAACAGCATTTGTATAATAAAACACGAAAATGGTGTTACTTTATAGGCGCGACAGACTTGATGAAATAATATTTGTAAAAGGAGGAAAAGACCGGTGCGAAAAACAAAAGGGAAAACAGTATTATTTTTGATGCTGACACTAATTAGCTTTTTTTGCTGCTACAAAATTTCTACCCTTACAGTCGAAGTATCATCCGATGTGCTTGCCGAATCTTCTCTTCCGGAGAATATTGTTTCCAAGGCTCTGAAAATTATCAACATGGCTGGTGAGGAGGGGTTAACAGAATCGGATTTAAAACAACTTGCGTCTTTGGGGTTAACGGATTCACAGATTGAAATGCTGAAAAATTTTTCACTTGCTGAAAATTCCGGATCTGCTGAAAATACAGATCGGTTGTTCGATTCCTGGATTACAAAACAATCCGGATGGAACGATTATTCTTCTGTGTTTCTATTGGCATTTGGCATAATCATTTCCGGGGGGCTGATCGGGTTACTGTTGGTTATTCGTAAGCTGTTTTTAAACAAGAAATTCAGACGCACTCCAAAAGGGCGGCATTTCATTTGATGGCTGGTAAAGTATGAAAGAAATGCACTGCATTCCTTTCATACTCCGCTTTTGTGCTTTTGC
>ERZ773235.2999-NODE-2999-length-12793-cov-31.188413_pt1 | contig 12793 bp, 9 predicted proteins | sample MGYA00580522_ERZ773235 | MGnify/ENA primary metagenome ERZ773235 (study PRJEB29015, sample SAMEA2737797) | human gut metagenome | biome: human gut; feature: human-associated habitat; material: faeces | place: China | collected 2012 ...
ATAACCGACTTACAGAAGCCTACATAAGCATACTAAAGGAAGAGTTGCTGATGGCAACGGGCTGCACCGAGCCCATAGCCATAGCCTACTGCGCCGCAAAGATGCGCGACATACTGGGCGGCGAGCCGGAGCGCATAGAGGCCGAGGTAAGCGGCAACATACTTAAAAACGTAAAGAGCGTGATAGTGCCTAACACCGGCGGGCTGAAGGGCATAAACGCCGCCATAGCCGCAGGGATAATTGCGGGGAGGGCGGAAAAGGTGCTTCAGGTCATATCCTATGTGACACAGGAGGAGCACAGCCGCATAAGGGAATACATGGAAGTCACGCCGTTGGCCGTGAGCTGCTCGGACAACGGCAGGATGCTGGATATACGGCTCACGGGATACAGGGGCGGCGACAGCGCAATGGTACATATAGCCAACAACCACTCCAACATAATACGCGAGGAGAGGAACGGCGCAGTCCTCATGGAGCTTCCCCCGTCCGACTCCGCAGAGGATAACCTTCAGGATAAGAGCGTGCTGAACATAGAGGACATAGTGCGCTTTGCGGATACAGTGGACGTGGAGCTGGTCAAGCCGCTCCTCGACAACCAGATACGCTGCAACTCCGCCATAGCGGAGGAGGGCCTAAGAGGCGATTGGGGCGCAAACGTGGGGCGCGTGCTGCTTTCCGAGTTCGGCAGCGACATAAAGAACGAGGCCCGCGCCTATGCCGCCGCCGCGTCTGATGCGCGCATGAGCGGCTGCGAGCTTCCGGTGGTGATAGTCACCGGAAGCGGCAATCAGGGCATAACCGCCTCCGTCCCCGTAATAAGATACGCAAAGCACATAGGCGCCAGCGACGAGCGGCTTTACAGGGCCCTGCTGGTATCCGACCTTGTCACCATACACCAAAAGACCGGCATAGGCAGGCTGTCAGCCTATTGCGGCGCGGTCAGCGCGGGCTGCGGCGCGGGCGCGGGCATAGCCTATCTTTTAGGCGGGGATTACAGGGCCATAGCCCATACCATAGTGAACGCCGTGGCCATACTCTCCGGCACTATATGCGACGGGGCAAAACCCTCCTGCGCCGCAAAGATAGCCTCCGCAGTGGAGGCCGGCATATTAGGCTACTATATGTACGTCAACGACCAGCAGTTCCGGGGCGGCGACGGCATAGTTGCAAAGGGCGTCGAGAACACCATACGCAACGTCGGCCTGCTGGCAAGCCAGGGTATGAAGCAGACGGACCGGGTGATACTCAACATAATGACCGGCGATCAGTGCCTGTGACCGGCAGTCACGTAGGCCCGGATACCGTTGCACTGTTCTTTATGGGCAGCGACAGAAACATATAGTTGTCCGCCGATTTTATGTGATATAATAATGCCTGTAGATTTTTCCTGTTGGAAAGGACGGGCATTTTTTATATGAAGAAGTTTCTTGCTGAATTCAAGGAGTTCGCCATGCGCGGCAACGTCATGGACCTTGCCGTGGGCGTCATCATAGGCGGCGCGTTCAAGGGCATAGTGGATTCCCTGGTAAACGACATAATCTCCCCCGTCATAGGCATACTTGCAGGGCAGAACTTCAGCGATAAAGCCCTGAACATCGGCGGGGCTTCCATAGCCTACGGCGCATTCATAACCTCAGTGCTGAACTTTATAATAATAGCCTTCGTGCTTTTTCTGCTTGTCAAGTCCATGAACAAGCTGCACGATATGGTAAAAAAGCCCGAGGAAAAGAAGGAGCCCCGCAAGTGCCCCTACTGCCTCAGCGTAATACCCGATGAGGCTACCCGCTGCCCCCACTGCACCTCAGAGCTTCCCGGGGCTGAAAAGTAAGCCATGGCCGACACCTTCACATTAAAGGTCATAGCCCGCATAAAGAGCGACTTTACGCAGAAATTCGGCATACCCCGGCAGAGCAGCCTGGGGGGCGGACAGCTTTCCACCGTGGTATTTGAGCCTGAATACCGGGACGCCAACGCCCTTAGGGGCATCGAGGGCTACTCCCACCTGTGGCTCATATGGGGCTTTTCCATGGTGGAACGCCAGGGCTGGCGTCCAACCGTAAAGCCTCCCCGCCTTGGCGGCAACACCCGTATGGGGGTATTTGCCACCCGTTCCCCCTACCGCCCCAACCCCATAGGGCTGTCCTCGGTAAAGCTGGTATCCATGGAAAACCGTCCCGGCCTCGGCCATGTGCTCACAGTGGAGGGAGCGGATCTTATGGACGGCACCCCCATATACGATATAAAGCCATATCTTTCATTTACCGACAGCCACCCGGAGGCAAAGGACGGCTTTGCCGGAGAAAAACTTGAAAAGAACCTTCAGGTGGCCTTTCCTGAGGAGCTGCTTATTGCCCTTCCCGCTGACAAGCGGGAGGCGCTGCTTTCCGCCCTTTCCCAGGATCCCCGGCCCGCATACCAGCGGGATGGGGAGCAGTACGGCTTTGAGTTTTCCGGCTTTGACGTGCGCTTCAGCGTAGACGGCGATACCCTGACGGTATTCGACGTCGCCCCCGCCGGTTCACAGAAGCTTAAATAAAAATCCGAAAACCGTTAATAGAACCGCCACAAGAGTATAACTTTGGGCCAAACTTCCGCCACACCTCCCTGGTATTATATAATCACTTCAAGGAAAGGAGGCGCAATAACAGCCCAATGACAGCAACACGCAACAATACCTACCCGGTAAATTCACCGAAGCCGGGCGTCCCCCCTCCGATAAGTCCCATAAGTTGCCACTCAGAGGGGAGGCGATAGCAGCACACAGAAAACCATAGGCTTTATACAAAGCTTTCTTCCCGGTCTTTCCGATAAAACTCCATATACATATTCACAGGGCCGCCTGAGCAAGCAGGCGGCTCTCAGTCTGTCAAAAAACCCCAGGGTTGATAAGGGGCCGCAGCCCCTTATGTTTAATCCGGCTCTGACGACATGTGCGTCAGAACGGATGAAAACCCAGAGGTTTTCGTACTTTGCGGATTTTGCCGCCCGGGAGCGAATGCGAGAGGCAAAACCCGTAAAACTCAAAAAAGTGGCATTCAGCCACTTTTTTGACACTCTGAGGGCCGCCTGAGCAAGCAGGCGGCTCTTTTTGTATAATGTAAACACGATGTCAATTATCTCTCTATTAGCTTGCGGTAAAAGCCGCCATGAGGTAAAATATGCTTACCAGTAATATGGAGATTTTTTAAAGGAGATTTTTAATATGGAAGATCTGGATAAGGATATAGTGGTATTCAACGACGAAGAAGGCAACGAGATAGAGCTTGAGGTAGTTGATTACTTCGACTATGAGAACGAGGAGTACGCCGTAATGATAGACCCCGCGGCAGTTGATGACGATGAACGGGATCTGTTCGTCTTCCGTATTCAGGTAAACGGCGAATACGAGGAATTCCTCCCTGCCGATGAGGACAAGATGGATATCCTCTCCAAGATAGTTGATGCCCGCTTGGACTGCGATGCGGAGAGCTGCGAGGGCTGCTCCGGCTGCAGGATAGACGACTGATACTTAGGCAAACTTGGCTTTACGGGGGGCGGCTGCCGCTCTTTTGCGTAACTCCTGCGCGGCACCCGCCCCCGCTTTTGATTTTACTCATTTTTTTATTTCATTTCAGGAGGTTTTCTTGTTATGTTTACTGCAAGCGAATTTCGCCGTATAGCCCGGGATAAGCTCAGGGGCCACTGGGGCAGATCTGTTTTGGTAACCTTTATATTCAGCCTCATATGCGGCATGAGCGGCATATACAACCTTGCAAAAAATATGGGCCATATGGACTTTGATATGCTCTTCGCCGGCAATTATAACGATTTCCTTGCCGGGTTCGCGGCGGCGGATACAGAGACAAGTCTCTTTGGGTCACTTATAGCCCTTGTGCTGAGCATAGTCGTGCTGCTGTTCTCAGGGGCGCTGGAAATGGGCCTTAACAAGTATTACATAGACCTTGTGGCTGAGAACCGTCAGGGTGAAGTATCCGTCATATTCTCCCGCTTCGATATATTCCTTAAGGCGATGGGTCTCAACCTCTTTATGGCGCTGTTTATATGGCTCTGGTCGCTGCTGTTTATCGTGCCCGGCATTATAGCCGCCTACCGCTACCGCCTTGCCCCCTATCTTATGGCGGAAAATCCCAACCTGGGCATTCGCGAGGCGGTAAACATGAGCAAGGAGCTTATGGCAGGCCACAAGTGGCGGCTGTTCTGCCTTAACCTGTCCTTCATAGGCTGGGGCATACTGAGCGCCCTGACCTGCGGCATAGGAGACCTTTGGCTCAACCCCTATATCTACGCCGCCAACGCCGCCTTCTACGTTGACCGCACCGGACGCAATATCCCCATGGCAGGGGAGCCCAATCCTGACCCGGCGGTATAAGGGGAAGCCAAGCACCATAAAATACTTCAGGAATAAGCCTGTCAAGGCTCAATATCCGGAGGAAAAATGGACATTACCATTCAGATGCGCAGCCTTGAGCTGCTCATCAAAATGCTTAAAAGGGACATGGATGGCATACCCGCCTACGGCTACACGCGTCAGATGGGGAGCCTTCCCCTTCTGTCCGCAAGGGAATCCCTGCCTCGCTGCACCCCTGAGGAGGCGGGCCTTTCCAGCACGGTAGTGGAGCGGTTCTTCAGGAACCTTTCCGATAATACCGCCGAGCTGGGCATACATTCCGCGATGCTGCTGCGCCACGGCAAGGTCTTCGCCGAGGGATATTACGCCCCGTATCGGCCTGAGATCCCCCATATGCTGTACTCTGCCAGCAAGAGCGTCACCTCTACCGCCATAGGTATGGCTGTGGACGAGGGGCTCATGGATATAGACGAGCGCCTGGAGGACATATTCCCCGGCTATGCCGGCAAGCCCGCAAACAAGTGGTCGAAAATGCTGACGGTACGGCACCTCCTCACCATGAGCACAGGGGTCCGCTTCAACGAGGTGGGCAGCGCTCTGGACGAGGACTGGGTAAAGATGTTCATGGAATCCGTACCCAAGTTCGAGCCGGGCACCCAGTTTGAATACAATTCGCTCAATACCTATATGCTCTCAGCCGTACTGAGAAAAAAGACGGGCATGAGCCTTACCGAATTCCTCACCCCCAGGCTGTATGAGCCGCTGGACATACGCAGCCACCACTGGGAGACATGCCCCAAGGGCATGGAAAAGGGAGGCTGGGGGCTGAACCTCTGCATAGAAGACCTTGCCAAGATAGCCCAGCTGTATTTAAACAAGGGGGTATGGAATGGACGGCGGCTCCTCTCCGAAGAGTGGATAGACGCCGCTACCTCGCCCCAGATACCCACTCCAAACGGCGAAATGAGGCACGGCTACGGCTACCAGATATGGATGAGCGGCGGCGGGGCTTACCAGTTCAACGGCGCTTTCGGCCAGTATGCGGTAATATTCCCACAGTACGATGCTGTGGCTATAATATACTCCGGCAGCACACAGCTCTTCGCCAAGACGTCCCTAATGCAACTGCTTGATTCCTGCTTCTGGGCCTGCTCCGACAGGGAGCTCGCGCCTTACCCTCCAGGCTATGACAGCCTGAAGGCGTATCTCGCCAAGCTGGTGTTTTCTCCCGAGCCTGAAAGGAAGGGGCTCGGAACGGACAAAATCGCCTTCAATAAGATACGCAGCTTGCTTGACGGCAGGGAGTTCCGCCTTTTCGACAACTACGGCTCCCTTTTCCCGCAGCCGCTGCAAAACGTTCACGGCTGCTACAGCAAGGGTGCGGACATAATACGCTTCAGCTCAACGGAAAAGGGCCTGGCGGTCACATTTTACGAGCAGTGCGAACGCAATACGGTATACATAGATATGGACGGAGGTTTTACGGATTCCGTCTTTATAATGAAGGAGGAGCAGCATCTGGTCTCCACCCGGGGAATATGGTCCGCAGGTGAAAACGAAGCCTGCATTACGCTGTTCACCAGCTTCCTCGAAACGCCGGATACCCGTATAATTGAGCTTCGCATACTCAACGAAAGCATAGAGGCGGTGTTCGACGAGACGCCCACAGCCGAAGGAGCCACCAAAATGCTCCTGGAGCTGGTTGGCCTTGTGGACGACAACTCCATGAAGCGGCTGCTTCCCGCCATGAAGCATGTCCCGGGCATGAGCGAAAGCACCATAACCGATATAGTCAAAAAATACGCAGCGCCCCGCTCCTTCGGGCGGGAGATACACCTGCATCAATGCATATTGTAGCAAAGCAAAAAACTAAGCATACGGAGGTGAACATTTCAAATGAAAAAACAGCCTGTACTCGTATTGCTTGCCGCTGGCATGGGCAGCCGCTACGGCGGGCTAAAGCAGATCGACCCCATAGATGCCGCGGGTAACCTGATAATCGACTTTTCAATCTACGACGCAATACGCGCCGGCTTCCACGACCTTGTGTTCATAATCAAGCATGAGATTGAGCAGGACTTCATGGATGCCATCGGCAGCAGAATATCCCGGCGCGCCAACGTCAAGTGCGCGTTTCAGGAGATGAATAAGCTGCCCCATGGCCTGAAGGCTCCGGAGGGCCGCACAAAGCCCCTGGGCACCACCCATGCCCTGCTCTGTGCAAGAGACGAGATCGGCGGCAGACCCTTCGCCGTCATAAATTCCGACGACTACTATGGCCCTGCCGCTTATAAACAGCTTTACGAATTCCTCGCCGGAGACACGCCCTCAGACGAGCAGCTGATGATAGGCTATAAGCTGGAAAATACCCTCACCGAAAACGGCAGCGTAGCCCGGGGCATATGCGAGGTGGACGGTGAAGGCTTCCTCACCCACATAGTGGAGCGGCGCAGGATATTCAAGCGGGAGCACGGCGGCGCTTTTACAGAGGACGACGGCAAAACCTTCATCGAGCTTCCGGAGGGCACCCCCGTCTCCATGAACTGCTGGGGCTTCAAGCCGGATATCCTTCCCATGCTGGAGGATGTATTCAAAGCCAATTTCGAAGCGGGCATAAAGGAGAACCCCGCCAAATATGAGGATCTGCTGCCCAACGCTGTGCAGACCCTTATGTCTGAGGGCAGGGTGCGGGTAAAGGTCGAGGAAAGCCCCGACCGATGGTTCGGCGTGACATACAAGGAGGATAAGTCCGCGGTTATGGAGAGCATAGCGAAGATCAAGGCTCAGGGCGTATACTCCGAAAAGCTCTGGGACTAATTCATCAAAGGAGAAACAGTTTATCAATGTGCGGAATAGTAGGCTACATCGGCCCCAAGCAGGCCGCGCCCCTCATACTGGAGGCCCTCAAAAAGCTTGAATACCGCGGCTATGACTCCTCAGGCATAGCCGTTGCAGACGGCACTAAGCTTGGTGTCGTGAAGGCCAAGGGCAGGCTGAGCGTGCTGGAGGAAATGACGGACGGCGGCAGAGCCCTGCCCGGCTGCCTCGGCATAGGCCATACCCGCTGGGCAACCCACGGGGAGCCCAACGACGTAAACGCCCACCCCCATCTCAGCCAGCACGGCGATGTGGCTCTGGTTCACAACGGCATAGTGGAAAACTACATCGAGCTCCGTGATTTTCTTACCGAGCAGGGCTATTCCTTCATGTCCGAGACGGATACCGAGATAGCCGCAAACCTTGTGGAGCACCTTTACAGGAGCAACCGCGAGGACGGCCCCGAGGCCGCCATACGGGAGGCTCTTAGCCTCATCTCCGGCGCGTTCGCCCTGGGCATAATCTTTGCCGATCACCCGGATACCCTTTACGCCGTGCGCAAGGACAGCCCGCTTATAGTCGGCGTGGGCAAAGGCGAAAACTTCATCGCCTCAGACGTGCCTGCAATACTCAAGCACACCCGCCAGGTCATACGCCTTGACGAATATGACATGGCTGTGCTTACTGCCGGCAGCGTGAAGATATACAACCGCTACGGCGAGGAGCTGCACAAAAACATAGAGCATATCCAATGGGACGCTGACGCCGCCGAAAAGGGCGGATATCCCCACTTCATGCTCAAGGAGATAATGGAGCAGCCCGACGTGATACGCAACACCGTCCGCCCCCGTATAAAGGAGGGCGCCATAGACCTCGGCCTTTCCCATATATCGGCAGAGGACATACGGGCCTGCGACAGGATATTCATAGTGGCCTGCGGCTCCGCAAGCTACGTAGGCCAGGTGGCGAAGCACTACATCGAGCGTTACACCCGCATACCCGTCACGGTGGAGCTGGCGTCGGAGTTCCGCTATTCCAATCCCATAGTGACTGACAGGACCATAGCCATAGTCATAAGCCAGTCCGGCGAGACCATAGATACCCTCTTTGCCCTGCGCGAGGCGAAAAAGCGCGGCGCCCACGTGCTGTCCATAGTAAACGTAGTGGGCAGCACCATCGCCAACGAGAGCGAGGACGTCATATATACCTGGGCCGGCCCCGAGATAGCCGTGGCCACCACCAAGGCTTACAGCGCGCAGCTTTCCGTATGCTATCTGCTTGCCCTGTACATGGGACATTGCCGCCATATGGTAAGCGACGGCGAGCTTAAAAGCTATCTGAACGCCATAGAGGAGCTGCCCGGCCTTATGCGCGGCCTTCTCGAAAAGTCGGACCATATCAAGTATCTTGCATCCCTCCATTTCAGCTGCCGCAACATATACTTCATAGGCCGCAACATAGACCACGCCCTGGCGCTGGAGGGTTCCCTCAAGCTCAAGGAAATATCCTACATATTCTCCGAGGCGTATCCTGCGGGCGAGCTGAAGCACGGCACTATCTCCCTGATAGAGCCCGGCTCCCTGGTAGTAGCCCTCTGCACCTACAGTCCCCTGACCGAAAAGATGATAAGCAACATGCGCGAGGTAAAGGCCCGGGGCGCAGTAGTGCTGGCGCTTGCCACTGAGGACACTCCCGGCGTAGAGGAAACCGCCGATCAGGTCATGTGGATACCCAAGACCGATCCCTTTGTTCTACCCTCGCTGGCCATACTGCCCCTACAGCTCTTCGCCTATTACGTAGCTCTGCTCAAGGGCTGCGATATCGACAAGCCGAGGAACCTTGCTAAATCGGTAACGGTGGAATAAATACGGATATCAAAAAAAGTGGCTGAACGCCACTTTTTTTATGTCCGTTATCAGAATATCCTCCACGCGCAGATGAAGTTGCGCCTGGACCAGTCGCCCATGCAGCTGCGGTGTATTACCCTGCTGTTGCCGCTGGAGGCGTCTATCATCGTCCCGTCGCCCATGGCTATTCCCACGTGGCCGCGGAATACGATTATGTCGCCCCTTTGCAGGCTGGAAAGTGAGCTGACTTTTGTGTAGCCCGATACGCTGCGCCAGCCGGAGGAGGTGAGGTACTTCTGGTTCACGCCCGCCTGCCTCAGACACCAGTATACAAAGCCCGAGCAGTCGAACTTATCCGGCCCCTTGCCGCCCTTTGAGTACCGGCAGCCTATCTTGCTCTGGGCCGCGGAAATGAACCTGTCCACGCTGCCCATGGTGCCGGTAAGCGCGCCGGTGCCGCCTCCGGAGGAGCTGCTTCCCGACGATGAGCCGCCCGAGGAGGGCTTGTAGTTGCTTGGCGCCTTCTTGGCCTTGCTGGAGAACAGCGCGGCCATGGTGCCCTTGCCTACCTTGCCGTCGGAGCTGAGCTTGTTGCGCTTCTGGAAGGCCGATACGGCAGACTCGGTTGAGGTTCCGAAGTAGCCCGTGGCGCTGCTCTTGAGGTAACCAAGCTCCTTTAGCCGCTTCTGAATTTTTGTTACGCTGCTGCTGGTCTCGCCCAATGATATCACGCTGGCCTTGGCGTTCCTGCTCATGAGCAGCTCCTTAGTGGAGGGGCCTATGTAGCCGTCCACCGTAAGGCCGTTCTGCCGCTGGAAGCTCTTGACCGCGTTCACGGTGTCCCTCCCAAAGGTACCGTCCGGCGTGCTGGAAAGGTAGCCCAGCTTGTTGAGCCGCTTCTGATAGCGAAGCACATCATCGCTCTTTTCGCCGTACTTCAGGCTCTTTGGCACCGCGTCCTCGCTGTAGAGCATTTCGCGGGTCTGGGTCCCCACCTTGCCATCCACGCTGAGGCGGTTGTTTTTCTGGAACTCTATGACCGCCTTCTCGGTTTCCTCGCCGAAGTAGCCCGTGACCTTATCCAAATAATCCAGCTCACGAAGTCTCGACTGTATATCCTCAACATCGGAGCCGCTTATGCCCAGATCCGCCATGTATGTGAGCGCCTCGTCGGAGAACAGCTTCTCGTAGGTCGCCCTGTCCACCACGCCCGTCACCGTAACGCCGTGCTGGCGCTGGAATATTTCCACCGCCTCCTTCGTGTTGGGGCCGTAGTAGTTGGTAGGCTCGTCGTTGTCCATATAGCCGAGGTCCATCAGCCTCTGCTGTATCTCGGCTATGTTCTCATCCTCAAAGCCCTGCTGGAAATACAGCGGCTTGGGGGTCGGCCCCGCCGCAAGCTCCTTTGCCTCCCTGTCCGCCTGAACATTCTCATAGTCGCCTGTAAGGTCTACTATGCCGGCGGAGGAGGTTATTACGCCCTGCATACTCTGCTGAGGCCGGTTGGCGGATATTACGGATATGCCCGCTATGAGCAGCACGAGGCAGCCCAAAAATGCGCACAGCGACGTTATGGTGCGCTTATCCCGGCGCTTTACGCCCAGTGCGAGCCGCCCTATGGCCCCGCCTATGCCGCCGCGCCTGCCGAAGCGCCGCAGGGAAAGCCCCAGCCGCCTGAGTGCGTTTTGCAGTATGGTCTTTATGTTTGATAAGCCTCGGCTTTTTTTCATCTGCCAGCGTCTCCCGGATATCCAAAATATAAAATACTGTCTGAAATATTATAGCACAAATATTATAACGCAAAATCAAACAAATCGTAAACCCGCAAGGGAGCGTGTCCTTCTGCATTTTCAGGGTAATTTTGGATTTTGCGTCTATCAAATTATTTTGCTTGGGGTTATAATGATAAAAAAGCATAATTGGGGGAAGAATTCACAGCATGATAATCGTCGGCATATGCGGCGCCAGCGGCAGCGGCAAGAGCACCCTTGCGAAGGAAATAGAGGACTCCCTTACCTGCACCTCGGCAATAATCGGCCTGGACTGCTATTACAGGGACCATTCCGACCTGCCCTTTGAGGAGCGGGTACATATAAACTACGACGAGCCGGATATATTTGACTTTGACCAGCTTTATGCCGACATACAGCGTCTGCAAGGCGGTCTTCCCATAACCAGAAAGGGCTAACGACTATGCCAGGCATATGCGGGCGGACAGCGACGAGCTGATACAGCCCATGGACGTGCTCATACTCGAGGGCATACATATGTTCCGCGATAAGCGCATAACCGACCTCATGAGCCTGAAGGTCTACATGCACGTGGATATAGACGTGTGCCTGCTCCGCCGCATAAAGCGGGATATACGGGTTCGCGGACGCTCCATAGAAAACATAGCCGAGCAGTACATGGCGACCGTAAAGCCCATGTACGAGGAATACATAAGCAAATACATTCGGGAGGCCGACTTTGCCGTAATGCGGGGCGGCAGGAACCGCATGGCGATAGACGCCATTTCCGCCTACATCTCCGCCAAGCTGCTCGCGGAAAAATTCGACCGCGAGGCGAAGCAGGAGGCTCTCAAAAATTCAGCTTCGGAGGGTTCCATTGAAGGATAAGCAGGATATGGAGGGCCTTTGGAAGTCCTCGAGAAGATACATTTTTATAGTGGCCTTCGGCGTCATATTATATGAGATAATCGAAAACCTGACCGCCGTAAAAAGCTCAGTCGGGGGCTTTTTCGACGCCATCAGCCCCATATTCATAGCTATGGCGATAAGCTTCATAGCCAATATGCCCATGTGCTTTCTGGAAAACAGGCTGTTTTCAAAATGGCGCGCATCAAAGCTCAAGCGGGTAATATGCGTGGTGATGGCGATGCTGTTCGTGCTTTCCATAATCACGGTGCTGATAGTGATAGTAGGTCCCAAGCTGGTCGACAGCATAAAATCCCTGGCGGAAAACTACGATTCCTACTCCAAGAGCCTGATTAAATGGGGCACCGACGTATGGGAAAGGCTGAACCTCAACGATGACATAGCCGTAAAGGTTCGCCAGGTGTCCGAGGACATATTGGACAAGCTGGACGGCTTCATAAGCGGTCTCGCCTCCGGCCTGCTGCGCTTTACCGTAAGCACCGTGGGCGTGGTCGTGGATATGCTCTTTGCGCTGATAATCAGCATATACGCCCTCGCGAACAAGGAAAACCTGCTGTGCCAGTGCCGCAAGTTCATAAAAGCCGTGTTCAACGAGCAGCATGCCGCAAGAATATTGGATGTATGCGCCCGCACCAATAAATCGCTGCACAACTATGTATACGGTATGCTCATAGAGTGCTTTATACTCGGCATGATGTGCTTCATGGGGATGCAGATACTGAGCTTCCCCTTCGCAGTGCTGATAAGCGTTATAGTAGGAGCTTCCCAGATGGTGCCCATAGTGGGCCCATGGGTATCAGGCGCAATAGGCCTCTCCATAATATTCGTTGTGGACCCTCCCCGCGCCCTGTGGTTCATAGTGTTCGTGCTGGCCATACAGCAAATAGAGGGCAACCTCATATATCCCAAGGTGGTTGGAAACGCAGTGGGCATATCCGGATTGTGGGTGATGATAGCGGTGCTGTTCGGCGCCCGTCTCTTCGGACTAATGGGCGCCATACTCTGCGTGCCCATAATGGCGGTGCTGTATACCCTTATTGGGGAATGGGTGAATAATCGGCTGGAGGAAAAGCGCGCCATTGCCCAGCGAGACGAGAAATGACGGAAATAAAAAAGCGGCCCTG
>ERZ773235.3006-NODE-3006-length-12754-cov-6.287975_pt1 | contig 12754 bp, 13 predicted proteins | sample MGYA00580522_ERZ773235 | MGnify/ENA primary metagenome ERZ773235 (study PRJEB29015, sample SAMEA2737797) | human gut metagenome | biome: human gut; feature: human-associated habitat; material: faeces | place: China | collected 2012 ...
TGCTGCAGGTGAAGGATCTTCCCAGTATGGCGGAAATCAACGTTTCCAGATACCGCGAGATCACGTCCCATGGCAGCTTCAGTGCGGAGAGCCTTTGGATATCATTCATTGTTTGTAGTCCTTTCTGCTGCCATATACGGCGCGTAATAAGCAGGGGCATCCTGATTGCTGCGGTAGGCACCAATGCAAACGCTCTCGTCTTCCTCATGATCGGGATTAAACTCCACGAAGCAGAGGGCATCGGTCGGTGCATTGACGCCATTGTCCCAGTAGATGTCGATACACGGGTATGTATCGGTGGGATACCCAACTGCCCTGAGGTATGTGCCATCAGGCAGCGGGATTGCCAGCATGGGATTATCCTCGGATATCTTGGATTTTCCCGGGAGGTAATGTTCGCTCAGGGCAAACCGTTTCTTTGCAGTTGACTGAGTACGCAGAAACCGAAGCTTGACCCGGAGCAGCTCTGCCTGCAAAGCAGTAAATATCTGATCCACCTGATCCTTTGTGTAGGCATAGGTACCGGTCCAGGACAGATTGCCAAGCAGACGATACAGGTGCAGGATCTTATTGACACGGGCTTCCGCAAGACGCCGGAACTTATCTTCTCTGCTCTCTCGGTGTTGACTCATATCTGTACCCCCTTTGCTGTCGCGGCCGTTGCGGGCGGATGCAGATAGTAGCGAGTATTTTGAGTCTGGATGTAGGTTACGCCGGAGGGCAGTGTGATGAAATGCTTCACGGGAGAAGTTCTGATCGGGCCTCCGACGGTCTGCCGGATAAAGGCAGCACAGCCGATGGCCAGAGGAAACTCCAAAGTACCGTGGATGTCGATGCGTTTTTTCATAGATTCAGTGCTCCTTTGAAAATGACCCGAGGCAGTAATAGCTGCCCCGGACTAAGATGTCATTGTGTGATTATGGGAGGAATGGAAATGATCTGCCAGTCACAGTTGCGGTCATCATCCAGATTGGACCAAGCGCTCTGTGAGCTGAAGCCAAAGGAATCACATTCATAGGACCGCTGGGATTTTATTGCATCCCATTCGCTTTCGCTATGGTATTTCAGGAATTCCGTCTCAAGCTCTTCAAGCATGGTGGTCCTTGCCATTTCCGGATTGGGGAATACCGCTGTGGTGATGTCCCGCTCGAAAACGGAGATCAGCATGCAGGCATTTCCAAAACCCGTTCCGTACTCGTTATCCCGGTACTCATCATAGCAGGGCCACACCTGACCGCCGGGGAATCCAACATCAAACTCCCAGGCCTTAAACAGCTCTTGCAGCTTGGTACGGGTTTCGCTGGAAGCCATATCCTCTTGGATCATGGCTTCCATACAGTCCATAAGGTCTACAAGACCGAGTCCGTGGTAAACCATCCATTGGAGCTTGTACCGCTCATACAGTTTGCGGACTTCCGCTTCGTCGTAGAATACCATGTGTAATACCGCATGCCTTAGTCAGCGAGCATTTGCTCGAATTCTTCCTCAGTCAGGGTTTTAACCCCCAGCTGCTGCGCCTTGGTCAGCTTGCTGCCTGCCTTCTCGCCAACGATGAGATAGTCCGTCTTCTTGGTGACGGAGGAGGCGGGATTGGCACCCAGAGAGAGCAGTTTGTTCTGGATCCCGTCACGAGTGTAGTTCATGAGCTTGCCGGTGGCAACGACGGTCTTGCCTGCGAAGGGATTCGTGGTGTTGGTAGTCATAGTAGAAGTCTCCTTTACAAATTCGATGTGGTTCAGCAGCGGTCTCCAGAGTTTTGCTTCCCCTGCATCCGCATACCATGCGTAGATATTTTTGTTCGTGGTCTCACCGAAATCGCGAAGCTGGGTGAAATCAAATCCATCCTTGATGGCCTGCTCAAAGGCTTCCCAGGAGCCGCCAAAGTAGCGATCCAGATCACGACCGGCGTGGCGACCCACCATGGGGATCCCCAGACCGGCAATGAATTTGGCCAGCGTACAATGACGGCTCTTTTCGATGGATTCCAGCAGACGCTCGAAGGACTTTTCACCAAAGCCCGGGGTTTGCAGAAACTCATCCCGGTACTTCTCCAGCTCATACAGATCGCCGAAGTTACGGATCCAACCGTGACCAAGGAACTTGGACAGGGTGGTTTGGGACAGTCCCTCAATGTTCATCCGGGTCTTCTCACAGAAGTGGGTAAACTTCCGGATAAGCTTGGCAGCACAGTACGGGTTCTCACAGTACATCTGCCGGGAGCCACCGGGGGTGGTTCTCACAATCAGTTTCTCGCCGCAGCAGGGACAGACCATGGGCATCATAAAAGTGCCGCTTCTGGTGTTGTTCTCTGCAATCTGTGGAATGATCTGGTTGGCTTTATAGACCATGATTTCATCGCCTACACCAAACTGGAACGTATCGAAGATGTCCAGATTGTGCAGGTATGCCCGAGATACCACGGCACCGTCAATGGATACTGGCTCAAATAGGCCGGTAATGCTTACCATACCGGTCCTGGTCGTTGCCAGATCGACGCCGAGGAACTTGGTTGGAACAGGATCGTCTTTCCACTTCAGGGCAATCATACGGTTCTCGTGATGACCGGTGGCCCCCAGACTGGCGCCGTATGCGCGGTCGTCGTATTCTACGATCAGGCCGTCGACGGGATACCCGTAATACTCGGGCTTGTAAGAGTCAATCGTCTTACGCAGAAGTTCTTCGCCGCCGATGCCATCCACATATGTAAAAGGCACAACGGAGAAGCCGGCATTTTGCATCAACTGCATCTGTGCCAGTTTGGACTGCCGCTCCAGATGGTCACTGACCAGGTCGAAGGCGAAAAACTCAAGAAGCCGTTTCCTAGACTCATTTGCGTCCAGCTTTCTGGTGCTGCCGGCCGCTAAGTTCCGGGGATGAGAATAGGGGTCCTCCAGGTCGGAATTGATCAGATCGAAGTGCTTCCAGGAAATGACGCCTTCACCCCGGACCTCAATGGAGTCCCGAATGGGTATGGTAAGAGGGACATTCAGGTAAGTACGGACCGTATGGGTCACATCCTCGCCAACAATACCCTCCCGGCCACGGGTGATGGCCTGCTTCAGCTCACCGTTTTCATAGCGCAGCACAATGGTTAAACCATCCAGTTTCCACGAAACCAGAACAGAGCGGCCTCCGGCAAAGCGTACCAATTCTTCGATAGACTTGGTTTTCTTGGCGGAGAGCATGGGCTTGGTATGCCGGACGGATGTCAGTTCCTCCAGAACTTCACCGGATACTTTCTGAGTAGGGGACCCGGAGATTACCAGACCCGTTTCGGTCTCCAGATTCAGAAACTCATCCGTGAGCTGGTCATACTCCCGGTCACTCATGACAGGATTATCGTCCCGGTAGTAGGCGATATCTGCTTCGGTCAGGGCTTTAATCAGATCTTTCATGCGAAGGATATTGTCTTCATTCACACTCATAGGTGCGTTCCTCCATTTCTAAAGTAGTCATAATTTCATAATGTGTCCATCTGCCGCAATGCGGGCAGCAGACTCTGTCATCGATGCGCATGCGGGAATCTAGCTGGGTTTGGGGGATTGTTCCGGGTTTGCTGCAGCATTCCGTGCGGATATAAACCACATTGGTGGCTGCTGCGACCTTCGGGCGATATTTCCGATTGAACTTCAGAAAATCGACCCATGCTTCGTTGTCAAAGATCCGGTCAGCATGCAGTTCCAGCGCTTTGCGTTCCAGTTGGGCTTTGGTGCTCTTGGTATAGTTATGTTCCGTCAGGTACTCCAGAAGCTGCTCGTATAAGAGTTGCTCGCTTTTACGGTCGATCAGCTCCCGCACCATCCGGAACCATTTCGATTGCTCAATATCTCCTAAACCGCACTGGATACCGGTTCGATAACCGTAAACGCGGTCTCGGCCTTCACCGGATTTAATATAGGAGCGCCCGGTAAAGTGGTGGCAGCGAAGGTCGCCGAAAGAAAGCTCACGCATTCTGGGCTGCCCCCGTTTCACCATTGGGGAAGATGCGGTGGAACAGCTCCTGAAATCTGGCGGCACCGACAGCATTCAGCGGGAATTGTAGGGAAGCACAGCTCCAGAAAATCAGTTCCTCCTCCGGAAGAATGTAAGGATCCTCAACGAACTTGCTGCCGTCATATCTGGGGCAACGAGGGGCGAGGATCCGCTTTATCTCTGCTTGGGAGGTAGCTTTTTGAATCATGCTGCATTTCTTCTCCGCAATCGTCGTTGTCAGCTGCCGGATATAGCCAAGATGGTGATATGCGTTCAGACGACGCTGCACCTTGTTGAGAGCGGCAATCCGAAGCTTTTTCAGATGTTCCGAAGCACCTTCGTCCATCGCAATCTCCACAAGAGCAAACAGAATAATCAGTTCATAGTTTATTGGGTCACTCCTCGTTATTTGATCTCTATATAGTAACGGGTCAGCCAGAAGGCTCCCCGGAAATAAGGTTGGGGGAGCCGTAGAAGCTCCGATCTATATAAAAAAAGCACCCACAAGAATCGAAGAGATTCCAGTGAGTGCTTTTGAATACGATGACATTCCTGCCAAGGTATTTCGTTGACGATATTTGAGGGATAGCCCCTCATTGTTTGCTGACTTCTGTGCATCTGTGAAAAGATGCAGAAGAATAGGAAAAGCCCGAAGACATAACGACTTCGGGCACATGAGAACTCAGAAACTGTGTTTGCCTCTGCAAAACTCGGATACTATGTTGATGGTATTATATCATAGCCGGCAGCTTTAGTCAACTGCGGAATCCGGCCTTTCAGGGCTATCCGCGCATGAAGCGTTGTCAAAAGTCAGACATTAGCCCGACATAAAACTGTTTTCGGTTGCAAAGCGATTACGTAAGAACTCTTATAGGAAAACCAATATCCATCCTCACCATTTGGGCGTACCTGGCTGTGAGAGCCGTATCCGGTGTGTAACCTGGAATAACTTCTGGAAAGAAGGCGTTCCCCCATAGGAAGCCCCAGAGATGGGCCAGCTTAAAGCCTACAGTTTCCCAATAAGCATCTCGCATTGCCACGATCCTGATATTTCTGTTGGTTATTCCGGCCACGCTGTACATCACTGCGTCCGCACCGTTGTATATTTCAACTTCCAAACCTGAGATATGAACTCTTGCGGCGATCCGGCAAGAGCCTCCCACCTTGCGCAGCGTTATATCCGCAAACCCGTTGCTCTGTGCCTGCGCACGCGTTAATTCCTGAAACAGTCGCCGCTGCCAGTAGTAATATGTTTTCTCCGAAATTCCGTTTTTCTGGCACCACGCCCGAACTGTCATCCCACTGCCGCGGCAGGCCGCAATTTTCCCACTCCACCGCTCCAACCGTTCCTGTTTGGACAGCACTTGCAGACTTTGTCCTATTTTGACCATCTCCCTATATGCCAACTGTCTCCCATGCAGACTAAGGGAGACAGCTGGAGTTTGGGATATTATCTCACGGGGATGGTATGGGGGACAAGACGTGCAGAGGTTTGACACTTACAGGAAGAATTGGAGGAGTAGCGAAATAAATAAGCCGAAGAATAGCGGAGCGGCAGGCCTGCTGTTTGGGCCCGCCGCAAATATTTACCGGGATGAGTGCCTAAGATTCGAGTCATCCTCAGCTTAGGTGATGGGAAATTGAACTGCCAGAATATGATGTTATTAGTTTTAACGTTTACATCATTCCCTCTGTCACAGGAATCAGTGCTAAGTGTTTACGGACTTGCGCATCATTTCATCAGTTCGACCAAGTGCTAGGTAGATTGTTACGGAGTACTTACTGCTAATCATTCTCCTGTTTTCATGATCTATATCTTTACATTTTCAGTTAGCCAATTAAATACACTTTTATCTTTTCCTTTGGTGAGCCGGAGTATTGACGAAGAAGAAAATTCGCGATTTGATAGTCTTTTTCTCTCCCCGCTATCAATTTTAAGCAAATTTATAAGTTCGGGAAAGCGTTTTTCAGAAATCGCATTAATTGATATAATGCATAATTGGCAAATTGGAAGAAGATGGAAATCAAGAGTCTGCAACATTGCCGCGCCTCCCTGATAAGATGACCCCTGCCGCTTCCTGTGATAATAGAAAGTGAGATGCCAAAAGCTGTCTTTTTCCCAGTCATGACATGAAATATAAGCATATGTTTCATCCAGATGGGCGGTTCCGCAGATATAGGGCTTATCTCGTCCGTTGAGATATAGTTTAACTGTTGCTTCGTGTGTCGATATTGGATTAAATATATCCAATTCAAAACAGACTACCTTAGATTGAAAACTTGAATCGCCGCTATTTTGTTCTCCTATGTAATATCCATAATATGTTTTGCCTGCACATTTTTTAATTGGTCCCGAAATTCGTTCCTCAGCAAATCCAAGTTCTTCATTTTCCTTTATCCGATCTTGAAAGTCTGAAAAAAGCATTTCTGAAAGTGATACATCAAAAAAGTCGCAAAACTCCGAAATTTTTTCTAAGGTCAGTTGCTTCTTTCCATGCTCATATTGAGATATAAGCGATTGATTGTAAATTGATAGTTCTTCTGCCAGCTTTTCCTGTGTAAGTCTTTTTTCCTTGCGTAAATAAAAAATGTTCTTGCCAATTCTCTTATACAGAACTCGTAAGTCGGTATTTGACAACACAGAATCACCTCACAAATATTACCGTTACAGTAATATTATAACACGCAAAAATATCTATATCTATATTAATACTGGAAAAAGCCGGGAATTATGCGTATTATATAGATACAAGGGAAGTGCCCCTTGAAAAAGAAAAAACAAAGGAGAAACTAATTATGAAAGACCTTATTACACGCGGTTTTTTTGATCTGGAAGCTGTTCTGAATTCTGCTTCAGAAGGGATGGTTTCTTCTGCTGTCAGATCGATTTCCTCTGCCGTTGCGCAGGGGAAATTGGAAATGAAGAAAACTGACGGAAAAATTCAAATCATGGACAAGGCTATCAAGGCCAATGAAAGTACGCGGCAAGACATCATGAAGACGATTCGCGAACTTGGAATGGCCGGAAAGTTGACACCAGAACTTACACAATATCTGTTTGCGGCGTACAACCAAGCGCTCATTCAGTTCCCATTTTAACAATCAGGGGCTGCCTCATTGAGACAGCCCCTCAATAATTTAGAGGCCTACTCTGACTAGAAATCAAAGATGGTATGGCGCAGCAAGTATGCATACTCTACCATATAACTTTTACTATGTATAACTTGTAGCAACTTTAGCTGAGCAAAACACTGTTTCCCTTACTCTTTGATCTTCACCGTACCATTAAAAATCTGACCGTCTATTTCACAAGATCTGCCCAAGCTAGTTACTAAGGCGATAAAAAATTACCCCTTTACCACATATATTTTATATCCTATTTGTCATAAATGCAACATTTCCAGCCCGAAAATTATTAAATTCCGCTCTGTTCATGCGATCCTCCTCGCGCTTTTAAACCGGTGTTCCGTACACAGCTCCAGCCCAATTGGCATTAGACGGAGTGTCAATTATCCAATGGCCGTCCCTACACCAATTCCGTTTAATGGCTGTCAAGGTGATGTATGTGAACAGGACAACCACAAACGTCCGGTCCCAGTTATCAAAGCGGTAAATGGAGAAAGCCGACCGGCCATGGAGCAGGCTGCAACTGGAGTGCGTGGAATCGGATTTCAGCGCCAAGGCAGAAATCATCCAAGTAATCAACATAGAAAACCTTCCCGTGTGCACCGCATGGGCTCTCTGCCCCAATAAGCGTTCCCTTAGAAAGAATTATCCGCCAAATTCAATATTGTGTTTTACAAAACAGTTAAATAAAAATACATACGCCGCGCCAAATATCACAGTCCAGAAAATCTGAACAGCCATCATTGTGGGGTAACCGCTTCCCATTATAATTTTCACCGGTACATCGTACACATAAGGAAGCGGGGTATAATATACAAATTGCTTCAAGCCTGAGAAAAGCAAATCACTTGGGATCAGGCGTCCGCCCAACAGCATCAAAAGCGAGTAAACCACATCCCGGAATCGCGTAATATCATGAAACCACACAGAAAAGCACCCAATGACAGCCTGAATAAGATAGAGGATTGTGAATCCCAACAATACAGAAAAGAAGCCTAAGAAGATGGCGAACACTTGTATTGCCTGTCCCAACAGGCAAGAAGCACCGAATATGAGAAGGAAATTGAACAGCAGACGGACAACCACCGGTGCGAGGTTGTTCAGATAATTTACAATCATATAGTTGCAGGGACGCAGAAGATGCGGAATAATCGCACCTGTGTTAATATCCTCCATATGACAGCACGACACGGACTGAGCAGTAGCAATAGACAACGCCACAATATTAATGATGATATAGTACAGCGTTATTTCGTCGGCATCAACCTTTTCTGAATTCAAAAAAACGGCTTTGAAAACTACAAAATAGAAAACCGATTTTACGAAAATCGAAAAGAACGACATCAGGAAATTTGCCTGAAACCATTTTTCTTCCTTGATTTTCAGCCGCATACCGCAAAGATAACCGCTGTCAGTTAGCAGATTCATATCTTCTCCTTCCTGCCTTCCACAGCAAAACAGTAAGTCCCACAATCAGGACAGCGAGCACCAAAAATGCACAAACCGACCATTGCATTTTACCGCCTGTAACCAGTTCCGTGGGGATCGTACTCATAAATGCAACCGGAACAATGTATGTAAACAGCATAACAATTTTCCTGTTGAAAAAAATCAACGGATACTTGGAAATTGAGAAAACTGTCTCCATAATATCTGCATAGCTGTCGACCCGCTTTGCCCAGAAACAAAGCTCATAAACAGCAACTATGATCAATTCCACCAATATTGTGGCAGCTATACAGAACAGGATTCCAACTAACGTCTGTGCAATCTTATGAACTCCGGCGTTGACCGCTATCAGCAGAAACCCAATCGGAAATGTTACCAAAAACCGCAGGAAATTTGCCCGCTCCAGAAGAATCAGCAGAACTGCGCTGCAAGGCTTCACGATATAGCTGTCCAGCGTCCCATCTTCCACATGCTCCTGTATGTCCCATGCCCCTACAAAAAGATTTGATACAGATGAAGATATCAACGAGTACCCCATGAAAACTCTCAATGACTGCCCGCTCCACTCGGTTAAATTCAAATCCAGTTCCAAGAGCGACGTCCAGAACAGCCAGACAGCAAAAACATCCATCAGCGTATCTACAATGACCAACACGCCATTGGCTTTATAAGCAAAATTTTTCTTCAAAGAAAGCCCTGCATACTTAGCGATAATACTCATACAAAATGTCCTCCAAACTGGGTGATTCCTGTTTCAGGACTTGGAACGATTGCGTCTGAATCATCGCTTTTACCTGCTCTTTCTGGTCAACCGGCACAAGATACCGGTTGCAGTGATTGTCACGCTCTACAAATTGAACACCTTCCGGAATCGGATCTAGCGTAACATCCGTAATCAGAATGTCCCTCGCGGAAAGCAGTGCCTCGAATTTCTCATTTGTCATGTCCATAACTTTTTCGCCTTTGCATATCATCAGAATCCGGCTGCAAAGCTTCTGCATATCGTTTACATCATGGGTTGTGATCACCACGCTTAACCCCTGATGCGCTACCAGATTGGACAGCGTATCACGGAATTGTCTTTTCCCCTCGATATCCATTCCCAATGTTGGCTCATCCAGAATCAGAAGCTGCGGCTCATAGATTAAAATACACAGCAATTCCGCTCTGAGCCTCTGTCCGAGGGACAGGGTCGCTACACGCTGATTCAAAAAAGCATCGCATTTCAAAATCTTGGCGTAACGGGTAAGATTTTCTTCAAAAACTGCCTTTGGCACCTTATAGATGCTTTGAAAAAGACGAACACTTTCGATTACCGGCAGGTGATAAATCAAATTCGATTTACCGCCCAGATAAACACCGATTTTCGTTTTATCACGATTATTAAAATGGCATGGGTCTTTTCCAAATACTGAAACGCTGCCCGCAGTCGGGCGAATAACACCCAGCAGCATTTTTATCAACGTGCTTTTCCCAGCGCCATTCGGCCCCAGTATCCCAATAATTTCGCCGGTACAGACGGTGAAATTGATATCATGGATTGCATAGCACTCCTGTGTTTTATATTTCTTATATAAATGCGACACTTGAATTATGTCTTTCATATTTATGACCATACCTTTCTGCTGTGCTTCAAGGTGCCTGAGAAAATGAAACACAATGCCTCTAACGCAGCCGGTTGAAACCTGTTGGAATATATTTTGAAAAAACAGGCACACTACAGAGCATATGGATGTGAGCAGGCTCAGTCTTGCGCTGGAATGAACTGTTATGTGTGCCGGACATTCTTTTAAACACCAACGAGCAAGGCTTTGCACCCTGCAACCTTGTCTTTAGAAGGACGGACTACTTCAATCTTTCGATAAGCGTCCTGTCCCTGCCTGTACTCCCAAATTATTTGGGGGATATGTTATGCTTAAAATCGCTTCCTCAACGGAGTCTTGTTATAGTGGTACCGTGCATCTAATCCTTTTCTGCCATTGGCATCACTCCCGAAATTGGAGCGGATACATCTGTGTTCCCCGCCTCGAAGCACCTCTGCTTTTGAGCTGGGCTTATGCCATAGAACTGCGAGTGCGCCGGGAAGAAGGAACCCACCAGAATCAGCCGAGCAAGAGCTTATATCAAGCCATTGCTTGTTCGGCGTGCCCTTAGCGCCAAGCAATTCCTAAAAGTCCGCAATCATCACTTTGCGCTCAAAAGTGCCAAGGACACAAAGAAAGCAATCATTGCCGTTGCAAGAATGTTGCTGACTTCTACCTGCAATATTCTCAAGAAAATAAATCGTACAATTTTAAGCTCTACCGTCAGGATGACTGGACACTTGCACGTTGGGAGGCCTTTGCTAAAACGGTTATCTATACCCTCCATCGGTGGTAGCAGCTCCACCGGTCACCTAGTCTTTACGCATAACTTTGCCTGCTTCTAGGAGCACTGCTTTTGGATACTCTTTGTGGGAATGGAGCTTTAATTTCATTTTTCCCCTTAATTAAGGGAGGTGGGGCATGGAAGATTCCATGCCCCGAAGTGACGATTAAAAGACATCGTTCTTCTTATCACTGTGAGAACCTTTGCATTCACCGCAGCAGGGGTGGTACACAGTGCCACTTCTAATCAGCATAGTTTTGACTCCTTTCCGTGTTCATTTATGCAGGTAGCCGCCAGAGTGGCGAGCTATAGCATACCAATAAAGTATGATCCCTTTTGTTCAAGGAAATATTTTGTAAAAGTGTATGCGAGCAAATCGTCATCAAAACGTTTGTTATGATTGCACTTCTCTGTTCTACAGAACAATTTCCCCATGCACCTTGGGAGCTCGATACACTCTCGGCATTCTCTGTCCTTAAGCGGATTGTATCGTTTGAAATCGGCGAAGAAGTCATCTAATAATTCCGGATGCTGGCAGATATCGGAGATGCAACACCGCGAATCATCATGAAGCATCGAATCGCACAAAGCTACCATCCCATCCGTATAAACCTTACATGAATATTTCTGATACGCAATACACGGTGCCAGAGTGCCCCCAAGAGAATAAGGAATGTGATATCCATATGAAATAAGGATGTCGATTGCCTCTGAAGAATTCCACTTGCGGAAACTGTCTGGATCCAGTAAGTTTTTAAAATCTGTATGTTCATATTCATCTGTATACATAGGTTCGATTGCCGAACATATAGGTATATTTTCTCTAACGAAAGATACAAAATCCGCAAACTGGTTGATATTCTCCTCGTTCGTGTTATACCGAATTGAGAGCGAGTTTCCACTCTTGCTAGGTATCTGCTTTAGATTAGATACGATTCTGTTGAATGAGTCAAATCTTCTCCCCGACCTGTTTTTGTTATGATCGGCATGCGGGGTAAGCGAAACCGAAACATGCAAATTATCCAGTGAACTATAAAGATCATCGAACGGAACGGTTCCGTTTGTATCGATGTGAAAACCGATATGTCTGCCATGTTTTCTTCCGATGTCCACAACTTCATTGCAAATTGAATAGACAGTTTCCTTACAGAGTAATGGCTCACCCCCAATAAACCCAACACATAATTCCTTTTGGCTGGCATCACGTATGAACACATTTTCTATGTACAACAGTACATCGGAAATTACAGATTCTGAAATGTCCGGCCTCGAGCCCTTGTCTTTTTCGTAGCAATAAGAGCACTGTAAATTACAATTACTAGTAGTTTCGATTGTCACCAAAAACGTGTCTGATTGCCTAATATATTGCGGAACAGGATCTCCCTCAACTATAAACAACTCGCACAAAAGTGCTTCTCTATGACGTTCCATAATATTTGCACCGTTTTTTAATGCTTCTTCAATTTGCTGGTAATCTAGTTTTGAAATAACGTAAATTGCTCCATTATATAAATTACGCAACAGATAGTTTTGTGAATCAAAATCAATTTTCTTTACATATTTTGAGAATTTCATTGTGAAACTAACCGCCTTTTCCCCAATTTACAATGTGCATATCAGCTCAGTCTTGTGTTTACAGCTTGATCCTAGCATAGAACACTCTGTTATGCAAATTGGTGAGCACGAAACACGGAATGCTCTGCACAAAACGGGAAAAAAGTTCATCCAATTTGATGCACAGCCATGAAGATCTAAGGCAATACCGCACAGAAAAAGGTGCCAAATACCGCCGAGTGTGATATAATAAACTTATGGATAAACAGATGACAATTTCCGCATT
>ERZ773235.3007-NODE-3007-length-12751-cov-19.761421_pt1 | contig 12751 bp, 9 predicted proteins | sample MGYA00580522_ERZ773235 | MGnify/ENA primary metagenome ERZ773235 (study PRJEB29015, sample SAMEA2737797) | human gut metagenome | biome: human gut; feature: human-associated habitat; material: faeces | place: China | collected 2012 ...
CCGTGCCGCAGCTGCCGGAGCGGTGCTTAAGCCGCAAGGCGGGAATTGTGCGGTGCTGCCTTAACATAGCATAACAATCCCCCGCCGGGCGGTGCTGCAAAGTGCTTTGCCCGGCGGGGGATTTGTTTTTTGGGTATTATTTTTCGTTTTCGTCTTTGGCCAGTGGCAGCTGCATCATCACTTTTGCACCGTGGGGGTCCCGGTTGACAAACTGCACGCTGCCGCCGTGGGTGTTTATGATTTGCTCCACCACATGCAGGCCCAGAATATGCGGGGCGTTCTCCCCTTCCGGTTCGCCGTTCAGCACGGCCAGCACGCTTTGCGGGTAGCCGGTGCCGTCATCCTGTATGGTCAGGTGCAGCGTTGTTTCGTCGGCATCCGCGTGGAAAGCCAGCGTGATCGGCCCCGCATTATGGCGCACGGCGTTTTGCAGCACATTTTCCAGCGCACGGGTCAGCAGAGCGGCATCAGCGTGCAGGATGGCGGTTTCTACTGCTGGGGTAATGCTGCAATCCAGTGTGCAGCGGGCGGCCAGGGGGTTCTCACAAAAAGCCGCCACCACCCGGCGCAAAAACGGCCCCGCCTGGGTGGACCGGCGGCGCAGGGGCTGGGCGCCGTATTGCAGCTTGCTGGTCAGGTTCAGGTCCTCAATCAGGCTGCGGATTTTTTCGCACTGGGTGCAGATGCCGCCCGCTTTCTGTCTGGCTGCTGCGGGCAGGGTGGCATCCCGCTGCAGCTGTTCCGCCCAGCCCAGGATCAGTGCCAGCGGAGTGCGGATATCATGGCTGACCCCGGCGATCCACTCGGTTCGGGCGGTATCCCGCCGGGCAATGATCTCATTGCGGCGGCGCAGCTGCTCGCTGGTTTCGTTCAGCTTTTGGGCAAGCTCCCCCGCAAAGCCGGCGGCAGGCAGGCTGACCGTACCGCCCTGCGCCAAGGTATCCAGCCCGGCTGTTACGGTTTGCAGGCTTTTGCTCCCGCGCCAGCTGAAGAACAGGCAGCACCCCAGCACCACCAGCAGGAGCTCCACCATGGTGGGCTGAATGCTTTTGGCCAGCATTATTATCATTTTTTGCTTCATGTCGATGTTATACTTCCAGCAGGTTCCAACCGGTTCCGCCACAACAAACAGCCCGTAATCCGCCGCCCAGCACTGCACGGGGTAATCGGCCAGGTACCAGTGGGAGAACACGGCAACTTCCGATGCCGTGTACCGGTGATTCAGCTTTTGCGGCAGGTCTTGCTGCCAGATGACATTGCCATTATCGTCCAGCACCATGGCCCAGGCATAGCCCTGCATCCATTCCGCCGGGGTATGTTCCCGACCCCATTGCAGGCCGGTTTCGGTTTGTTTTAGGGCATCAGCCAAGGCGCCGACCCGGTAGCCTGTTGCATCCACCGCGTTGGACTTGAACCCCACATAAAAAATCTGCCCCACCAGCAAACCGCCCACCAGCAGCACAATAGCGGCTGTGGCCAGCACATAGCGGCGGATCAGGGCTGCAAAAGTTTTCATTGTGCGTTCTCCTCTGCCAATTTATAGCCGATGCCCCGCACCGTTAAAAGGTACTGCGGCTTGCTGGGGTTGGGTTCCAGCTTTTCCCGCAGGTGGCGGATGTGAACATTCAAGCTGTTCTCGTACCCGTAATAGTCTGCCCCCCACACGGCTTCGCACACCGCGTCATAAGTAACGATATGGCCGCGGTTTTCGGCCAGCTTTTGCAGCAGAGCGCGCTCGGTGGCCGTCAGGGGCTGGGCGGTGCCATCCGGCAGGCGGACCAAAGCATCGGCCAGATACACCGTGCGCTGGCCCAGCTGGAGCGTTTTTGCGGCAGTCCGCCACAGTTCGCCCCGATAGCAGCGCTGCAAAATGCGCTGGATGCGCAGCAAAAGCTCCTGCGTTAAAAACGGCTTGGTCAGGTAGTCGTCCGCGCCCAGGCCCAGACCAAACAGCCGGTCGGCGTCAGCATCGCGGGCAGAAAGAAAAAGCGCCGGGATATCCGCCATGCTGTGCAGCGTGCGGAACAGAGTAAAGCCGTCCCCATCCGGCAGGTTGATGTCCAAAATCATCAGGTCCGGACGGTTGGCGGCAAATGCCGCTTTGGCCGCTGCGCAGCCGGTGCAAGCGGTCAGCTGGTTGTAGCCGGTGCTGCGCAGCGCCGTGGTAACAAGGTTCAGCAGATCCTGGTTGTCATCCACAATCAAAATTTTAGCATCATAAATGGTTTGCATGGGTGCGCCCCCCTTTGTGCTTTTAGGCAATACCGCATAATTCTAAGTGCCGATACGGTGAGCGAGGTACGGCAGATGCTAAGCCAAAAGCGCAGATAATACTTTGTGTATTATCGAGCATTTTGGCAACGCAGATGCCGTGCCGCAGCCGCCGGAGCGGTGCTTAAGCCGTCAGGCGGGAATTGTGCGGTATTGCCTTTATTATAATACGAGCACCGGGCTGCCGATAGAGCCGCCGGGCAGAATTAAGCTAAACTTAAGCTGGGCTTTGTGGCAGGTTAAGGTCGGCGTGTTACCATGCCTTTGTTCCCAAAAGATGAACAAAGGAGTGTTAGCCATGCAATATGTAATTGAAACAAAACGGCTGTGCAAAACCTATGGTGGCCGCACCGTGGTTCACAATCTGGACCTGCATGTTCCGCAGGGGTGTGTGTATGGTTTTATTGGGCCAAATGGCGCGGGTAAATCTACCAGCATGAAAATGCTGCTGGGGCTGGTTCACCCCACGGCGGGCAGCGTGGCTCTGTTGGGCCGCACATTGACGGAGCGTACCCGGCTGGAGCTGCTGCGCCAGACCGGCAGTTTGATTGAGTCGCCATCCGGCTACCTGCACCTTACTGCGCAGGAAAACCTTGAAATTGTAGCCGACCTGAAAGGCGTGCCCTACAAAGACATCGACCGCGTGCTGGAAATTGTACACCTGCAGGCAGACCGAAAGCGCAAGGTGGGGCAGTATTCCCTTGGCATGAAACAGCGCCTGGGCATTGCCATGGCTCTGCTGGGCAGCCCCAGGCTGCTGATCCTGGATGAACCCACCAACGGTCTTGACCCGGCTGGCATCCAGGAAATGCGTGCATTGATCCACGATATGCCAGATGCCTGCGGTGCCACGGTGCTGATTTCCAGCCATTTGCTGGGCGAGATGGAGCAGATTGTGAGCCAGGTGGGCATCATCAACCACGGCCAGCTGCTGTTTGAAGGCCCGCTGGCGGAATTGCAGCGCCACAGCCGCGGCAATGTTGTTCTGCGCCTGCTGGCTCCGGAGCGCGGGGCCGCCGTGCTGCGCCGCTACGGCCTGACCCCGCAGCCTGCGGACAACGGCTGCCTGCTGCCCACCATGGAGGATGCCCGCCTGGCCGCGCTGGTGCAGGATCTTGCTGCCGAGGGGGCCGGGGTGGTTGGCGTGGAGCGGCAGACCAAGAATCTGGAAGAAATTTTCCTGAGCCTGACCAACACGCAAACCGGCAAGGAGGTGGGCTGACATGTACACAAGCATCCGCGCCGAGCTGCAAAAGGCCCGCCGCCGGCATGATCTGATCGTCTGCCTGCTGGTGCCGGTCATGGCGCTGCTTTGGTGCCAGTCCGCTGCGCCGACCGGTGCTGACGAGCTGGCATCCGCTTATAGTGCCCTGTTTTACAGCCTGCCCATCATCAATACCATTTTAATGCCGTTGGCCATGGCGATTCTGGCAAGCAGGCTTTGGGATGTGGAAGTCAAAGGCTGTACGCCCAAACTGCTGTATACCCTGCAAAGCCGCCGCAGCCTGTTTGCCGCAAAGGCAGCGCTGGGGCTGGCGGAGATCTTTTTGATCGTCACGCTGGAAGCTGCGGGCGCCCCGCTGATCGGGCACTTGCAGCATTACACGCAGCCCTACCCCGCCGCAGGCCAGGCTGCCTATCTCTGGGGCTGCACCTTTGCCGTGGACTGCATGATTTTTTTCTCTGAGCTGCTTTTGGCAGTGCTGCTGACCAATCCCCTGCCCGCTTTGTGTGTGGGCATTCTTGGCACGCTGCTGGGACTGTTCAGTGCCTTTATGCCGGCATGGGTCGGCTATTTTGTGCCGTGGGGGTATTTTATCCCTCTGAACACCTACCGGATTGCGGACTGGGACCAGGCCAACAAAGTAGTCACCTACATGATTGTGCCGTTCCAGTGGCCGCTGCTGGTTGCCACAGTGGTTTTGGCCGGTATTTTGTTTTTTGCCGCGTGGTATGCCATGCGGAACAAGGAGGTGTGACCCATGCTGCTGCGTTGTATCCGTGCAGAAAACCGCAAACTGCACGCTTCGCCCATCTGGTTTATGTTTTTTATTCTGCCCATCATTTCCGCCGGGTACGGAACCTTCAACTACCTGCAAAACCTTGAAATTTTGCGGGACGGCTGGTACAGTCTGTGGACCCAGCACACACTATTTTACTCGCTGTTTTTCTTCCCCTGCATGGTGGCGGTATACGCGGCGTACCTGTGGCGGCTGGAGCACATAGGCCACAACTGGAACCTGATTATGGCGGAGCCGGTGCCGCCCTTTTACCTGTTCCTTGCCAAGTTGCTTGTGGTGACAAAGCTGGTACTGCTGACTCAGGCATTTGTGTTTGTATTGTACTGGTTCTGCGGCCGGGTGTTCGCCGGGTTCACAGCGCCCCCGCCGGCCATTACCATCTTTTACCTGGTGCGCAGTGTACTGGGCGGGCTGGCCGTGGTGGCGGCGCAGCTGCTATTTTCCATGGTGATCCGCAGCTTTGCCTTGCCGGTGTTTTTGGGGCTGGCCGGGGGTGTTTCCGGCATGCTGCTGGCCAGCCGGGGCTACTGGTACGCCTGGCCCTATTGCCTGATGCAGCGCGGCATGAACGCTAACCAGAGCAGTGATATGCTGGCGGACAGCTACCTAGGCTTCGCTTTGGCCTGTGTTGGCTGGCTGGCGCTGATTTTGCTTGCGGTCCAGCTGCTGTTGAGCCACCAGGATGTAAAGGTCCGGTAAAGGCTGCACCGGCTTTGCCGCGCATTTTGACCGCTTTTGTAAAATTGCCTCAAAAAAAGCGGACGTTTTTGGGGGTTAATGGGTTTTATTTGCCGGGCAGGTATGATATAATAAGCCAGGTTTGCGGCCAGCTTTGCCGCACTGCCGGTTTGAACGTATTTCCCGAACGTGTGCCTGCCCCGCGCATGGTACCGTTTGACCAAGGTGTATCTGAAAAGTCGAAAATATCGTCTATTTCTACAAACACAGCGAGATTTTGCGTTAAAAAGCCTTGGAATCCACAAAGGATTCCAGCGGTTCTTTGCCTTACATCCTGCTTGTTTTTGCGAAATATCCGTCATTTTCTTTGTTTTCAGATACACCATAAGGAAAGGATGGCTGTTGATGAGACATTTGATTGATCCCCTTGACTTTACAAAGGAAGAAACCCAAAAGTTGCTGGACCTTGCGGACCGCATTCATGATGACCCCGAAGCATACCAGGATGTAGCTGACCGCAAGCGCCTGGCCACACTGTTCTATGAGCCTTCCACCCGCACCCGCCTTTCGTTTGAATCGGCGATGCTGCGTTTGGGCGGCAAGGTGTTGGGTTTCCCGGATGCCGGTGTTTCCAGTGCTTCCAAGGGTGAAACCGTTGCGGATACCATCCGCATTATCAGCTGCTATGCGGATATTGCCGCCATGCGCCACCCCAAAGAGGGGGCCCCGCTGCGCGCTTCCCTTTACAGCAAGATCCCGGTGATCAATGCCGGTGACGGCGGCCACAGCCACCCCACCCAGACCCTGTTGGACATGATGACCATCCGCCGCCGCAAGGGCCGTTTGGACAACCTGACCATTGGTTTCTGCGGCGACCTGAAGTTTGGCCGCACGGTACATTCCCTCATCAAGAGCCTGGCCCGCTATGACAACGTAAAGTTTGTCCTGATCAGCCCCGAAGAACTGCGCGTGCCGGATTACATCATCAATGAAGTACTGGAGCCCCGCGGCATCCCCTACATCGAGACCCGCAACCTGGAAGGTGCTCTGCCGGACCTCGATATTTTGTACATGACCCGTGTGCAGCGCGAGCGCTTTTTCAATGAGGAAGATTACATCCGCCTGCGTGACAGCTACATCCTGACCGCCGAAAAGCTGAACCTTGCCCCGGCGGACATGGCGGTGCTGCATCCCCTGCCGCGTGTGAACGAAATTACGCTGGATGTGGACGATGACCCGCGCGCCGCCTACTTTGAGCAGGCACAGAACGGCGTGTATGTGCGCATGGCTTTGATTATGACGCTGCTGGGGCTGAAAGACCCCAAAACCGGGGAGGTTGCTTTTGAATGCTGAATATTGATGAAATCATGAACGGCGTGGTCATTGACCACATTACCGCCGGGACCGGGCTTTCGCTGTATCACCTGCTGGAGCTGGAAAAGCTGAACGAAGCCAGCGTGGCCCTGCTGCAGAACGTGCGCAGCCAGAAAAGCGGCAAAAAGGATATTATTAAAATCGAGGGCGATATTTCCGGCTTGAATTTTGATGTGCTGGGTTATGTGGACCCGCAGATCAGCCTGACCTTTATTGAGAACGGTCATGTGTCCCGCAAGGTGCGCCCGGACCAGCCCAAGCGCCTGGTGAACGTGATCAAGTGCACCAACCCCCGCTGCATTACCTCCCTGGAGACCGGCTGCGACCACATCTTTGCCCTGACCCCCAGCGGACGCTACCGCTGCGTTTACTGTGAGCAGGAGTTCAAGGTACGCCCGTAAGGCAGTGCCGCATTTTCCTGTTCTGTCCCCATAATAAGTTCAGACCCGGCATGATGGAACGGATTTTGCTGTTCCCCTGCCGGGTCTGTTTTTTCTTGCTGTTTTGCGCGTGTTTCCTTGCCGCAATTTCCTGCTTGTGGTACGATGTGCACAAAGAACCCTTGTTAATGGGAGGTAATTTTATGAATTGGGGAATTTTAGCTACCGGCACCATTGCCAACAAATTTGCCACAACAGTCAATGCGATGGCTGCCGAGGGCGAGCGGCTTGCCGCAGTCGGCTCCCGCCGGGCCGAAAGCGCCAAAGCCTTTGCGGCGCAGTACAACATCCCGCACTGGTACGCCAGCTATGAAGAGCTTGCAGCCGATCCCGCCGTAGATGCCATCTACATTGCTACGCCCAACGCCCTGCATTACGAAAACTGCAAGCTCTGCCTGGAGCATGGCAAACATGTTCTGTGCGAAAAGCCGTTCACCATCAATGCAGAGCAGGCCAAAGAGCTGTATGCCCTGGCGGAAAAAAAGCAGCTTTTTATCATGGAAGCATTCTGGATTCGCTTTTTGCCGCTGTATGCCAAATTGCAGCAGATGCTGGCGGATGGGGTGATCGGTACGCTGCAAACCATCACCTGCCAATACGGTTTTACCACTGAAGGCGCCCGCCGCGAGCGCAAATTCAACTCTGCTTTGGGCGGTGGCGCTTTGCTGGATATTGGCATTTATAACCTTGGCTTTTTGCAGATGGTCACCGGCCAGCAGCCCCAGAACGTACAGACAGAAGAGCTGCGCCTGACAGAATACGGCACCGATGAATACAGCAAGCTGCGGCTTGCCTACCCCAGCGGCTGCACGGCGGAATCGGTGCAAACCATCGGCCAGCGCCTTACCCGCATGGCCTGCATTGTGGGCACCAAGGGCCGCATTACCCTGCCGGACTTCCAGTACGCCGAACATATGACGCTGGAACTGGACGGCCAGCCACCGCAGGAACTGGATTTTCCCTTTGATGTGAACGGTTTTGAATACCAGATTCGGGAAGTAAGCCGTTGTGCTGCCACTGGCAGGCACCACAGCAGCATTTATACCCCGCAGCAAAGCATTGCCCTGACCCAACTGATGTATGATATCCGCATGGCCTGGGGCATGAAATTTGAGGGCGAGGAATAAGCAGCTTTTGGTAAAGCTTTGTCCCCTTTTTATATTTTCCACACAGACAAAAACAGCCCCAGGCGGCACCTTTTATGGGTACTGCCCGGGGCTGTTGCTTTTCAGAACCGGGCATACAAAAAGCCCGTATTGGAATAAAAGCTTGCCATCAGCAAAAAGGCAAAAATGGCAAATTCGTACACAGCCCAGCGCACCGGGCGCGGCGCGGCGTTGACCCAGGCGCGCAGGTGCAGGCCGCATTCATGCAGCACATCCACCAGCACCAGCAACGCAATGCCCAACAACAGCAAGAGCAGTTCCAGCTTGCTGGTCAGGCCTAGCAGCCAGTACTGGGCAAACACCTCGTGCCCAGGGTTATGCAGGATACCGGCAAAGTATGCCGCCGCATTGCCCAAACTGCTGGTGCGGAAGATGGTAAAGGTTGTAACAAAGATGGCAAATGTCAGCGGCACGCCCACGATGCGCAGCGGCAGAGATTTTCGCTTGCGCAGCGGAGCGGGCATGTGGTCCTCCGCCACCTGGCACAGGCCGTGCAGCCCACCCCAGACAAGGAAGGTCCAGTTGGCGCCGTGCCACAGCCCGCTGACCAAAAAGGTCAGCAGCAGGTTGGCATCCCGCCGGGCAATGCCCTTGCGGTTGCCGCCCAGTGGGATATACACATAATCCCGGAACCACTGCGAAAGGCTGATATGCCACCGGGCCCACAGTTCCTTGACGCTGGCAGAAAAAAACGGCTGGCGGAAGTTTTCCGGCAGGTGCAGGCCCAGGATCTCGCCCATGCCCAGCACAATATCCGTGTAGCCGGAAAAATCGGCATACAGCTGGAACGAATACATAACCGTGGCAAAAATCAGCTGACTGCGGTCAAAGGACGCCGGGTCCGCAAAGGCGGCGCTGACCACAATGGCCGCACGGTCCGCAATGGCAAACTTTTTGAAATACCCCCACGCACTGCGCTGCAAACCGCTGACCAAACGCTGGGTTTCAAACGTTTTGGGGGCGGCTTCCAGCTGGGGCATCAGGATATTATAGCGGTTGAACGGCCCCTGGGTGAGCGAGAGGAAAAAGCCCGCATAGCACCACAGCCGTGCATAGCTGGGCGTGGGGGCCGTGCGGCCATGCCACACATCCAGCAGGTAGCCCGCCAGCTGCAAGCTGTAATACGCAAGGCCAAAGGGCTTATACAAATCCCGCAGGCCCGGCACCAGCATGCCGCTGTATTTGAGCACCAGCAGCGGCAGCAGGGCTGCGGCCAGCCCCAGTGCCAGCCACCCGCGGCGGCTGGGCTGCTCTGGCTGCGCATGCTGCGCGGCCTGCCACACCACTGCCGTGGCAAGGGCTACCGCAAAAAACGCGCCGATATCAATGGAAAGGCAGAACACTGCGTTGGCTGCCAGAACCAACTTCCAGCGGGAAGGCTGGGGCACGCGGTACCACAGGCAGGCAAACAGCGCCATAAACGGCAAAAAGCCAAGGGATGTAACAGAAAACATCAGTTGCCCTCCCCCTGCTGCACGGTGCTATCCGGTGATGTGGCCAGCTTTTCGGCAACCGTATCATAGAACAGGCCGCTTACATCCTCGCCCGCCGCGCTGCGGGCAGCCACCGTGGCGAACGCCTTGCTGAACGTTTCTGCCCCCTGCCCGTTCAGGTGATGCATATCTGAAAAATCGTCAAAGCCAATGGGCAGCAGGTCGGTATCCTTAAAGAGCGAAAAATCCCAATACTGGGTGCCGTTGGCCGCGGCAAAGCTGCGCATGGCATCCACATAGGCCTGGTAGTTCTGGGTATCCTGCACATAGGCGCTGGGCAGCGGGGCGGTGACCAGCACCAGGCGGATGTTCTGCTTTTTGCAGAACTCGGCAATGCGGGTCAGGTTCGCCCGGCCAAACGGTGAGATTGGCGCACTGGCATCCACGTGCATCAGGGTGCCGAACCCCCAGATGCTGGTACCCTCGGTATAGACAAAACCGCGGTCCCGGTAGGCTTCGCCCTCGTCCGGGTAGGTGACCCAGTCATAGTTCCCCGCGTTATAGCCGCCGGTCAGCTTGCCGCGCCACAGGGCCGGCAGCTCACCGGGGTCAGCAATAGCATGGCGCGCTGGGAACACCAGATCCGCAAACGCCGCGGCACCGCCCATCTCCCACAGATACTGGTAACGGTAGGGCGAGGACGCGCGCATGTAATCGGTGATCAGGTAGCAGGCCAGCGGAACATTGCTGGATTTTTGCTGATTATAGCCGGTATAGAAGGTTTCCAGATAGACGGTTTTCAGCGGGCTGTTGGCGGCGGCTTCCCGAATAAGCCAATAGGAGCCATCCGGCTGCTGCTGGCTGGTGCCAAGGTTAAAGCTGTGGCTGCCCAGAATGGGGTCAATGGTATCCGGGTCAAAGCTGCGGTAGCTGTGGGAGGAACCCACAAACACAGTATCCACCGCATTCGCTTGGGCGTAATACTCCCCCAGCGTCACACGGGAATAGGCGTGCAGGTCATCCACCAGCAAAAAGTTCAGCAGCAGGCAGAGCGCCGCCGTGATGGCCGCAAACAACACAAACAGGCCCGCCTTGTGCAGCGGGCCGGGAATGCGGCTGGGTTTTTGGGTTGTATGGGGCATGTAGCTTCCTTTACGTTTGCCATCTGCCGCGCGGTATGCGCCGCGGCTCAGGTTTCAATTTTTATATGGGGGCAGCGGGGATTGTAAGCGGCAAGGTCCAGGCGCCAGGTGGTGTTGCCATCGGCATCCTCGGCCGTTTTTTCAAAGCCGTACCCAGCATAAAATTCCCGCACCATAGCGTTTTTGGCGGTGGGGTAATAATAGCCCTCCAGCGCAGTATACCCTGCAGCGGCAGCTTTGGCGGCAAGGGTGTCCATCATGGCGTCTTCCATGCCGCGCTTGAGCACACGGCAGCTCATCAGCCACAGGCGCAGGCAGAGCGTTCGGCCCTGGGCCTGCCCTGCCACAACGGTAACAACGCCGTTATCCGCAAATTTATCCACCAGCTTGCCGTACAGGGTGATCCAGTCCGGCTTTTCTGCCATGGAACGGATGTCATCCTCAGTGCAGCGCAGAGTGGTCAGGTTGAACTGGTTGCTCTTGTTGGTCAGCTGAGCAATGCGCTGCATATACACCGCCTCAAAGGGGCGGATGGTCGCCGTCATTTCCAGGCTGTCCAGATACTGGCCGTAATCGGCAAAAGCTGCCTGGGCCTGGGCGGCCTGGGCGCGGGCATGGTACTGCGCGGTCTTTTTCAGGTCGTCGCCGGAAAGGATCGTCGTTTCAAAGTACCCGCCGTGATCCAGCATCTTGATGTAGTTTTCGGCACCATCCAGCACCGGGGTGGCCACGCCGGGCAGCTGGGCGGCCACAATGGCACGCTCCGCCGGGTTGTCATCAGCAAACACAAAGCTGTCGGCGCCAAGGCTGAGCTCTGCGGCGATGGCTTTCAGGTTCTGATCTTTGGGATTCCAGTTGGCCTTGATGCAGACAAAATCATCCGGGTGCAGCACGCTGTCCGGGTGGTTCAGGCCGGCCAGGGCGTTGGCTTCGTCATTTTTGGAATCCACCGCCAGCACCACGCCGATGGTCTGCAGGGCTTTGCAGTAGCTCTGGAACTCGGCGTACACCTGGCCTTCCGGCACTTCGGGGCCGATGGCAATGCCGTCCACACCGTCATCGCCCACAATGCCGCCCCAGAGAGTGTTATCCAGATCCAGCACCAGGGCTTTTTTGTTGCGGCCATACAGGGATTTGATGATGTTTGCCACGCTGTTTGCCAAAGACGGGATTGCATCCAGGCACATGGCGTACTTGTACATATGCCAGAAGAACGCATCCCCCCAGGCAGTCAGGCCGTAATCTGCGCTGAGATAGTCAATATCATTGATATAAAAATCCTCATGCGCGGCAGCATAGGCGTAAAAGCGCTGGTTCAGGCGGCTGAGATAGTTGGAACGGCCATGCGGGTCCCAGATATCGCGGTTGCCCATCAGGCGGTAGTTGGGGCGGTCAAAGTTATTCTGGATGACGGGGCAGTGGAATTTGGCTTCCAGCGCCTGCCACATCTGCTCAAAGCGGCTGTACTCGGCATTCAGCATGGCGTCAATTTCCGCCTGCGGGGTGGCCGTTGTGGGGAAATTGATGATGTTGCGCCAGTTGGTGTGGATATAAATGACATCGGGGTGGAACCCATCCAGCTCCGGCGTGCCGAACATGGCGTCCTGCCAATATTGGCCATACTCGCTCTGGTAGAACTCCGCCTGAATGCCGTATTGCAGCAAAAACAGGCCCAGCTGGTCTGCCACCTCGTTGGTGGTGGACCCCCCCAGGATGGCGATGCGTTTTTGCAGCGGGTGCGGGTTTTGGGCCAGCAGTTCCTTGCGCAGGCGGCGCTTTTTGCGCAGCAGCGTTTCGGTATCCAGCGGGTAGTTAAAACAATCCATATCGGCGCTTCCTTACAAATAATATTCAGGGCTTACAGCTTCTGCAGGGCCTCTTCCAGCGTAATGGCGATCTGGTCCGGGCAGCTGGTGGGCTTGGAGCCGCACAGGGTGCCTTTCATGCGCTCAATGGCGTCCTCAGCTTTCATGCCTTTCAGCAGCTGGCAGATGCCTTTCAGGTTGCCGTTGCAGCCCCCCAGCACCTCAACAGATTCAATGGTATGGTCAGGGTTCAGTTCTACTTTGGTCATCACCGAGCAGGTGCCCTTATTGCGGCGTTCGTAAGTCATAATCGTTTGCTCCTTTTTATTTTCTTGCTCCGTTTTGTTTTTTGCTGTTGGTTGCTTTAGGCAACACCGCACAATTCCCGCCTGACGGCTTAAGCACCGCTTCGGCGGCTGCG
>ERZ773235.3008-NODE-3008-length-12750-cov-9.654273_pt1 | contig 12750 bp, 7 predicted proteins | sample MGYA00580522_ERZ773235 | MGnify/ENA primary metagenome ERZ773235 (study PRJEB29015, sample SAMEA2737797) | human gut metagenome | biome: human gut; feature: human-associated habitat; material: faeces | place: China | collected 2012 ...
ATCTGGATCGCCGCCATCTCTCTGGTGGTGGGCGGCATCGGCGTCATGAACATCATGCTGGTGTCCGTGACCGAGCGTACCCGCGAGATCGGCCTGAAGATCGCCATCGGCGCGCAGCAAAGCCGTATCCTCTGGCAGTTTTTGACCGAGGCGGCGGTGCTGACCAGCTTGGGTGGTATTCTGGGCGTTGCCTGCGGCATCGGCCTTGCCTACCTGCTCAGTTCGGTGATGGGCACGCCGGTGGCCATCAGTGTGGGTGCCTGCGGCATTGCCGTGGCCTTCTCCATGGTGATCGGCGTGGTATTCGGCCTGATGCCCGCCATCAAGGCCTCTAAGCTCAACCCCATCGAAGCCTTGCGAAGAGAATAAAAAAGCTGGCAAAAAGTGCATGGCACTTTTTTGCCAATCAGGATTCGCTCCGACCCGCATTCGCCCGCACACATTGTGTGCGGGCGAACATTTTCTCTGCGCATGGCAGCCGTTTCCCGCGGCTGCCGTATTCCTTTTGCCGGCGCCTCGCCGCATGCCCTTCTTTGGAAACAATGGCGCTATGGATTGACGGTGAGAGGGAAATGGAGTAAAATGTGCATACGATATAATAGCGTGCAGTATCGTCATCTTTTGCGCCGATGGTGTGCTATAAAGACAGGAGGTGCCGGAAATGGACAGACAGGCGTTGCCCGGCGGCGTATGGGACAGGGCGTATGAATATTTTGGGGCGCATCCGGTTTCCGGCGGCTGGATGTTCCGCGTATGGGCGCCCAATGCCCGCCATGTGGCGCTGGCCGGTGATTTCACCCAGTGGCAGCGCTGGGATATGCGTCGTCTGGAGGACGGAACGTGGGAGCTGATGGCGGAAGGTGCCCGCCAGTTTGATGCCTATCAGTATATCGTCACGGGGCAGGACGGCCGGGAGTTGTGGAAAACCGACCCCTACGGCTTCCATCAGGAGACCCGCCCTTCCACCAACAGCAAGCTTTTTGATATCAGCGGCTATGTGTGGCACGATGAAAAATGGCGTCAGCGCCGGCAGGGAACTCACCCGGCCGAGGGGTTTGTCAATATCTATGAGGTGCATCTGGGTTCATGGCAGCGCACGGCGGACGGGCAGGTGCTGAATTACCGGGACATCGCCGACCGGCTGGCGCTGTATGTCCGGGATATGGGGTATAACTATGTGGAGCTGCTGCCGGTGACGGAATACCCGCTGGACGACAGCTGGGGTTATCAGTGCGTGGGGTATTTCGCCCCCACCAGCCGCTACGGTACGCCCCATGACTTCATGTATCTGGTGGATCGGCTCCACCGGGCCGGGATCGGCGTGATCCTTGACTGGGTGCCCGCCCACTTCTGCAAGGACAGTCACGGCCTCATCCAGTTTGACGGTTCGTGTCTCTATGAATACAGCGATCCTCTGAAATGGGAGCATGAGAGCTGGGGCACCCGCGTGTTTGATTTCGGCAAGCCGGAGGTGTGCAGCTTCCTGCTGTCCTCGGCGGCCTACTGGCTGCGGGAGTATCATATCGACGGCCTGCGGGTGGACGCGGTGGCCTCCATGCTGTATCTGGACTATGACCGCGCGCAGTGGCGGCCCAACCGGGACGGCGGCAAGGAGAATCTGGAGGCCATTGAATTCCTGCGCCGGCTCAACCGCACCGCCTTCGCCATCGACGGCGCCGCTCTGATGGTGGCTGAGGAGTCCACCGCCTGGCCGCTGGTCACCTATCCGCCGGAGGAGGGGGGACTTGGCTTCAATCTCAAGTGGAACATGGGGTGGATGAACGATGTGTGCCATTACCTGAAGATGGATCCCTATTTCCGCCAGTTTCACCACCGGGACGTGACCTTCTCCATGATGTACGCCTTCTCCGAGAATTTTGTGCTGCCCCTGTCCCATGACGAGGTGGTGCATATGAAGGGTTCGCTGCGGGGCAAGATGCCCGGCGATAAATGGCAGCAGCTGGCCGGTGTCCGCGGGTTTTACGCCTATATGCTCTGCCACCCCGGCAAGGTGCTCACCTTTATGGGCAGCGAGCTGGCCCAGTGGCACGAATGGGACTTCCGCAAGGCGCTGGACTGGTATCTGCTGGAGGAAGAGGAGGACTGTCACCGTACCCATGCCTGTATCCGCGCCCTGAACCGGTTTTACAGGTCTCACCGGGCCCTGTGGGAGAACGACCGGGACTGGGACGGCTTTCAGTGGTTGGTGGCCGATGATAACCATAATAACGTGCTGGTATTTCGCCGCACGGACCGCTCCGGAAAGTCGCTTGTGGTGGCGGTCAACTTCTCGCCTGTGGCGTTGGAGGACTATCGCTTCGGCGTGCCGCCCAAGGCCCGGTATGAGGAAGTGTTCAACACGGATGATCTGTGCTGGGGCGGCAGCGGCGTGACCAATCCCGTTCCCATCGAGACCCAGTGGATTCCTGCTCACCAGCAAGCCCAGTCCGTCGCGGTGCGTATTCCGCCGCTGGGCGCCGCCATTTTGCAGGGAAAAGGAAAACTCACCCAACATATGGGCGGACGCTGAGCCGTTCCGCCCCTGGAAATCAGGAGGTGCAGCCACATGAAAAAAGAGTGCATCGCCATGCTGTTGGCCGGCGGACAGGGGAGCCGCCTGCATGTGCTGACCGGCGATATGGCAAAACCCGCCGTTCCCTTCGGCGGAAAATTCCGCATCATTGATTTTCCCCTGTCCAACTGTGCCAACTCCGGCATTGACACGGTGGGCGTGCTGACGCAGTACCGCCCGCTGGAGCTGAACAACTACATCGGCAACGGCCAGCCGTGGGAGCTGGACCGCATGAACGGCGGCGTCCATATCCTGCCGCCTTACCAGAGCGCCACCGGCGCGGACTGGTATAAGGGTACGGCCAACGCCATCTACCAGAACATCGGTTTTGTGGACCTGTATGATCCCGACTATGTGGCGGTGCTCTCCGGCGACCATATCTATAAGATGGACTACTCCGACATGCTGCGCCGCCACAAGGCCGCCCATGCCGCCTGCACCATCTCTGTGATGGAGGTGCCCTGGGATGAGGCCAGCCGCTTCGGCATCATGAGCGTGAACAGTCAGGACGACATCACCGAGTTTACCGAAAAACCCAAGGAACCGAAAAGCAATCTGGCCTCCATGGGTATCTATATCTTTACCTGGGCCAAGCTCCGCGCCTACCTCATCGCCGACGAGGCCAACGAAAGCTCCAGCAACGATTTCGGTAAGGATATCATCCCCGCCATGCTCGCCGCCGGTGAAAAACTGGTGGCCTACCGTTTCGAGGGGTATTGGAAGGACGTGGGCACGCTGGACAGCCTCTGGGACGCCAACATGGATATGCTGACGCCCGGCTCCGGCCTGAACCTGCTGGATGAGCGCTGGCCCATCCATGGCCGCACCGCCATCTGCCCGCCCACCTATGTGGGCGAGCATGCCGATATCGGCAACAGCGCCGTGGCCCGCGGCTGCGGGATCCTGGGAGAGGTGAAGAACTCGGTGCTGTCCACCGGCTGCCATGTGGGGCGCGGCGCCTCGGTTTCCTACTCTGTGGTGATGCCCGGTGCCATCATTGACGACGGCGCGTCGGTATCCTATGCCATCGTGGGCGAAAACTGCCGCATCGGCCGCCGCGCCGCGGTGGGAGCGCCGCCGGAAACGGCGCGCCAACCCGCCCAGTGGGGCATTGCCGTTCTCGGCCCGCGCACCTGCGTGGCGGACGGGGAAACGGTTCCCCCGAAAACCATGCTGGATAAGACCCATGGAAAGGAGGCGGCACAATGAAAGGCATGCACGGTATTATCTTTTCCTATGGGGAAAAGCCGGCGCTGGGCCGGCTGACCGCCAATCGGATCCATGGCTCTCTGCCCTTCGGCGGGGACTACCGTGTGGTGGATTTTGCACTCTCCAATATGGTCAACGCCGGCATCACGGACGTGGGTGTGATCATGCACGGCAAATGCCAGTCCATGCTGGACCATCTGGGCACCGGTAAGAGCTGGGATCTGAGTCGTAAAAGCGGCGGCCTGAAGCTGCTGCCCGCCTTTGCCTACGGCGAGAGCCGCGGCACGGTGGGCCCGTTCCGGGGCAAGATGGAGGCGCTGGGCAGCGTCATTGAGTATCTGCGCCACATCCGTCAGGATCATGTGGTCCTCTCCGACAGTGATCTGGTCACCAATCTTCCGCTGCGTGACGTGCTGGATGCCCATGTGGCCTCCGGAGCGGACATAACCTGCGTGTGCACCAGCCATCCCGGCGCCGGGAGCGATACCTACTTCAGACTGGATGCTGCCGGGCGCATTGTGGATACCGCCTATGATATCCGCGTCCCCGCCGGCTACCAGAGCCTGAATATCTTCCTGCTCAGCCGTGAGCTGCTGCTCTCTCTGGTGGAGGAGTGTATGGCCCATGACCGCTACAGCTTCCGTCATAACGTTCTGCAGGAAAAGGGGGGCACGCTGCACCTGAGCGGCTATGTGTGGGACGGGTTTGCCGCCCGCATCAACTCGGTGCAGGATTATTACCGCTACAGCATGGAGCTGCTGCGGCCCGAGATCCGCGCCGCGCTGTTCTGCCCGCAGCGCCCGGTATACGCCAAGGAGAACGACGCCGCCTCCACCTACATCGATCCCAGCGGCGAGTGCATCAACTCCCTGATCTCCGATGGCTGCGACATTCAGGGCAGCATCCGCAACTGCATTCTGTTTCGCGGCGTCAAGATCGAAAAGGGTGCCCATGTGGAGGACAGTATCCTCTTCAAGAACACGGTAGTTCGGGCGGGCGCCTCCATCCGCTGCGTCATTGCCGATAAGAATGTGGAATTCAGCGGTGATGTGGCCATGGCCGGCCATGCTCAGTACCCGCTGGTGGTGGAGAAGAATACGAAACTGTGACTGGCGCAAAATCTCCGATTTTGCTGCCAAAAGGTTTGCAGCCTGCTGCGCGCCTTTGGCACTGGCAGGCTGAGAAGTATTTTTCGCCACGTACACGCCGCGGCGAAAAATAATTTGAATGATTCGCGGCGTCCGCGCCGCGAACTCTGCGAGGCTTTTGACGGGTACCAGAACGCATACGGGAAAGTGAGGACGACTTATGAAAATTCTGTTTGCCGCCAGCGAGGCGTTTCCTTTCTGCAAAACCGGCGGTCTTGCGGATGTGGCCGGCAGCCTGCCGGTCTCGCTGGCTGAAAACGGCGATCAGGTAGCGGTGATCCTGCCGCTGTATGATACGATTTCCCGCCAGTGGCGCGACCGGATGATTTACCGCAGCTATATCTATGTGGATGTGGCGTGGCGCCACCAGTACTGCGGTATTTTTGTCATGGAGTATCGGGGCGTGACGTGGTACTTTGTGGATAACGAGTACTACTTCCGCCGCGGCCGCCTGTACGGCGAGTATGACGACGGCGAGCGTTTTGCCTTTTTCAGTCGTGCGGTGGTGGATCTCCTGCCCAGTCTTGACTGGATGCCGGATGTGATCCACTGCAACGACTGGCAGACGGCGCTGATCCCCGTCTATCTTCGGGATACGGCCACCCGCTGGGACGCGGTACGGGGAATCAAAACCGTGTTTACCATCCATAATATCGAGTATCAGGGCCGCTTCGGGCCCGATACGGTCAGCGACCTTTTCGGCCTGCACGAGGGTTGGTGGAATGACGGTACCCTCCGTATGGATGGCGATGTGAACCTGATGAAGGCCGCCATGCTGGTGTCCGACGCGGTGACCACCGTCAGCCCCACTTATGCCGCCCAGCTTCATGACGACTACTATGCCCACGGCATGGCCTCCATCGTCAACGCCATCGGCTATAAGCTGCACGGCGTGCTCAACGGCATCGACATGGCCGCCTTCGACCCTGCGCATGACGGCGCCATCCCTGCCGACTACAGTCCCGATGACCTGACCGGCAAGGCCGTGTGCAAGGCCGATCTTCAGGTGTCGCTGGGCCTGCGAGAGGAGCCGGATACGCCGCTGCTGGCGGTGGTCAGCCGCCTTGTGGGCCACAAGGGCATGGAGCTGATCCGCGATGGGTTTGACGGCATCATGGCCACCGGCTGCCAGCTGGTGGTGCTGGGACAGGGAGAGGACTGCTTCGAGGACTTTTTCCGTGCGCAGACAGGCCGTTTTGTGGGCCGCACCGCTGCACTCATCACCTATTCCGAGGCTCTCAGCCGCCGTATTTATGCCGGGGCCGACCTCTTCCTGATGCCTTCCAAAAGCGAACCCTGCGGTCTGAGCCAGATGATCGCCATGCGCTATGGCGCGGTGCCCATCGTGCGCCGCACCGGCGGTCTGGCAGACAGTGTCCGCTCCTGCCAGGTGGGGCAGGAGGACGGCACAGGCTATCTTTTCGAGGCGTATGATGCCGGCGCCATGCTGTCCGTCATCGGGCAGGCCACGGGACTGTACCGGGGCGACCGGGCCGGCTTTGATGCCGTGCGCCGCCGGGGCATGACCGCTGACTTCAGCTGGACGCGCAGCGCCCGCATTTACCACGATATTTATTCCAAGTTGTAAGGAGACAATCGCATATGACCTATACCAAGCATGATCTGAAAGAGGCTATCATCCGCAAGCTGCGGCTGAATTACGGCTGTACCGAGCAGCAGGCCAGCGACGGCGAGATACTGAAGGCCTGCGCCATGGTGCTGCGGGATATCATGGCCGAGCACGGGGTGGAAAGCCGGCAGAAGGCCGCCCGCGAGGGGGCGCGCCGGGTCCACTATCTGTCGCTGGAGTTTTTGATGGGCCGCAGTCTGATGAAGAACGCCTATAATCTGAACGTGCTGTCCCAGCTGCAGGAGGCCATCGAGGATCTGGGTTTCAAGGCGGCCGACATCTTCGACATGGAGCCGGACGCGGGCCTTGGCAACGGCGGCCTGGGCCGTCTGGCCGCCTGCTATCTGGACAGTATGACTACGCTGGAGATCCCCGCCACCGGCTATTCCATCTGCTATGAGCTGGGCCTTTTCCGCCAGAAGATCGTGGAGGGGCAGCAGGTGGAGCTGCCTGACGACTGGAAGCCGCTGGGTGACGCGTGGCTGCTGCCCAAGCCGCAGGAGACTGAGGAGGTCCACTTCGGCGGCACCGTCCGTACTCGCTGGGATAACGGCCACCTGATGGTGGTGCATGAGGATTATACCCGCGTGCTGGCCGTCCCCTGCGATATGGAGATTGCCGGCTACGATACCGACCATGTGAACACCCTGCGCCTGTGGGATGCCAAGTCTCCCAAGCCTCTTGATATGAAGCTGTTTTCGCAGGGACAGTATCTTCGCTCCGGTGAAGAGCGCGCCATGGCCGACGTGATCTCCAAGGTGCTCTATCCCGAGGATAACCATTACGAGGGCAAATCCCTGCGCCTGAAGCAGCAGTATTTCTTCGTGTCCGCCACGGTGCAGTCCATTACCCGCCAGCATATCCAGCAGTACGGCACGCTGAAGAACTTCCATGAGAAGAACGTGATCCAGATCAACGATACCCATCCTGCGCTGGTGATTCCGGAGCTGATGCGCATCCTGATCGATGATGCGGGTCTGGAGTGGGACGAGGCGTGGGATATCACCACCCGCTCCGTGGCCTATACCAACCATACCGTGCTGGCAGAGGCGCTGGAGGTCTGGCCTCAGCAGCTGTTTGAACGGCTGCTGCCCCGCATCTGGCAGATCATGATGGAGATTGCCCACCGCTATCAGGAAAAGATCACCGCATTCTACCACGGCGACATGGAAAAGGTGGCCCGCATGGCCGTGATCTGGGACGGCGCGGTGCACATGGCCAATCTCTGCATTGCCGGCGGCATGGCCGTTAACGGTGTCAGCGCCCTGCACTCCGACATTCTGCGCCATGATGTGTTCCACGACCAGTATGTTATGGAGCCGGATAAGTTCAAAAATGTCACCAACGGCGTGGATCACCGCCGCTGGCTCAGTCAGGTCAACCCCGGTCTGGACGCGCTGCTGAAGGACACGGTGGGGGAGGGGTATCTCACCCACGCGGCGCAGATGAAGGGGCTGGAGCGCTGGGCCGATGACCAGGAGGTGCTGCTGCGCCTCGGCCAGATCAAAAAGGCCAACAAGGAGACCTTTGCCAAGTGGGCCCGCCGCCAGCAGGGCGTGGTGCTGAACACCGATGCAATTTTCGATGTGCAGGTCAAGCGCCTGCATGAGTATAAGCGCCAGCTGATGAACGCCCTGCATATCATCTACCTCTATCAGCAGCTGCGGGACGATCCTAACATGGATTTCACGCCCCATACCTTCCTCTTCGGCGCCAAGGCCGCACCGGGCTACGTAGTGGCCAAGCGGATCATCCACCTCATCAATTCCCTTGCCAGCCAGATCGACAACGATCCCGTGTGTAAGGACCGCCTGCAAGTGGTGTTTCTGGAGAATTACCGTGTCTCCATGGCGGAGATGCTGATGCCCGCCAGCGAGGTGAGCCAGCAGATCTCCACTGCCGGTAAGGAGGCAAGCGGCACCGGAAATATGAAGTTCATGATGAACGGCGCCCTGACAGTGGGTACGTTGGACGGTGCCAATGTGGAGATGCATCAGGTGCTGGGAGACGAGAACATGTTCCTCTTCGGCCTGAAGGCTGACGAGGTAGCCCACCTCCGGCACAGCTACGATCCCCACCTGCTGTATGAGCGCGACCCCATGCTGCGCCGCGTGATCGACCAGCTGAAAACCGGCTTTTCCGACGGTGTCAGCTATGAAGACCTGTGGCAGCGTCTGGTGTTCGGCGGCGACTGTCCGGCCGACCAGTATATGCTGCTGGCGGATCTTCCTGCCTATGCCGAGGCGGAGCAGCGTATGGTGCGCGCCTATGCCGACCAGCGTCATTGGAACCGCATGAGCCTTATCAATATTGCCCGCAGCGGCATCTTCGCCGCCGACCGTTCCATTGCCGACTATGCCGACACCATCTGGCATGTCCCCTATAAGAAATAAAAAAGCAAACGCCCCGATGTATCGCATCGGGGCGTTTGTCATTTCTTATTGCAGCAGTGCCAGCAGCGACTCCTTCGGCACAACACCGACGGATTTTTTCACCGCTCTGCCGTCCCGGAAAGAGATCACCGTGGGGATGCTTTCCACCTGAAAGGCCATGGCCAGCTGGGGGTTTTCATCCACGTCCACCTTGACCACCTTGACCTGCTGGGAGAGCTCCTCCAGCACGGGTGCCAGCATCTGGCAGGGGCCGCACCATGTGGCCCAGAAGTCTACCAGCACAGGCTCGGTGCTGTCCAGCACCAGTTCCCTGAAATTGTTCTCAGTTGCATGAAACAGAGCCATTGCAATGCTCCTTTCCTTTGTAAAGATGGAGTTATTATGCCCCGCAAAGCCTCAAAAGCCTCGCAGAGTTCGCCGTCCGCAGACGGCGAAAAAATCAAATCATTTTTCTGACGTCGGCGCGTTAAGAAAATATGCCGGTGGCATATTTTTAGTGCCGATCTCGGCGGCTATGCCGTCGTAGCATCCATCTGGATTTGTACTGCGCTGTCATTAAACGCGCGCAGTCGGCCGCAACCCTTTGGCAGCAAAATCGAAGATTTTGCGCCAGCTACATTAAAACTCCGCGTTGCCCACCGTGCGGGGATGCAGCTCCACATCGCGGATGTTGCTCACACCCGTCAGATACATGACCATCCGCTCGAAGCCAAGACCGAAGCCGGCGTGGCGGCAGGAGCCGTAGCGGCGCAGATCGCAGTACCACCAGTAGTCCTCGGGTTTCATGCCCAGCTCACGGATGCGGCTCTCCAGCAGCTCCAGCCGTTCCTCACGCTGGCTGCCGCCGATGATCTCGCCAATACCGGGCACAAGGCAGTCCGCCGCTGCCACGGTCTTGCCGTCGTCATTCAGGCGCATATAGAACGCCTTGATCTCCTTGGGATAGTCGGTAACAAACACAGGCTTCTTGAACACCTGCTCGGTGAGATAGCGCTCATGCTCGGTCTGGAGGTCGGTACCCCAGTCCACCTTGTAGTCGAACTTGTCGTTGTTCTTCTTCAGAATTTCCACGGCGTCGGTGTAGCTGACGCGGCCGAAATCGCTGTTCATCACATGCTCCAGCCGCTCCTTCAGTCCCTTGTCCACAAAGCTGTTGAAGAAGTCGATCTCATCGGGGCAGCGCTCCAGTACCCGGCGGATAATGTGCTTGATCATGGCCTCCGCCACGTCCATGTCGCCTGCCAGATCGCAGAAAGCCATCTCCGGCTCGATCATCCAGAACTCGGCGGCGTGGCGCTGGGTGTTGGAATTCTCGGCGCGGAAGGTGGGGCCGAAGGTGTACACATCGCCAAAGGCCATGGCAAAGTTTTCGGCGTTCAGCTGGCCGGAAACGGTCAGGCTGGTTTTTTTGCCGAAAAAGTCCTGGGTGTAGTCCACCTGCCCGTCCTCGGTCTTGGGCACGTTGTTGAGATCCAGCGTGGTCACCTGGAACATCTCGCCTGCGCCCTCGCAGTCGCTGCCGGTGATGATGGGCGTCTGCACATAGACAAACCCCCGGCTCTGGAAAAACTCATGCACGGCATAGGCCGCTACGGAGCGCACCCGGAACGTGGCGGAGAAGAGGTTGGTGCGGGGGCGCAGATGCTGGATCGTGCGCAGGAACTCCACGCTGTGCCGCTTCTTCTGCAAAGGATAGTCGGGGGAGGATTTGCCCTCCACCTCAATGGCGTGGGCCTTCACCTCCAGCGGCTGCTTGGCGTCGGGGGTCAGCGCCACCGTGCCGCGCACGATCAGGGAAGCGCCCACATTCTGTGCGGCGATCTCTTTGTAATTATCCAGCTCCTCAGCGGACATGACCACCTGCAAATTCTTGAAGCAGGAGCCGTCGTTAAGCTCAATAAAGCCAAAGGTTTTCATGTCGCGGATGGTGCGTGCCCAGCCGCAAACGGTGACCTCCTTGCCGCCCAGCGTGTCGCCGTCGGCAAAAATTGCTGCGATCTTCATACGTTCCATATCATCGTTCACCTTTTCTGTGTAATTTTTGCAGTATTCATAATTATATACCAATATTGCATAATTTACAAGGCTGTTTTTTGCCCTTGACAAATCCTAATGGAGGACGTATGATAAACTCGTGATTAAAAATTTAGTTTTGCTTATGGAGGTGAGGGCATGACCCAGCGTGAACGCCAGATCCTGGAGTGGATCCGCGAGGATCCGGCCATCTCCCAGCAGGCGCTGGCCGATAAGGCGGGCATTACCCGTTCCAGCGCGGCGGTACATATCTCCAACCTGATGAAAAAGGGGTATATCGTGGGCCGCGGCTACCTACTGCGCACCGCGCCCTATATCGTGGTGATCGGCGGCGTGAATATGGACATCGGCGCCGTGTCTCATGAGCGTCTGGTGGCCCGGGATTCCAATCCCGGCCGCGTGACCACGTCGCTGGGCGGCGTGGGGCGCAATATCGCCCATAACCTGTGCCTGCTGGGCGAGCAGGTCTCCATGATCACCGTGCTGGGGCAGGACGGCTTTGCCCAGAGCGTGCGCGAGAATGCGGCGTCCATCGGCCTTGACCTGACCCACAGCGCCGTGATTCCCAACGGCCGCACCGGCACCTATCTTTTCATCGATGACAGCGATGGGGATATGGCGCTGGCCGTTAACGATATGGCCATCTATGACCATATCACCCCAGAATTTCTGCGCCAGCGCCTGGATTATATCAACCACGCCGGCCTTGTGGTGGTGGATACCAACCCGCCCGAGGCGGCGCTGCAATGGCTCTGCAGCAACTGCACGGCGCCCATTCTGGCCGACCCGGTGTCCACGATCAAGGCGCCGCGTCTGCGCCCGCTGCTGGGCCGCCTTACCGCCCTGAAACCCAACCGCATGGAGGCGGAGCTTTTAAGCGGCGTCAAGATCGAAACGGACGCAGATGCAGAGCGTGCGGCGGATGCGCTGCTGTCCACCGGCCTGCAGCAGGTGTATATTTCGATGGGTGCGGGCGGCATCTTTGCCAAGAATGCCGCGGGCGAAACGGCCCGTGTGCGCTGTCCCCGCGTGGAGGTGGCCAACGCCACCGGCGGCGGGGATGCCACGGCGGCGGCGCTGGCGTCCTGCATCACCCACGGAAAGCCTTTGCGGGAATGCGCCCGTCAGGCCGTGGGTGCCGGCGCGCTGGCCTGCACGTCTGAGGAAACCATTCACCCCGGCATGAGCTGGGAGAATATCAATTATATACTCAACAAGGAGGAACTGTGATATGAACCGTTATCTGGATATTGCCCCCGAGGTACAGGAGGCTCTGAAGAATGGCAAGCCTGTGGTGGCGCTGGAGAGCACCATCATCAGCCATGGCATGCCCTATCCCCAGAATGTGGAAACCGCCCTGAACGTGGAGAAGATCATCCGCGAAAACGGCGCGGTGCCCGCCACCATCGCCGTCATCGGCGGCCGCCTGAAGGCCGGCCTGACGCCTGAGGAGATCGACTATCTGGGCCGTACCGGCGCCGGCGTCACCAAGGCCAGCCGCCGCGACCTGCCGGTGCTGGTGGCGCTGGGTAAGGATGGTGCCACTACCGTTACCACCACCATGATGATCGCCCACATGGCGGGCATCTCCGTGTTTGCCACCGGCGGCATCGGCGGCGTGCACCGCGGAGCCGAGACCACCATGGACATCTCCGCCGATCTGGAGGAGCTGGGCCAGACGCCCGTAATGGTGGTGTGCGCCGGTGCCAAGTCCATTCTGGATCTGGGCCTGACGCTGGAGTATCTGGAGACCCACGGCGTGCC
>ERZ773235.3010-NODE-3010-length-12736-cov-2.368031_pt1 | contig 12736 bp, 13 predicted proteins | sample MGYA00580522_ERZ773235 | MGnify/ENA primary metagenome ERZ773235 (study PRJEB29015, sample SAMEA2737797) | human gut metagenome | biome: human gut; feature: human-associated habitat; material: faeces | place: China | collected 2012 ...
GCAAATTTTAAATATATTTCCTCTTTTTCAGGGAATACACCTGGACCGGTTTTGGCTGTTTTTAATAATTTTGAGCTTATATCATCAAGTATTCCCTTTTCTCGTAACAGTGCATAAAAACATGCTGTAAGCTCGCTATTTCCATATCTGCAACAAAAGAACGGCTCTTCGGATACCAACCGCTCTTTGAGCAGCGAATTGAACTCCTCATTGGAAATAAAAGGTCTTCCGACCGCTTTGCTGCATCCAAGAACACATTTCGTTTGGTGACTTTATCCACTGCAAATTTCAGAAAATTGGTAATGTAAAACTGCAGCGTCATCTGGGGATCGCGCAGCATTCTATACCATTTGGGCACAGTGGTGATATACATATCCATTCTCCTATCGTTCATTTATGTCCGATTTCCGCCTTAGGCGCAGACATTGCATCATTCCGGCATGAATGCGGCATTCTCTGACCGTTGCCCGCTTCGCCGAATTTCAGTAATTTGTACGGTTTTCGTCCGTTTTATTTGCCGACAATGAATCGCCGTTTCGGGAGCTCTGTCAATCCATTGTATCCTCAATGAAGACGGTCCTCCGTTTCTTTCAGAAATTCCTCAACATGACAAAATTTGGAGGCGTTTTCCTCGATCCATTCTGTCGGTTTGTCCCACCATTTGATCTGCAATAGACGCTCGATCTGCTCCGATGGAAAGCGGTATCGGAGCACCTTTGCCGGGACGCCGCCGACGATCGCATAGGGCTCTACGTCTTTTGTGACCACGGCGCCCGCGGCGATCACGGCGCCGTCGCCAATGGTGATGCCGTCATACAGAAGGGCCGAATCCCCGATCCACACATCGTTGCCGATCGACAAAACGGGCTTTTTTTCCTGAAACCGGTTTTCGGTTACATAGGTAAAGCCGCTTTGCTTTTCAGTGGAGAAAAACGCGGGATGCACAGAGACCCAGTCCCTTGTCGGATGACTGCCGCGCACGGTGACGACTCGGGGCGCAATGCAGCAATAGCGGCCGATATTTGCGTGAATCCGGCATTCCTCACCGATGTACGAGGCATAGCCCATACTGCCGAAAAAGGACGAGTTGCTGCCGACCCGATTGCAGCCCTCAAAACGGCAATCGGCAGACAGCAGCACATTTTTTCCGAATTTCACATTTTTCTTTCGGTATTTGTGCATCAGATATTTTTTCTTCAAAAACGCTTTCAGCATCATGTACTCTGCACTTTCTGTTTGGGGGGCGGTTTGACGGACGGGATCGGCGTCGCAAGCAAAATGCCGATCATGATAAACAATTCCTTGGAATACAGCATACTGGAGGAAAACATCAGCTTCAAAAAGCCGAAGCAAAAGAACGCGAGAACCACCTTTGCGCGATCCGGGTCGCTTCCGCGCAGCGCACAGATGCATTTGAACAGAAACCAGATAATCACAATGCCGCCGCCGACAATGCCAAACGAGAGCAACAGCTCCAAAAACAGATTGTGCACATAGGAGCCGCCCAAATAATAGCGGTCACTGCCCAAACCGTATCCGAGAATCGGTTTTTTTCGGATGGCTTGCCAGATCAGACTTGCAAAATCGTCGCGCCCGCTGGAGTCCATCAGCATGCCGTTGTTGACGTATTCCATCAATCGGATTTGTTCGATGCCGAACCGTTTGAGGATGTTAGACACGGCATTGATAATGTGATACAGCGCATTGAGTTGAACGGCAACGGCGCAAAGACCGAAGCCAAAAATATTTACGAGAATATTTTTGACGTTTTTCCGGACAAAAAGCGCCTTGATTATTACGGCAAGCAGACAGCAGACAATCGGTCCGCGCGTCCCCGCGATAATCATGCAGACCGCACCGACGATGGCATACCAAATATCGTGCCTGTGCGTGTCGGCGATCAGAATACAGAGAAAGGTGCACATGCCGTACGCGTAGTTCATGTCGTCATAGTGGTTCAAACGCCCGGAGAGAATGCTGAACAGATAGACAAGCGCGCCTAAAATGACGCCGACGCGGGCCGCTTTGTGCAAAATGCGGATCAATTTCTTGTAGTCCGAAACCGCCATCCCCACAAGGATAAACGGCGATGTCGACAAAAGTGCGTCCGTTTGAAATTTCGTTATGGCATCGAAACTTGTTCCGTACACATAGCGGCGCGAGCCGGGGTTATACGCAATTCCGATCATACCGACGAAAATGAAAAAGCAGTACACAATCAAAAAGCGCGGCCACACCGACTTCGTACTCGGCAGCGCGGAAATCGCGAGCAGCCATAATGCGCCGTAATACGCCGTGGTCAACGGCGCGGTCGGGATCGGCAACAGCTGAGATGCCGTATTGATCATCGAAATGACAATCTGCAAAAGCAGCAATCCGGCAATAAAACAGCAGAGCCGCTTTTGCGTTTTTGACGGTGAGGCTTGATAATGTTCTTGCATTTGGTGAAATCCCTTCAAAATGCTTCCCGCAGAATCGCCTTTCGTAAAATTTCTTTCACACAGGCTTTCGTGTTTTTCCGATAAATCTCCGTGATTTGCATATCACTGACCGTTTTTCCCCGGCTTTTCGTCACAAATTCACGGACAGCGGCGGCGTCTTCCCCGTTACCGTGCCGAATCTGCAAACACAGCGGATAGCGCGCCAGCTCCCGATTTTCGGCGGCAGCGCAAAAGTCGACGATCGGCTTGCACAGCGCGATGTACTCAAAGGTCTTGCTGGGCAAAAATTCTTCCACCGTGTTGGTCACGTTGACGAGAATGTCTGCGTCCCGATATACCTTGGCAATCTCGTCATGCGGCACGGGGTCATGCACGAGAATATTCGGGCATTGCTGTTGATAACGGCAGACGATTTCTTCGCACCCGACGCTGAACAAATGCAGCTTGATTCTCGAATCTTCAAGAGAAGAAAACACCTTCAGCATGGTTTCGGGATTGCGGATGTCCTCATAAAACCGCCCCGCGTACACACAGTTGATATCGTCCTTGTCAAAGTACGCTCTCTCGCCGCCCACACAGCCCGTCGCCGGCAGAATATACGGCAGCGGCTGACAGTCGGGATGCCCGGCATACAGATCTTTGCGGTGACAAAATACCTCCTCTGAAAGCAGAAGAGAATCCGCTTTGCACAGCGTTTCCCGCTCCGCGGCGCACAGACGGCGAAACGAGACGCCGACGGGACGGATCCGATTTTTGGCAGCATACGGGTCAACCGTGTACGCGCACCAGTGAACCGACGGATGTGACGCCCGATAATCCTTGGCGGCGACATGCGCCGCAAACGGCGAGCACACCGAAAACACCGCGTCATAGGGCTGCTTTGCGCTGAGCTCGCACAGCTTTTCGGTATATGCCTTTCTGAGCCAGGACAGATTGCCGAGCAGGCGCAGCTTGATTTGCGCAGCGCCGAACAGATGCAGCACGTTTCTCTTCATCCCCGTGGCACGCATTTCTTTTTCCAGCCTGCGGCAGGTCAGGGTATGAATGACGGCGCCGTCTTCCCGGCAGACCGTTTCCGCCACGCCGTTCTTTGCGATGCAGAGAATGTCGATGTCAAAATCGTCTTGGAGCAAATCCACAAATTTTTTCACGCACAGTCCCGTCGGCGACGGCTCCGGGTAGTAGACGCCGCAGAGAACTGCCAGCTTTTTTTTCATGCGCCGATGGCTCCTTTCATATGCTTCAGATGGGCCGCAAGCCCCGAGGAGCCGTATACCCGCTTCATCCACTTCGGATCCGGGAACAGAATGGAAAACAGGCCGTGCAAAGCCCCCCTGTCGTCGCAGTTGACCTCGATGCGCAGCACGTTCAAACCGTGGGGCTCATAGCGCAAATCATTCTTCTGAAAGTCATATACCATGCGCAGCACGCGCTGTTTTCTTTTTGACAGCTCTGTGATTTCAGACGGGAAATTCGTCTTCATCAGGCGGTTTGCAATCGTTGCCGCCACGGCAACGCGGCAGCAGGTTGCATCCCGCCGACTCCATTGTGCGATGCGGTGATAGTCCGTATCTGTTTTGCAAAGATTGAGCAAATCCATATACAGACGGATGTCAGGCGCCCGTGAAAACGAGTGCAATGAAATATGACACAGACAAATATACATCAGCGCGGAGGCAGGCGGCAGCTTGACAGCCGTTCCCGGGTACACCGTGAGCTTGTCCCAGTCCACAAAATCGTCTGCTCGGACAAAGCAGGGTAGCTTTAATCTGGCAAGCGGATAGAAATCGACGCTGATATAGAACTTCTCCGGGAGGTTTTCTTCTTTATTCGGGAAAAACTCGGCGGCAATCTGATGCTGCCCGGCAAATCGCTCCTTGCGGGTGCATCCGATCGCCTCAAACGCGGCGTAGATTTTCTCTTTTTCGGCGGGATCTGCGTAATTGTCCACATCCCCCGATGCAAACAGGCTCAAATCGCCGCCGGACAGCAGCAATGCGCCGAAGTTTTCAGAAACAAACATTTTCTGCACGCCGCATTCGGCAAGCGCCCGATACGCTTTGTCCAAAAAGCGCAGGATGCTTTCGTTCCGGCGGCGGTAAGTGTCTGCAATCTCAGACCAAAAATCAGCATCTATGCCGCATGCGCAAAGCGTCTTTGCGGCAAAAGGGAGAATTTTTTTCGTTGACACTGCTTCATAGACGGCATCCTTGCCCGCCGCGGCATATGTATCCGCGATTTGCTGCTTTTCCTCCTCACTTAAGTGCTCTCCCCGAATCATGAGAGGATCAATATTTTCCATACACGCCATTTATGCTTCCCCGTTCCATAATTTGACCATGCGCCCGGCAAAGGCGTCGAAGATTTCTCTGCCGGAGATACCGGGCAGTTCAAGCAGATCATCCAGATAAAAGAGGATATCCTCCAGCCACACCGCGCTTTTCATCGCCGCATAATCGGGCGCCCTCCTTTTGCTTTGCTCACAGGCGCGCATTGCCTCGGGCGCCGCGCAATCCAGCAGGCTTTTCCAACCGTATGCGCGGCGGAGCGAATAGTTCAGCACGGCACTGTCATACCACACGCTGCGTCTGCCGACGGTTTCCCAGTCGTAAATATAGGTTTTGCCCGATGGGTCAACCCATATATTCCCGCTCTGAAAATCGCCGTGACCAAGACACAGCTCGACGGTATCACTGCGGGACAAAATCTCGGCGGCTGCCTGTGCCGTGTGCAAAAGCGGCTCGCTGTATTGAATCTGCTTTTCCCCCGCAGCACGCCTGAGCTTGGGCTCGATGTCTGCAAGCAGGGCTTGCGCATATTCCGAAGCGCACACTTCGCTGCGGGTGTCTTCCGCCAGCCGGCGAATGCCCCGCACCGCATCATCCAGCCCCTTTTGATACGCCTTGCCGTTTTTGGTTCGCGCCAGCGGGTGCCCGTCCAGAATCGGCTCACGGAACCAAATATCGCCGTGCGCCGAAAGCGGAACCATAAAGTCATATCGGTGCGCTAGTCTAAACTGCAACTGATTATTGAAATATTTGTCGGAAAAGCCGCTCTTGACGATGCAGTCCACCTGACCGCTTTCATAATCAAAGATGCGAACCGATCGGTTTTGCGGATAAATAAACGCGTTTTTCCCGAGCAGTCCCTTTGCAATGCGGCAGGTTCTCGTCTGCCCGAGCTGCGGGAAAGCCCAGATGAGCGTTGCGGCAGCGTGTCCCGCTAAATACTTGGCAAAATTGCCGCGGATATTATACTCTCCGTTCAAAAAGGTCAGCAGCCCGCGCGGAGCGGGAAAGCGGGAGATGAAGCCAAGCTTCGCATTGATAATCAGCTTTTCCCCCGGTCCCTCTTCATATGAAAAGGCGTCGTCGGCATTTCTGACGAGGCGGAAATACGTGTTCAGCGTATTCTCGAGAATCGTGAAGAAATCCTCGCGCGCGATCATCTCGGCAATTCTCATTCGGTGATCCCCACGGCGGTCAATACTTCGCGGTGAAGCTGCTCAATCGGCTTCTGCCCATCCATAACATTTGTCCAGCAGCCGTTTTGAATGCACGCAAAGTACCGGTGGATTTTCTGCTGCTTTTTTTCCAAAGTTTCGATCCCCGCCGCGTTTTTCATGCGGTCCCGCTCCAGCGAAACCTCCGGGGGAACGACGAAAACAAACGAGACCTTCGGCTTTGGCGCAACGGCCTTGACCAGCTTCCACAGCTTTGACTTGTCGATGTCGATACCCTTGAAATCCGAATGCAGTTCCACATAGGTGTCCCAAATATACCGGTCGCAAATCAGATACTTGTTTGTGACGGCAAAAAAACGATAGCAAATGCCCCAATACAGGCACAAATCAAGCATGCTGCAAAGATACAGCAGTTTTTCCTTGCGCGGATTTTGAAATACCGCCTCGCGGTATGCAGTCTTTTCTTCGGGATTCATTTTTTTGTCCCGCCGCACCAGCTGCTTGAGCAGCAGCACGCCGGGCGTGCCGCGCGCCTTGCTCCAGATTTTTTTAGCCTTGATATGATGCTCTTCCAAGTACTGATACAGCAGGTCAATCTGCGTCGTTTTTCCCGCGCTGTCAATGCCGCTGAAAGATACAATCATGCTAAAACCTCCTCATCAGCAAATACCCCGTCCGGGGGCACAGAAGAAGCAAACGGGAAACCGCCTTTGTTTTCAGGCTCCCGCATTTTGCTTCGCGCTGAACAAACGGACGGCAATTTGCCTCTTGATACAGTCGTTTGAAATCCCCGAATGCAGTCATTTTCGCCGCGCTGTGCAGCAGGGAAAAATACATTCTGGGCAAAAACCGATCCCGAATCTCGGGGCACATCCGGTTTTCAACATCGGCATACAGCCGCTCCAACCCGCCGATGCAGGTCAGCATTTTCGGAATTCCGGACGCTGTCATCGTCGATCCGGGGTGCAGAATGTACTGATAGTTGGACCGACTCGTGTGGATCACGGGCTTTCGGTTATAGGCGAGGCATCTCCAGATAAACTGCACATCCTCCGAATAGCGCACCGCCTCGTCAAACAAAAGCGCGTTTTCGGTCAGAAAATCTTTGCGAAACAAGAGTGTGGGCAGCAAAAACTTCACAGAACGGTTGAAAAAGACCCTCTGCGCTTCTTCGGGAGCAAACCGCACCGGATCGGCGCCTACTTCCCGATGTGTGGACGGCGTTGCGCCATTTGCCGTGACGACGGTAAAAGAACTTGAATAGATGTCCGACGCTCCTTCGTCCCGTATCATGCGCGCGTAATCAGACAGAAAGTCATCCGCCAGAACATCGTCTGCATCCACCATGACAATGTATTCGCCGCGCGCCGCCCGCAGCCCTGTGTTGCGTGCACCGGACACGCCGCGGTTTTCTGTATGGATGATGCGGTATGGAATATCCGACGCCTCCGACAGCACATTTTCGGCAATCTGCATCGAGCCATCCGGCGAGCCGTCGTCCACGACAATCAGCTCAAACGAACGGTATTTCTGTGCCAAGACGGAGGTCAGACAGGCTTTTATGTACTTTTCCACATTGTAAACAGGAATCACTACGGAAATCATCATGGCTCGCACCTGCCCATAATGCAATTGTAGCAGTCGTGCGCATCAAAGTGCTGCTCGAGATATTCTCTGGCGGCTTTCCCCATCTGCACAATGTCAGAAGCATTCATTTTGTCTACCGCTTTTGTAAACGAATCGACGTCTTTGGCAGAGGAGGTGTAGCCGTAGCCGCCCCTTTCCGCATCGGTACCGATGTCGGTGACATCATCCGAACAAACAACAACCGGCATCGCGTTTTCCATATAGGAAAGGATCCGGGACGGATAGTTCGGAATCGTGAAACGGGAATCGAGAAAAATCAGTCCGACATCGCAGCCGGCTGCCAAGGCATCATACCGGTCCTTTGGTAAAAACCGAATCAGACGGACATTAGACGGATGCTCGTCCCGGATATAGGCTTCCAGCATGGGATATTCGCTTCCGCTGCCGCAAATGATGAAAAACCGATCGCTTTTGCCGGCGTTTGCATCAAGACAGCGGATGAGATGATCGATGCCCTGTGGCTTGCCCAAATTGCCGCCGTAAAGATATACGGTTGCCTCCCGGGAGATATGATATTGCTCCCGCACCGCCGCCTTTTGCGCGGTTCGGTCGGTCAGGGGATGGGGCAAAATCGCATTGGCGCAGATTTCGACCTTGTCCGCAGAAATCTCGGGATTCCTGTGCATCAGATAATCCACATTCGCCTGTGACATACAGCCGATGGCGTCCGAAACGCGGTAGAGTCCCTTTTCCTTTCCGCGAAAATAGCGGTACAGCAGGCCGCCCTTGCCAAACATGGCAAGGTCAACGGCGTTCTGCGGGAAAATATCCTTGAGCATCAGATAGGTACGGCAGTGAAAATCACGCTTTAATTTCCGCACTGGCCCGTACAGGGTGATCGGCGGTGTGGAATACAGAATCAGTCCGAAGGAAATACCGCTGAGATATTTTTTAACAGCGCGGTAATACAGCCCGCTTAACGTGACGGTTGAAATGCCTTTTTCAATCAGCGAGACCCCGCTTGTATTGCCGACGCGCACCTTCAGCAGCGAATATGTATCAAAGTCCAGCAGCTCCGTTTGTTCTCCGCTGCTTTTCTCCCGCGGCGTGACGATATAGGGGCGGTGGCCGTGTTCGATAAACACCTTCATCAAATCCGAATAGATATTGTGCATTTCAATATCCGTAAACGGATTCATGGTCAAAAATAATATATTCATCTCACTTCACGCTCTGTATAACGGGAAATAGTCGGCGGCAAGGTCAAACACAGCATCCTTTGCTGCACGGGCATTGACAAAATAATCGTATTTTTCTTTGTCGAATATATATTTTCCGACATAGAACGGAACATCGGGAGCAGGGGTAAAACTGCGCTTGTATTTGTATATGCCGTCATCCTTGTGATAACCGCCGCCCAAGACAAAGACCGAAATCCCTGTCGCGTTACACCACTGAATGATGGCGTCCTTCAAAAAATCGTTCGGCCGCATGGGATAATAATCCTCCAGCGTGCCGCCCAGGAAGGAATATGCATATTTTTCGGAATACAGCACAAGTTCGGTCGCAATCGCCTTGCCGTCCTTGAGGACATCGAAATATATAAAGTTGCGGGGCAGGAGCTTTTCGATGTTTTCAAAATATTCTCTTTCAAAATAGTAATACTGCTTGGCGTGATTGCGCTGCATCGTCTCATAATAGATGGTGAGAAAATCGTCTAAATGCGCCGTGCTCTTTTCGATCCGCATTTCCAGACCGTTTGCCCGCGCCTTTTTGACATTCTTTCTGACCTTATGCTCATACCGCATATAAATCTCGTCATAGGAGCCGGTCGTATCGACAATAACGTCGTCGAGCATCTTGACCGTTTCTCCGTAATAATGCTCGCGCACATCCACGTTGTCGTACAGATGAAAGCGGATAAATTCGCAGATGATGCGATTCTCTTTGCAGTACGCGGAAAATGCTTCGCGGTAAGAGTCCATCAGTTTTTGCACATCGGAGCATTCCGTGATGATGGGCCCGCCGTAGCCGTAAGGCGTGACGATGTCATAGTAGGTCTGCCCGTCGATTTCGGTCTCGATCCGGCGCAGAATAAAGGTATTTTTGATTTTGCCAAACGCACATTCGTGCGTAAAGGTCGCACTGCGCCCGTCGATTCTTTCGTACAGCTTTGCGTAATTCTCGTTAAAGTATAAATCCATCACTCGCTCAAACAACTCCTCAATAAACGGTATAGACGTTCCATGTCTGCCTCGCCGTACCGCTGGTCGCAAACACAGGACAGCTCGGTCGTGTACAGCGCAGCCCCCGCCTCGCTGATGGTGTGCAGTGCGGAAAGCGGCCAGTGCACGGGCAGATAGATCCCCTCTGCAATCAGCGCTTTGCGCACGGCGTCCCGTTTTCCGCCGTCAAGGGTGATCGGCACAAACAGCGGACAGTCATCCCCACGCACATCCCCGAAGGGAAGCTCGATTCCGGGCAAAGTACGCAACCGCTCAATCAGATATTCTGCATTTTTGCGGCGCTTTTGGCGTATGGCATCGGGGTTCGCGGTTTGCAGCTTTGCGCACGAAGCCGCGTCCGGCGCGTACCGCAGATAGTCTGTTTCAAGCATATTTTCCGCCGCGGCAAACAGATCGAGAAACGCTTTCTTGTCAACAGCTTTTCCATCCATATACGCGGCTTTCAAATCAAAGGCCCGATTGCGAAGCTGTGTATACGCATCAAACGACGCGAGCGTCGTATCGCAAAGCTGCCCGTCGCGCTTGGAGACAAACCCGGCATTTACGCCGAACCATTTTCGATAGCTGCCGAAGACATAGTCATACAACGAAAAATCGTTGTTTTCACAAAACAGGGAATGCGTCGCGTCATACAGGAGGATTTTTCCCTTTTCCGCCTGATCCCGCGCGATTTGTGCCGTATCGGCTTTGCGATATCCGAAACAGTCCATGAGAAAAAACAGCTCACAGTCATTGTCCGCGCACAACGCGCGTCGGATTTTGCCGTCGCGCACCGTGACGTCGTAAAACTCCACGGCGATGTGATGCCTGAGAAAGGGCTCAATCATCGTATGACAGCAGTAAGACGGCAAATATGCCTTTTGAACGCGGTGCGTGCGCAGAATATCGTCAACCGCAATTTCCTGTGCGGTGCGCCCGGAAAGAACGGTCAGGCTCGAAAATCCGTGGGGCAGCAGGCGGGAAACGCCGCTTCCGCCGTCATGCGGCTGCGTCCAGAATTCGCTTCCGATTTCGTTTCGCATCTGATCAGTCTTCCCGCAGCCGTGAATAAACAAAAATGTTGCGGTACTGCCCTCCCTTGAACACACGCTGCCGCAATTCGCCCTCGCAGGTATAGCCGCATTTTTCAAACAGCTTGCGGGAAATGTCGTTGTGCGTCAAAATCTCGGCATACACGCAATTGAGCCGAAGCTCATCGAATGCATATCGGGTCAGTGCGCGCAGGGCGTCTGAGCCGTAGCCCTTTCCCCTGCCGCTTTGCGCCAGCTTGATGTGAATCTGCGCAACGCCGTTTTTGCGGTCGATGCTGCTGAGAATGACGGTGCCCACGCCGCTGTTATCCGCCGTTTCCGCGGGAACGACAATACAGCGCAGAACATCCGAAGCGCCCGTTTGCGCAGCCATCCATTTTCGCTGCTCCGTCTCGGAAACGGGAAACGAGCTGCCGCCGAGCATACGCTCGGTTTGCGGGTCGTTGATCAGTTCGAGCAGCAGCGCCGTGTCGCGTTCCTCGATTGCCCGCAATATGACTTTTTCACCGTAAATATTCATGTTACGTCCACCTTTTCTTGTTCCAACTGCCTTCTTCTGTAAACGTCGAAGTCCTCGGGACTGTCAACGCCGCGCTCCCCGATGCCGGAATGCTTAAACACCACCGCCACGGTTTGCAGGATAATGGTGATGTCACCGATAAAACTGATGTTTCGAACATAGTTGCAGTCGTGCATAAACCGCTCTTCCCAGGTTGTTGCATTGCGTCCGTGAACCTGCGCCATGCCGGTCAGACCCGGGCGGACGCTGTGCCGCATCCGTTCTTCATCGGTATAGTAAGGCAAATACTGCACGGCAAGCGGCCGCGGCCCGACAACTGACATATCGCCTTTCAGAATATTGATCAGCTCTGGCAGCTCGTCAAGCGAGGCTGCGCGCAAAAACCGGCCGTATTTTGTCAGGCGGCGGTCGTCTCCTCGAAAACGACCTCCACCGAGACGTCCTCCTCTACCGCAAAGCGATAGGAGTCGCCCGCAATCTCGACAGAAACTCCGTTTATCTTGACTTCCTTCACGCGATAGCCTTCGGCAGGCAAAAACGTCAGCTCAATGACGGAACCGAAAACCACCGTGTCGCCGTTTTCCAATTTGTTTACTACCAGAGGCTCGGGAAAAACAAGCTCTCCGTCTATGACGGTGCCGCTCTCGGCAGTATACTCCCAAACCGCAAAGCTTGCAAACATTTCACCTGAGGCTTCGCCGCCCGAAACCGAATATTCCACGGTTCGGGTTTCCAGAGAAATGAAACCTTCGTTTTGCAAAATATTGAGATATCCCCAGAACGCCACCTCCTTGCCGAACACCACCAAGCGGCCTATGCGCACCCGCGCTTCGTCACGGGGACGGGTCTCTGCGTCGAAATCCCTGTAAGACTCGTAAAACTCAATCGCACCCTCCTCGGTAGAAAACAAAACCGACCAAACGCCTTCTATCGGGAAACCGAACATTGATGTAGGAGCCGTCCAAAGCGCGGCAAAATCGCGTGCAACGAACCTTACCGTAGCATTTTTGTGGTAATCGTCCCATTTGTATTTTTCCTCCAACGTCTTTTCCAGATTTTCGTCGAGAAAGTTTTCCTCTGCTTTAAGAGTCGGAGTCGGCTCTCTGGGCGTGCCGTTGAGATAATCCTTAATCGTATCTCGCAAAACGGGAGAGTTGGACGTAATCATGACTTTGCCTACAACCGCATTTTCTTTTGTGTCGGCAAGAAACGGAGAACCCAGCGACGCCTGCGCCCAAGCCTCGTCGCCGAATACCCTTGCAGAAAATCTGGCGCCTACAACGCCCGCGCTGCCCTGATTTTGCTCTATGTACACGTGCGCACAAAAAGCTTCTTGCGTTTCGCTGGATATCATGATGTGAATCCCGCTCAGCGACGTCTGAAAACCGTGTCGGGTAAGTTCCTTTTGTAGTCCCAGCGCAATTTTCGCATAAACGTCGTCAACGTTT
>ERZ773235.3012-NODE-3012-length-12718-cov-2.701177_pt1 | contig 12718 bp, 16 predicted proteins | sample MGYA00580522_ERZ773235 | MGnify/ENA primary metagenome ERZ773235 (study PRJEB29015, sample SAMEA2737797) | human gut metagenome | biome: human gut; feature: human-associated habitat; material: faeces | place: China | collected 2012 ...
TTCCGGCGACGCCGGAAACGGAACTTACATTAATGATTCTTCCATATCTCTGCTTCATCATGCGACGGCTCGCAAAACGAATCATCTGAAAGCATCCTTTTAAGTTCGTATCAATAACATCATCAAAATCTGCTTCGCTCATAGCCATTAACAGACCATCTTTTGTAATTCCTGCATTATTTACAAGAATATCAATGCTGCCAAATGTCTTGGCTACCGCTTTTACTAAAGCATTACATTCTTCAAAATCTGCAACATTGGCACGGAAAATTTCTGCTTTTCCACCTGCCTCTTCAATTTCTTTTTTTACAAGAAGTGCCTTTTCTTCATTTCCGTGAAAATGTACGGCTACTGCTGCCCCTTCTTTTGCAAGCGCGATGGCAACTGCTTTTCCGATTCCGCCGGACGCGCCGGTCACAATTGCTGTTTTTCCTTCTAATAACATATCTATAACTCCTTTATAGCCTCCACTGTCTTGTCGATATCTTCCATCGTTCCGATTCGGAACATCTTTACGTTACGGTCAATCTTTCTCATAAAACCGCTCAAAGTCTTTCCCGGACCGATTTCTACGAAAACGTCCACACCGTCTGCTATCATGGCACGCACACTCTGCTCCCATAAAACGGAGGAATAAACCTGTTCTTTTAATAATTCTTTCGTTCTTTCCGTATCTTTTATAATATTTGCATCTACATTTGTCACATAAGGAATCTTTAACTCTCCTAATGTCACTTCGGAAAGTGCCTGATAAAGCTTCTCTCCTGCTTCTTTTAAGTAAATGGAATGGAATGGTCCGCTTACATTTAATGGAATGACACGTTTTGCTCCCGCCTCTTTTAAAGCTGGTGCTGCATTCTCTACCGCTTCCTTATCTCCGGTAATAACAATCTGTCCCGGACAGTTATAGTTTGCAATCCCTACATTATCTAATCCGCTGTGACATATAACTTCTTCTATTTTACCGGAGTCTAGTCCGATAACGGCTGCCATAGCTCCATGTCCGTCAGGAACCGCTGTTTCCATATAAATTCCACGGTTTCTCACAAGAGACGCTCAATCTTCAAAATCTATTGCACCACAGGCTGTCATTGCACTGTACTCCCCAAGGGAAAGTCCGATTGCACAGTCAAATGTCAGACCTTCCTCCACGCCTGCATAAAAAGCTGCCATTTCAGCTGTATACAATGCTATCTGCGTATATTCTGTCTTATCAAGATTTTCATTTTCTTTAAAAATCAGATTAGTCATGTCTAATCTCGTTACATTTTCAGCCTTTTCAAAGCAATCACGGCTCACTTTATATTTTTCATAAAATTCCTGTGACATTCCAATCTTTTGTGCTCCCTGTCCCGGAAACATAATGACTGTCTTTCCCATACGAAACTCCTCTAAAATTTTACACTGTTAAACACTTTATGTGCATCATCCATTATTTCTGTAATTATCTCTTTGCATGTCTGTTCTTTTTTTACCATTCCCGCAACCTGACCGGCCATTACTGTTCCCATTTTTACATCACCATCGACAACTGCTTTACGTAAAGCACCTAGTGTAAGATGTTCAAGTTCTTCAAATGATACATTTTCTTTTTCCATATTAAGATACTGCCTGGTCATTTCATTTCTTAAAGACCTGACTGGATGTCCCGTACTTCTTCCTGTAACAACAGAATCAATATCCCTTGCTGCTATTATTCTGTCTTTGTAAAGCTGATGAACATCTGATTCTTTGGCAACAACAAAACGTGTTCCCATCTGTACAGCCTCGGCACCAAGCATAAATGCTGCACAAAATCCTCTTGCATCTGCAATTCCACCAGCTGCTACTACAGGAATTGAAACTGCATCAGCCACCTGTGGAACAAGTGTCATTGTAGTCTGCTCACCGATATGCCCACCTGATTCCATTCCTTCAGCTATAACCATATCAGCACCTGCTCTCTCCATAAGTTTTGCAAGTGCAACTGATGCTACAACCGGCATAACTTTAATTCCTGCATCTTTCCACATTTTCATGTATTTTCCGGGATTTCCTGCTCCTGTTGATACAACAGATACTTTCTCTTCAACAACAACCTGTGCAACTTCATCTATATGCTCGCTTAAAAGCATAATATTTACTCCGACTGGTTTATCTGTTATTTCTCTTGCTTTTCTTATTTCACTTCTCACCCATTCCCCCGGTGCATTGGCAGCACCGATGAATCCGATTCCGCCAGCCTTACTCACATTAGCCGCAAGATTTGCATTGGCAACCCATGCCATTCCGCCTTGAATTATCGGATATTCTATGCCAAGAAGCTTTGTTACTCTTGTTTCCATTATGCTATTCCTTTTGCTCCAAGATAATCGATTACTGACTGTATTGTTGTGAGATTTTCAAGTTCGTCTGTAGGAATTTCTGTTGAATATTCCTCCTCAAGGCTCATGATAAGTTCAAATAAATCAAGTGAATCTGCATTAAGATCTTCTTTGAATCTGCTTTCCGGCTTAATGTCATCCTTATTTACTCCAAGCTGCTCTGCTACTAAATCTCTAATCTTTTCAAACATAATAAAAATCCTTTCTTTTTACATTCTTACAGTGAATACTGCAATTTTTAGTAATGACGTTATCGTCAAGATTTATGGCAGTTCCATTTTACAAGAATACTGCCCCAGTTTAATCCTGCACCAAATCCCGCAAATACAAGCAGGTCTTCATTTTGCAGTTTATTTTCACGATTCAGCTCATCAAGCAGAATCGGTATACTGGCTGATGATGTATTTCCGTATCTGGACAGGTTCACCGGAAATCTGTTCATATCTATACCCAATCTTTTTGCTACACTCTCAATAATCCTTACGTTTGCCTGATGTAAAATAAAATATTTTATATCTTCTGCATCTGTATTTTCTTTTTTTAACAATGTATTAATTGTTTCAGGAACTTTTTTTACCGCAAACTTAAATACTTCCTGCCCATTCATTACTATATTTTCATTTCTTTTTGCGGTAAGAACTTCTCCTAGCATTCCTTCATTGTGTAAATCGACTGATTTCACACCTTCTTGCTCACTGCTTTCAACAACACATGCTCCTGCACCGTCGCCAAAAAGGATACATGTACTTCTGTCCTTCCAGTCTGTTATTCCAGACATTTTTTCACTGCATACAATGAGAACTTTCTTATACATTCCTGCCTCAATGTAAGCTTTTGCGGCAGATAATGCCATAATAAATCCCGAACACGCCGCACTTATATCAAAGCACACTGCATTTATTGCACCTGTATTCTTCTGGATTATTGATGAGCAATTAGGAAACAGATAATCAGGTGTTGAAGTAGCTGCTATTATCAAGTCAATATCCTCTGAATTAATCCCTGCATTATCAAGTGCCTTTAATGCGGCATTGACTGCCATATCAGCAACATCACCCGATTTTTGTATTCTTCTCTCACTGATACCCGTTCTCGTTACAATCCACTCATCATCAGTTTCAACCATTGTTGAAAGTTCCTGATTCGTAAGTATGTACTCAGGAATATAACTTCCCGTTCCAATAATCGTAGCTTTCATAAATACATATCTGTCACTTTCCGCAGAACAATTACTGCTTTTTAGTTTGATAATCTTATATTTTGATTATCTTACTTTGATTATCAAACAATTATTTTTATATCACAACTCTATATGTGCTGTCAACAATTATTTTGAATTTCAAAATATTTTTTTATTACCATATTTGACATAAAAATCCCGGCAGACCTTTTCTTCTTGCCTGCCGGGGTTTCTTAACTTATGCGGAAATTGTTTTATATATTAAAATTTTTGTGCATATTCATATTCTTTTTCTAATTCTTTTTTATCCTGTATATCTTTATCTATATCTTTCTCAAATTTTTCATCTTCAATTTCTTCAATTTTTTCCTGCTTTTCTACACGCTTTGTTATTTCTTCTCGAATCTGCTGTTTTATCATATCCTGTGCATCATCAAAATCCTTCAAAAACTTGCTCCATTCTGATTTCGTATACGAACCTGCTCCGATTGCAACCGATTCTTCTGTTTCACCATTGAGGATTTTTTCTTTCAGTTCCTCATTCCTCTCCCTCAAAATCTCCAGAAATTCCGAATTCGTATGTTTCTTCTTCGTTTTCTGTGAATTCTGTGTCTCCTGTGATGTCTTTGTTCCAACTGCTCCTACTTGTGCCATTTTTTTCTTTCTCCTTTGCTTCTTTTTCTGTTGCAGGCAGTTTTTTATACTGCTCTGATTTTTTAAATTCACCATATGCATCATCATATGCTGCATTCAATTCTTCTCTTGCCGGGTCGTCATCACTTATCCTTGATTTTGCACTGGTATATATTTCTAATGCCTCTTCTTTGGACTTTGCCTGTTTAAGTCTGCTTTCAAGTGCCTTTCTCTGAATCTGTACTTTTGCCATTTTTGCATATGTGACCGGGTCATTCATTCTCAAATATTGCATTTCGTCAGCCGAAAGTTTCTTGCCTGATTTTATTTTTTTATAAAGTTTGTCTATAAATTTCTTTTTTTCTTCATCTGACATGCCGGTTGTCGGGTCAAATATTGAATCCACTGCATCTTTTAACGTAAGTCCTATCGTACTTGTGTCTACCTGTGATTCCTTTTGTTGTGCATCTTCGGATTTTAGCTTATATTGGGCAAACAGCTTTTCAGTCACTTTATTATTATTTTGTGTCTTGTTATTTTTGAAAAAACTAAGTTTAAAGCTGTTTACTGCACTCTGTATATCACTCATAAAAATCTCCTTCCCCAATATCTGTAACCAAAAAACGGACAGCACAAATAAATGTGCCATCCGTAGCAAGTTTCTTACATCCGTGTAAAATAGTTATCAATCTTCTTAAAAGTTCAAATCAATCTCGATTCCTTTAATATCTTCATTGACCAAACCTTTTTCTTTTATCATTCGCTGGATATTCTTCTGAACATCGGTGATATTATTATCTGTCTGTTTCTGTAAAGAAAGATTTTGTTCAAGCTTGTCAGCATCAGCATCTTTGCTAAGAATCTCTTCCTGTTCTTTGCGTTCCTGCCTGTTTTCTTCAATCTTTTCTTCACGTTCTTCACGTTTTTGGGATGCATCATCAGCTTTTTTCTGCGTCTCTTTTGCATCTTCGTCAAGCTTTTCTTTGCCATCAGCTATAAGCATGCCGAATATCTCATCCTCTGCCGCATCAATAACTGCATCAGCTGCATCATCAGCTTTAATCATAGTCTGGGACTTTAACATGTCTAATTTTGCAAGATTTATTGATTCATGCATGGAAATAACTTTTTCTTCTTTCATGCCGGCGTCCTGCAAAATTGCATTTTTTGATGCATTAAATTTTAAAACCTGTTTCTGATAATCGGTAAGCGGTTCATTCTGTAGTTCTTTCAAACGATTAACCTCATCTTCGCTGAAATGGGAATTTTCTACACCGGCTTTATTATTCTGATATTTCTCAAGAAGCTCAAGATCTTTCTGTTCCTGCGAATCAGGGTCAATTCCGTACTCCTCGGCAGCAGCCTTTTTATCTTTTTCAAGATATGCAGCTTTTGCTTTTAAATCGGTAATCTCATTGACCTTGTCTGCCTTGTCTTTCTCCATATCCTGAATTGAACCAAGTGCTTTTGTATCTTTATCCCATGCATCCTGAATCAGCTTTTTAGCCTGCTTTCTTGCACCGTTTCTCTTCTGTTCAATTCTGCTTGCTGTACTGTCCGACAAATTCAAATCTCCGGCAAACACGGAATTTTTTTTTGCAGAACTTTTTACTCTCTTATCAGTAGATGCTTTAATTCCATTAAATGCGGTATCCTGACTGAGTGCATTGCTATTAGCATCACTGTCTCTTTTATACACTGAAATCAAATTTCTGTCCTACCTTTTTTTCATCTTCAGTCTGAACATTATCACTCATAAACAATTGATTCTGTGCCTGAATCTTATCAAGCAGTTCATCAATTGATGATGCTGTTATAGTTACTGTATCATCATCGTCATCTGAGACATTTCCGGTCTTATCCTTGCTCTTTTCCAGACGCTCTTTTTGGGCTTCTTTCTGAGCTTTCTTTGCTTCTGCCTTCTTTGCCTCTTTCTTTTTTTCAGCATTTTTTTCTATTCTCTGCTTCTGTGCGGCACTTGACTTTTTAAGTACAGCAAAATATGATGCTGTTCCATCATCATTAACCTGCATGCCAAAACCTTTAACTGACGCACCTGTTGCAGATATCTTACTGCTCATTGATGAAAGTCCTGTTGCAGCATTTGCGATAATGCCTTCATACTGCTTACGATAATTTTCATCTTCAGCCATTTTCTCGATTTTTTCTTCATCAATTAAAACGACCATTTTATTTGCGTTAGCATAACTTCCTGCCTGAGCTTTAGCCTGTTCTTTCTGGTCAGCACTTACAAGTATAAAGTCCATATTAGAATATTCGCTTTTAAGCTGTTCATAATACCTGGCAGCTTTTTCGCTAAGTTTCGGACTTCCTATTGTCTTGCCGCTTACACTTGACTTTTTGCCTGCCTCTGAAGTTTTCTGTATATCAGATGTTTTTTCTGAAGACGACGCTGCATCTGCCTTTCCTGTCTTGCCCATATTCTGGCTATTGTATGATGCAACACTGCTGACATATGCTCCCATGCTTCCCGAATCAATACTACTCATAATTGTTCCTCCTTGAAACTTAATAATATTGCTGTAAGGTTAAACTCCGTTTCTACCCTGCATGTACATTTATAGGAATGCTTTCCTATATTTTGTATATCGTCAATAATCATAAAATAATTAGTCAGTTTCTTTGATTTTTTCTTCAATCGCATCAATTAATATTTTAAGTGCCTTTATTCTTGCATATTTTTTATCATTAGATTCCAAAATATGCCATGGTGCATACGTTGTATTTGTCTTTGTAAACATCTCATTAACAGCGTTTTCGTACAAATCCCATTTTTCCCTGTTACGCCAGTCTTCATCTGTAATTTTCCAGCGTTTTTCCGGTGTATTCTCACGCTCCTTAAATCTTGCAAGCTGAGTATCTTTATCAATCTGAACCCAGAATTTTACAATTACTGCTCCCCAGTCTGACAATTCTTTTTCAAATTCATTAATCTCAACATATGCTCTCTGCCAGTCATTTTCACTGCAGAATCCCTCGAGCCTTTCGACCATCACACGTCCATACCATGTTCTGTCAAATACTGTAACATGACCTGATTTTGGAAGCCTGTTCCAAAATCTCCAGAGATAATGCCTTGCCTTTTCATGTGGCTCAGGACTTGCAATCGGCTGCACTTCATATCCTCTTGGGTCAAGTGCTTCGGTTATTCGTCTTATATTTCCGCCTTTGCCTGCCGCATCCCATCCTTCATAAGCAATAATAACAGGAATTTTTTTCTTGTAAATTATATTATGAAGATTATTCAGCTTTTTCTGGTAATTCTTTAACATGTACTCATATTCTTCATCTGACAATGATTTATTAAGGTTTATATCAGATAATTTTTCCATTTTATTAAGAGGAAAAGCATTCTGCAAAAGAGGAACCGAAAGTGTGCTATTCTTCAATGCCGTATCAATAGCCTGCACCAACGTCTCTAATATCTGAAGCTGTGCCCATTTTTTGTCTGTAGCATCAATAATATACCATGGTGCAATTGACTGGCTTGTATCATCAATGAACTGGTCAAATGCTTTCAATGACTTCTTATAATGCTGATTCTGCCACCAATCATATTCGCTTACACGCCACCTTGTATTCTTATCATCAAGCAGTCTTGTAAGACGTTTTCTCTGCTCCTGCTCTCCGATATGGAAAAAGAATTTTATAACGAGATAGCCATTATCTGACAACTGTCTTTCAAATCGTTTTACGCTCTCAATCTTTCTTTTATATTCTTCGTCCGTGATTTTACCTGATAATTTTTGTTTTGTAACTTCATCCAGACAGCCGCCATCCATAAATGTAAACTTGCCAGCCTCCGGAATATTAATCACATATCTGTAAAGAAAAGGTCTTCTTTTTTCATCTTCTGTTGGTTTATCCATAACAGCAACTTTAAAAAATCTTGGATCAATATTCTTTATTATCTTACCAAGAATACTGCCTTTTCCCGCAGCACCCCATCCGTCAAAAGACACAAGAACAGGCAGTTTTTTCTGCATAATCAAAATCTGCTGCTGTACAAGCTTGTTTCTTGCTTTTTCGAGTCTTTCATTAATTTCTTCTTCTTCAGGAATTATTACATTACTCCAGTCTTTTAACATATGTCCTCCATTTCTGTGCATAATGCACTATATACATTATATTTTTTATTTTTATAAAATAATCCAGCTTTTATTTAATAACTTTTATCATAAAAATATGGTTTTTCCATAAACGCTTTTATATCTTTTATATTATCAAATTCAGCCAGAGCCCACATTAATTTCATAACTGATGCTTCAAATGTCATATCGGCACAGTTTATTATCCCCTGTTTAGCAAGTGTTTGTCCGACTTCATAGACTGAAAGATCTATTCCCTCATACATACACTGCGTTGTGATTGCAACCGCAGTTCCTGCTTCTGTCAGTTCACGCAACTTTGTTGATATATCATTATAATTATCAGGAACTCCGCCAATTCCAAAACTTTCGATTACAACTCCGCGATAATTATTTTTAATAAAATCAAATACTCTCCCATCAATTCCGGGATACATTTTTAATGGCATAACATCCGTACAAAGGTTAATCTTCGCAATGAATTCTTTGCTGCCATATAGATTTTGTGCAGCTTCTTTTTTTGTTATACTATTTCCCTTTGCAGTATATTCTATAATATCCTTTTTTATCGTTGCAATATCAGGACAATTGACACTTTCAAATGCATCGAAACTTCTTGTCTTTATTTTCATTGCATGTGTTCCAATTATCGCAATCCCATTAAATACAACATAAACTCCGCAGATATTTTCACATGCAAAATATATTGCGTCAGAAAGATTGTTTATTGCGTCCGTTCCTTCTGCCTCGATTGGAAGCTGTGAACCAGTAAAAACAACCGGCTTACCAAGATTTTGAAGCATATAGCTTAAAGCTGCTGCACTGTATGCCATCGTATCTGTGCCATGCGTTATGACAAAACCGTCATATTTATCGTAATTGTCACTTACCGCCTGTGCAAGCTTCATTATAAGTTCTGGTGTCATGTTTGTACTGTCGATATTCATAACTGACATTGTATACAAATCACATATTTTATTGACATCCGGCACATAGTTTAAAAGTCTGTCAGCACCTGCAACCGGCATAAGCCCTGAACCTGTATCGGATGATGCTATTGTACCTCCAGTCGTTAAAAGTAATATTTTTTTCATAACAAGCAATGCTGCCTTTCGTATTTTATGCTTTTCCAACATATTCTATATATAATTTTATCGTAAAATGATAAAGTTTACAAATATTTTGTCAGTTCTTTTCTATACATTCTGTACTCTGGACAATATTTTTCAATCTCATTCCAGAATAAATCTGAATGATTCATATATTTTCTATGCGAAAGTTCATGTACTATTACATAGTCCATAAGTGCCTGCGGCATATAATACAGCTTATAATTAAAATTCACATTTCCTTTTGAACTACAGCTTCCCCAGCGTGTCTTCTGGTCTTTTATTGATATTCTGTTGACACTGACTCCCATAATATTGCAATAATATTGTACCCTTGTTGTGAACTTTTCTTTAATTGCATTAAGTTCTTTTTTTGAAATAGTTTCTTTAGGTGGTGCAACACTGATTTTATCAGCATTTTTCTTTTCTATCAGACTCAGTTTGCTTTCAATCCATGACATATGATTATCTATAAATTTATTCAGTTCACGATTGGTTATCCTCGTAGGTGCCCTCAATATGACTCTGCCATCTGTATGAACTTCCAATCCTATAGTTTTACGTTTTGATTTAATAACCTGTATGTCCAATTACTTCTTCACAACTTTCTTCAAATATTCATTTTTTAAATTATTTTCTGAATCAAGCCTTTTATTCTCATCTTTTAGATGTTGTATATATTCTTTGGCAAGCTTAACTCCACCTCTTACTGCAACATCTTCATGTTTTTCCATCTCATTAAGCCACTGCAGCAATGATTTTTCTCTTATATCATTGTATGTATTATCTTCTTTTATAAACATTTTAATGCCTCCATATTTGTTGTATTCTTGTAGTTGCCTTTTTAATATTTTTAATTTGATTTATGCGACTGAGAATTTTTTCCTCTCGGATGCCGTAATAGGATCTCTCTTAGAATCAAGTATTTCACAACAATCTTCTACACAAATCATATTCATATAATCATTTCCTCAAATCATACATAGTTCTTTAAAATTTTATACTAAAACATTTCTTATATTTCTTTTGCTTGACATTTCTATATATTTTTACTATACTAACTATAGGTTCTTTGAACCTAAGGCGTTGCCTATCGGTGTGCGGTTAGTCCTCATTCCAGAGGACTGTGACCTCTGTTTACATAGATATCCTTTTGGAAATTTTATGAAAGGAGGACTTGCTCATGCTAACCATTGATAACTTTATTGGCATTATAAGCCTCTGTTTGGCTTTCTTTAGTCTTGGTTATTCATTTGGTTCCCATGATTCCAAGACACAAAAATAACCGCTCCAACGTCCTGCAAGACAGAGCGGTTATTCAACAATAACTAATCTGAGGACTAACCGTATATCGGCAACGCCCTTTACGTAATTATATTATCACCGCTATTTTTATATGTCAATCATATTTTTATTCTATAACTATTATTTCTCAACTTTGTCACATAGACGATTCATCGTCCATCTGTTCTGCCAAATGATATGGATGAAAAATGATTCTACTAAATATATTAACAAGAAAAAAAGCTTACTATTTTCAATAATTTACTTTTTTTACACGGAGCATACACATTCCATGCATCAATTACTATCCTCCGACTAATTCGATCACTTTTTATCTTTTTTAAAATATTATTGTAATTAAATCTTGCTCTTCTATACTCAAACCTTTTATTTAACCTGTCATTATCATAAATGTCTAATAATAATAGATGTAATGCTTTACTTAATTCATAACTCAGATTTACGTCATAACACATTTCTCCTTTAGAGTGCTCTATTGTTCCTATTACATATGACTCATCTGAGACATATGACCAAGCATCATTATTTCCATAGTTAATTAGTTCTTGTATGAATTCAGGCGAATAAATGGATCTAGGATTACTAGGAATTATACACTCACATTCCGATTCTACTTTTGAAAGAAGTATACTGTCTATAACCTTACCCACAGGTTTAACATCACAAACAACTACTCCATGCTCATCTATATAATCCAATATATGATTTATATCGGCAAAACAAAGTTTATAGTGTGGGTCTTGTGCATAATATTCTTTATTTAACTCAATATATTTTCTATCACCAAATTTACTAAATAGTTTATTTTCCATTAAACTATATAACTTATAGTACTTTTTCATTTTTCCCCCAATGTAGTCACCTCAACAAATTCTAATTCTAACGATAACATCATCCACCGCAAAACTCAACGCTTTTTTCAACAAGCCTCTCACCCTCATATCTTAGCTTCATTGCAAAAAAACGCTTTTCATCTTCAAGGAGAAGCTTTAAGAACTGTGCATCTCCTTCCCATGTCGGAAGCTGTGGCACGTCAGACTTTTTTACCCACTCAAGCTCGCCCTCATCACACGTAATAAGTTCTCCTGTATATCCGTCAGCTGTAAAAAGACACATCATCTCAGCCTCATATTCATCACTTATAAATGTGATAAGTCCGCGGAACTTGTATGATGTAAGCGAAAGCCCGGTCTCTTCTTTTACTTCACGAAGCAGGCACTCCTGCGGTGTCTCATTGCCTTCGGCATGGCCGCCTACGCCAATCCATTTGTCTTTATTGACATCTTTTTTCTTCTTTGTTCTGTGAAGCATAAGATAACAGTCATTATTTTCTATATAACAAAGCGTTGTCATTTTCATTAGCACAAAACCTCCCTCGTATCTTCTTTGTATGCTTAAATTCGTAAAAATATCAATTATTTCATCGTAATATAAAAGCTATTATTTTTTATAATACCACAAATAATAATATAAAAACAGATGGTCCGTATGTTTATTTGTGCACATTTATAATTGTGTCAAACATACATTCCATCTGTTTTTACAAAATACCATATCTATTCTATTCTGCTAACCCCGTCAGTGATAAACATCCTGACTTTACCATTTTTTATTGTATCGCAGATACATTATCGCAGATACATTATATCAAATACATTAATATTTCATATAATCTTTAATTACATTGTGGTCTTTTAATACCTTTTCAATGACTGTACCCTTAATCATTTTAAGAAGTGGCTTCTTTAATGCGTTAAGTGGTCCGGGAAGTTCAATTTCAAGAGGTGATTTGCCATCCATAAGTTTTACCGATGAATCAAGAAGATCTCTTACATCATATACACTGCCCCAGACTTCCGGAACACCTCTGTCTACACTAAGAAGTCCATATACAGCTTCCATAGCTGTTCTTACTGAATATTCTGTTGTAAATATAGTATCTCTAGGTGTTTCGGCAAACTGTCCTAAAAATGCAAAGTTTACACAGCCATTCGGAATTACGTCAGGTCTGTCTCCCTT
>ERZ773235.3019-NODE-3019-length-12694-cov-13.662869_pt1 | contig 12694 bp, 9 predicted proteins | sample MGYA00580522_ERZ773235 | MGnify/ENA primary metagenome ERZ773235 (study PRJEB29015, sample SAMEA2737797) | human gut metagenome | biome: human gut; feature: human-associated habitat; material: faeces | place: China | collected 2012 ...
TGTGAATTACGAGATTTCTATCCACGCTCTCCTTGCGGAGAGCGACCGGTCTCTGTTGCTGCCTGTTCGGGGGTCTCGTATTTCTATCCACGCTCTCCTTGCGGAGAGCGACGGTTTTGGAGAACGTGCTTGCCGCCGTGCGGGAATTTCTATCCACGTTCTCCTTGCGGAGAGCGACGCTGGAGCTTAAACCAATCTCTAACTTCGGGCTTATTTCTATCCACGCTCTCCTTGCGGAGAGCGACATTTTTACATTAAATTTGTAAACTGGGGCACGCTATTTCTATCCACGCTCTCCTTGCGGAGAGCGACCTCAAATTCACACGACTTTTCTACGACCTTTTTATTTCTATCCACGCTCTCCTTGCGGAGAGCGACGTCCTCGAAGAGGACTTTCCCGTTGATTCTGTAACTATTTCTATCCACGCTCTCCTTGCGGAGAGCGACCAAGCCGGCATCGCTGATGTAACCCAACGACTTATTTCTATCCACGCTCTCCTTGCGGAGAGCGACGTGGGTGATACTCCCCCGTGCTGCGGTTGTATGATTTCTATCCACGCTCTCCTTGCGGAGAGCGACTGCTGGTGCTGGGAACCTGGGACAGTTACGGCACGATTTCTATCCACGCTCTCCTTGCGGAGAGCGACGGCTCATTTTGCCCAGCAGATTCATGCGGTTGGCATTTCTATCCACGCTCTCCTTGCGGAGAGCGACGTTCAGAGGGGACCACGGCCACATCAAGGGCGACATTTCTATCCACGCTCTCCTTGCGGAGAGCGACACGGTGGCCGGTTCCTGCCGAAAAGGGGTCATCGATTTCTATCCACGCTCTCCTTGCGGAGAGCGACGGTCCTCGTTTGTCCTCCATCTGTCCAACCAGATTATTTCTATCCACGCTCTCCTTGCGGAGAGCGACCTACCGTCGATTGCAACTTATCAAGGCGCTTAAATTTCTATCCACGCTCTCCTTGCGGAGAGCGACGCTTTCCGGTCTCCGCGCATTGCTTTGATGGTCGATTTCTATCCACGCTCTCCTTGCGGAGAGCGACGCAAACGCGGTTCACAAGATCGTCACGGATATTCATTTCTATCCACGCTCTCCTTGCGGAGAGCGACTTTGCTGATGTGGTATCAGTGCAATACGGTCGTATTTCTATCCACGCTCTCCTTGCGGAGAGCGACCCGCAGGGTGCTGAAATGTGACAACCGCGCCATTATTTCTATCCACGCTCTCCTTGCGGAGAGCGACGCTTTCCGATCTCCGCGCATCGCTTTGATGGTGGGATTTCTATCCACGCTCTCCTTGCGGAGAGCGACGACGTGCTCGGCCTATGTGAAGCCCTAACCATTATTTCTATCCACGCTCTCCTTGCGGAGAGCGACCCCGGATCATTGACCCAACTTTTGGAAAGGAAGTATTTCTATCCACGCTCTCCTTGCGGAGAGCGACCACTTGATCGTTGCAATGGGCAAGGGCCTGACGATTTCTATCCACGCTCTCCTTGCGGAGAGCGACCCAAGGCCCAAGATGAGTATAAAGACACCGTGACCATTTCTATCCACGCTCTCCTTGCGGAGAGCGACATAGCAGATTGCACAAAATTTTATGCGTTTGGGGATTTCTATCCACGCTCTCCTTGCGGAGAGCGACCCATGGCCACGGCCTCCAAAAACAGGTACTTGCATTTCTATCCACGCTCTCCTTGCGGAGAGCGACGCATGAGCCGCTGCACGGTGGCAGGCTCCTGCCGAATTTCTATCCACGCTCTCCTTGCGGAGAGCGACCCGCCCGCCCGGTACTGATGATGACAGGGCCTAATATTTCTATCCACGCTCTCCTTGCGGAGAGCGACCATATTCGCAGCACGTCACATGGCCGTCGGGAATTTCTATCCACGCTCTCCTTGCGGAGAGCGACGGCAGGCAAAGACCCGCAGGACCTGATCGCCAAGATTTCTATCCACGCTCTCCTTGCGGAGAGCGACAGGGTACCCAACTGACGGTCGCCGACGTGTACAAAATTTCTATCCACGCTCTCCTTGCGGAGAGCGACGGTAACCCCACGGCATTCAACCGTTCGGGCGTGCTATTTCTATCCACGCTCTCCTTGCGGAGAGCGACACTGCCGTCGTGGGACCTGTACCAGATGCTGCGCATTTCTATCCACGCTCTCCTTGCGGAGAGCGACTTGGCCGCGCGTGATGGTCTCGCCGACGCTGTATTTCTATCCACGCTCTCCTTGCGGAGAGCGACGGCGGACAGGGCCTTTCGGAATAACAGGTGTGGCGATTTCTATCCACGCTCTCCTTGCGGAGAGCGACTTTGTCACTCCGTAACAGTTCAACTCGCAATATAGATTTCTATCCACGCTCTCCTTGCGGAGAGCGACGCAACCGCGTACTGACACCGACAGGGATCAGCGATTTCTATCCACGCTCTCCTTGCGGAGAGCGACCGGTGACGCTGCGGTTTACGCTGGCGGACACGAATTTCTATCCACGCTCTCCTTGCGGAGAGCGACACGCAGGAGCGCCGAATACAACGGTGCGATCATATTTCTATCCACGCTCTCCTTGCGGAGAGCGACACAGGGCAAGATGTGTTCCGTTGGTGGATGGAGATTTCTATCCACGCTCTCCTTGCGGAGAGCGACTGTATGTAGAGCTTCTCGTAAGCAGGCCAGCGTCGATTTCTATCCACGCTCTCCTTGCGGAGAGCGACAGCAAAAGTGCACAAAACAGTGGGGCACTTTTGCGCATATGAAACAAATTTTATGGGGATTGCATCTTCATGCTGACAGGCAAGGCTGTATTTTACCCTTTCTGCCCCTGTTTTTTCCATATTTTCTGGTGCGAAGGAACCGGGAATTTTATGATTGCCTTCCCCTCGCACTAAGCAAACAAGATTCCATCCTGATCAAAATCCGGGTGCAGACCCACATGCTCGACTTTGCTTTTGTAATGGTTTCCCAGTTGATAAAAGCGCAGGCTGTCCGATTCCGAATCGATCAGTTCGGTCAATTTTGCTTTGAACATCGTGTATTGCGCGGCATCCAGCAGGCACTCAAATACGGAGTTTTGCACCCGCTGGCCGTAGTCTACACAGACTTTTGCTACTTTGCGCAGCCTGCGACGACCGGCGGCTGTTTCGGTGTTGACATCATAGGTTACAAGCACCAACATAACGGCACCTCACTTCCAGAAAAACGGTGGGTACACTTCCAGGTCACCGCGCAGAGCACGGGCCAGCAAAAGCGCCTGAACATAGGGCACCAGCCCCCAAGGCAGTTTTTCTTTCAAAAACGGATGGGTGATCTCTTCCTTCTTTTTGTTCTGCCATGCGGTCAGGAAAGCTTTACGGCCATCATCCGTCAGCAGTACGGCACCATTTTCCTGTTTTTGCAGGTGTTTTGCCGTGATGATCTTTTGATTGATGCAGCTGATGACCAGCCGGTCTGCATAAACCGCCCGCAGTTCTTCCATCAGGTCAAGTGCCAGACTTTTGCGGCCGGGGCGCGGGCGGTGCATAAAGCCAACATAAGGGTCCAGGCCCACAGCGGTCAAGGCGGATGCGCACTCCCGCGCCAGCATGCTGTAGGCAAACGAAAGCAGCGCATTCACATTGTCCAGCGGTGGACGGCGGCTGCGGCCCTCAAACACAAAATCCTGCTTTTGCTGCAGAATCAGGTCATTCAGGCAGTCAAAGTAGCGCTGGGCTGCCTCGCCTTCCAGGCCGCGCAGCTGTTCCGGATCATCGCTGGTCTGTATCAGCGGCAGCGCGGCGGCCAGCTGGGTGGAGGTGCGTTTCAGTTTTTCGACCGGGACACGCTGGGGATGATCGCGGGTTGCGCGTTCCAGCACCCAGCGTGCGTTATACACTTTACCAAGGATAAAGCTCCGGGCATAGCGACAGCTCTGGGCCGGGTCATCCGACACGCGGTACTGCGTCTGACGCAGCAGCACATTGCCGCGTTCTTCCCCCACGGTGCGGGCCTGAAATCTGCCATACGGGTCAAAAAAGCAAAGGTCAATGTCCCGCCGGGCACAAGCTCCCATCAAAGCGGGGCTGGCACCCGCGTAAGTAAAGCAGACGATGCCTTCCAGCGTATGCAGGGCATAGCGGTGGGTTTCCTGCTTATTGCGGGTAACAACAAGGTTTTCGCCATCCAATGTCAGGTAAGCGTCCTCATTGATGACAAACAGGGTGTTGAGCAGCTTTCTCATGGCGCGCCCTCCTCAATATGCTCCCGCAGATACGCCGCCGGGTCTGCCTGCTGATACAGCGCCGGCAGGCAAAGCTCTTTCAGTGAGCAGGCATTGCAATGCTTGCCGGGTTTGCTTTTTGGGGTATAGCCGCGCGCAAACAGGCGGTTCATCTCATCCGCCATGGTCTGCGCGGTGCTGCGCAGTTCCGGTGTCAGGGAAACATGTTCCCGCTGCCGGGTTTCTTCATAAAAGATTTCCCCTTCCGGCACCTCGCACACCAGCATTTCTTCCAGCGCCATGGCCTGTGCGCAGAGCTGCAAACGGTCGGCATCGTTTACCTTGCTGCGGCCATGCTTATATTCCACGGGCATGGGCTGCCACAGGCCGCGGCGGCCCTGCAATGACACGCCGTTTGGATCCTTGTGAAACTCTACCACATCGCAGTCGCCGGTCAGTTTTAAGCGGTGGCTGACGACCCTCATACCGCGGGCGATCAGCAAATCGCCGCGTTTTTCCGTCAGGGTAACATCATGGCAGCGGGTATGCTGCAGGCGGCCTTCGGCGGTGCGTTGGTTTTCGGACCATTGTTGTTCCAGGTGTATGAGCGCCCACTGACGGCGGCAAAAGCTAAAATGCTGGATACCGGACATCAGCAGGTAATCATCTGGGGAAGCCATTACGACAGCCTCTCGCACGTTACCCCTGCGGGAAGATTTTCATCCACCGTTACCACATAGTCATGGTAACTGCGCGGGAAGGCTACCCCTTCGGCACGCGTGACATGCACTGCATCAAACAGTTTATAGGACGGCGCATTGCCCAGCTCCGAATCATGCTTGAACACGATCAGTTCCCGAACTGCCATTTTGCCGCGGGCTGCACTGTGGTCATTTTCAAACATATTCAGGATTGCCTGCCACAGCAGCTGCAGGTCATCCTCTGAGAATCCTGTAGTTTTGCGGGCAAGGTTGGCAGAAATGTAACCCTCTGCACGGTACAAACCATACGGTATCACATACTTGCGGCCCATCTCAGTGTCTTTTCGCTCTGCATCCGCTTCGGTCGTAATGGCAATACGGGTAATGGTCACTTCCTGCGGGAGAACAGGGTCTACCGAGCGTGCAAAGCTCAACTGAACAGGGCCGCGTACCTGCCCGCAATTCAGTGCGCCTTTTACGAAAGTTGTCATAACAGCGCCAAAGGTACGGATATCATAGAAATTTTGGCACATAAAATCCCGGATTTTGCGGTCCAGTTCCGGGTCATCTTTCTTGGCAGCTTTCAGTGCCTCCTTGGAATCTCCTTCAACGCCCAGATATTCCAATGCTTTTTTGTCGCTGCGGTTCAGGGGAACCTGATCTTTAATGTAAATCTGGTATCCTGCTTCATCTTCTTTGGCCACTTCGACATAGTTGCGAATCTTACGCTTCAAGCAGACATCTGTAACAATGCCATATCCCGTTTCCGGGTCAACGCGCGGCATGTTGCCTGCATCCGGATCGCCGTTCGGATTTCCATTTTCAACGTCAAACAGAATTACAAAATCATACCGGTTTTTGATTGCCTGTGCCATTGTTATTCCTCCACTTTCTTTGTATAGCGTTCCTGTGTCTGATGGTAATAGCCAAGGATAAAAGCGCCTTGTTCCGGCAAGGTCAGCCGTGCGGGAAAGCTTCCTTCCAGTTTTCCGCCCGCCAGCGCAGCGATCTGCTTATCGTAATAAATCTTTTGTGGCTTGCTCATTTTTTGCATATGCTTTTGCGCCAGCATCAGAATTGTTGGGAACACAGTGGCCGGCGTGGAAGCCGCTGCATTAAAATACCTGTCCTTGATGGTTGTATTGATATCCGGGTTTACCGCCATCTGGATTGCTTCCAGCACAGCAAAAAGCTGACCCATAACATACGGTTGATAATTTGTTTCCTTGTTATTTTCCACAGTTAATACCTCCTTTGGGCAACGGGGATCTTCATTACGCAGGTAGTATGCTTTTATAATAGCGGCACGGCCGCGTGTTACTTTTTGCTCTGCGCGGATACGCATCATAACGCCATCCAGCAGGGTTGCCGGGTACCTTGTATTATTCAGGATTGCACGCAAGACATCGCCTGCCAGCTGCGGTGCTGCCGATGGGTTGCGGGAATTGGTGTTGACGGTTTCCTGCAGCAGCCAATACACCCCCAGCCGCGGGAATTTATCATAAGCGGGGCGCACAATCTCTAAGCGGTCATAATGCTTCTGCACATTATCAAGCAGCGTTTGAAATGTATCCTGCCAGAAAAAGCGAACCGAGAGGCGCGCCGCATTAGGGGCCAAGCCAAGCACATAAAAGTGCCTTTGTGGGTCAAGTGTCACGTTCTGCCACTCTACACTCTGTCCATGGACCAGCTTGTCCATTGCATTTCGCACATCGCTTTCGCTGACAGGCGCATCCATGGCAAACAATGCATCCATTGCTACCTGCTGGTAGGCGGTCTCACCACCTGCTGCCCAGCAGACAATGGTGGTATCGCCCACGCGCTGAACATGTTCCCTGTCTGCCAGCAGATAGTTTAATGCCTGTGCATAGGCAAAGGCCGCATAACTGCCAACCGGCGCATTGCCCCCCTGTTCATGTCCGTATGAGCAAAAAGCGTCCGCATTAAAAGAAACAATCGATGCGCCGGAAGACTGTGCCCCGGTCACGCCTTTAATCGCCGGGTGCAGGCGGGCAAGCGGTGCCTTTTGCCCTGTAACCAGGCATCGGATTTCCGGTGCATCCGTGTTCTTATCACACTGCCGCTGCCAGGCTTCCTGTATTTCCGGATCGTCCTGAACATAGTTTTCCCGAATCAGAAATACCAGATTGCCACCCTTGTAAAGTTCCTTGAGACTTTGTTCCAGCGCTGGATTCTGCTCCGCCGCCTTGGGGTCCCAGTTTATAAAAAAGTTCCGCACTGCCTGTGCCGCCTGACCGGGAACATTTTGTAAAATGGCAAGATGCAGCTCCTTTGCAGCGGCAAAGCACTGCATTGCACGCTCCGGTTTGCCTTTTCCGTCAATGCCGAGCATGTAAGCACTGTTATCACACAAAAAATTGGCTGCCACACCACTAGAACGTTTAACCTGTTCCGGAACTTGCAGCTGACATGGAGCAAGCACTGTTTTTTTACCGCGCTTTTCCTCTTGCTGCAAGGGGTGCAATGCCATCAGTTGGCCGTTTTCATCCAGTTCCAAAGCCCAACTGACTTTTGCGCTTGTCCAACCGGGGCGCGTGATTTTGCCATTGGCCAGCAAATCTTCATAGTATTGTACCAAAGCCTGTAAAATCATCGGTACACCTCGCAGTCTGCCACATTCAACACACCATGTTCCAATTTTGCATGGAAATACATCGGGGTTATGTTCTGCGGGTCAGTGTAGTCAAAGTCATATAGCATGAATCCCAAATCCCGTGTTTCCTCAATGGTCGGGATTGGCCCGCCGGGCCATGCGCGGAATGCGGCAGGAAATTCACGGCACCCAAAATAAGGAGTATGAAAACACTGGCCCCTGGACATGCGCCGGGTAACAATATCCTGGAACTTTCCCGGATTGTCGCTCGGTGCCGCACGGTCAGTCATCTCAAATTCTGCCTCAATCACATAATGAACGTCCTGCAACACCATGGCTGCACGCTGAACGATCTGCTGGGGCGTGGCAAGGTAAAGCTCTTTCCCTGTTCCCTGCATCGCGCTGCGTACATCGGAACAAAGAATTTTGCTTTTTACTTCGTTCCGACGGATGTTGGTAAAGCGGATTGGGTTCATAACATAGATTTTCCGGATTTTCCACCGTAAGCCAGGGTGGTAATAGATTGCTTCCACTATACCGCGTGCCGCGGAAGGGGTGAGGACTTCATATGAAACCCTTTCGACTTTTAGCTCAGGCCTCGAGAGCAAAGCATAATTCCCCCATACTTCCAGCTGGATCATCTGCATCAACTCCTTTGCATTTCTATTTTCAGTTGTTTTTAATTTATATTTTGCTATAGTTTCAATATACGCTACTTGGCACCAAATGTCAATCCTTTTATCATGTATACTTTTTGTTTGCTTTTCATCCGGTTTTCTTTTATAATAAGTTGCGTCGGCAGCTTATGCCGTGGATAGAAATAGTTGATTTTACTTTAGCGCACAAGAACGGCAGGGCAGGCTCCCTGCCGTTTTTGCTTTATGCAAACCAGGCTGCTCCCGTTTCAGCTTCCATAGCAAGGCCCGTGTTGTTATCGTAAAAGCTTCCGTCCGTTAATTCCCATATGCCTTCACTGATTTGGCAAACCGCCCCGGCATTCTCCAGCGTTTTCAGATGATCCGGGTAAACCGGAACACCATATTGCCCCAGTTGACGGAACAAAGTTTTGCTTACCTCTCCTGCACGCAATCGTGCAAGCAAATGTTCCCCTTTCCCTTGGGGAATGTATACGGTCACGGCAGGTGTTTCAATTAAGCGGAACCTCTCTGCCGCTGTTGCAAAGGGGAAAATGCGCCCTTCCATATCCTGCTCGAACCCTTGCAGAATTTGCTGTTCATCCAGTCTTTTATCTCCTTTTAAGGTACGGTAAAACAGAAAGTATGTTTCGATTGCTTCCAGAGATGCCAGATCTGCATATTTTTTCAGGACGCTTTGCGTTGCGGATACATTCTGTTCCAGCATGCGCGGTACATGCTGCCCTTCCAATGTGAAAATCTGTACCAAGCTCTGCTCCGCCGGGCGTCTTCCCTCTCGATTGCAGCGCCCCGCCGCCTGCAAAATGGAATCCAAACCTGCTTCCTCGCGGTATACAGCCGGGAAATCCACATCAACACCCGCTTCGATCAAAGAAGTTGATATCACACGGCAGGGCAGCCCATCTTTTAAGCGTTCCCGGATTTCCTGCAATAACTGTTTGCGATGGGCTGGGTATAGCAATGTTGTCAGGCAGTAGCTGCCCTCTTTGGGCAGGTTATTGTATAATTCCTGTGCTGTTTTTCTCCGGTTTACAATACACAGCACTTGTTCCTGCGCTGCCAGTTCTGCGCCAAGCTGGCTTTGTTCCAACTCTCCGCGCATTTTTAGCGTTGTACGCCGGAATGCCTGATATTGCTCTTTGGGATGTGGGCAAAGTTCCGTCATCTGCAGCCCAGGCGCCAGTTCATCAAACAAGGGCTGCAAAGCTGGTTGTGTGGCCGTGCAAAGCACCGCTGCTGCGCGGTAATGCTGTACCAGCTGCGCGATTGCCGCAACGCAGGGGCGCAAATAAGGAACCGGCAGGTTTTGTGCTTCGTCAAAAATGACCACGCTATTTGCAATGTTATGTAATTTACGGCATTGTGACGCATGGTTGCCGTAAAGTGATTCAAAGAATTGCACGGATGTGGTAACCACCACCGGAGCATCCCAGTTTTCCGCCGCCAATGCTTTGCGGTAGGCTGCCGGCTCATCATCTTCCTTGGCAGAGTAGTCCACCCCTGAATGGTGTTCCAAAACATTTTCTGCTCCTAATATTTCCGAAAACACATCCGCGGTCTGGTCAATAATGGATGTATAAGGGATCACATAAATAACCCGGTCCATATGGTTCTTTACAGCTAGCGAAAGCGCAAATGCCAATGACGCTACCGTTTTTCCCCCGCCTGTAGGAACGGTCAGGGAATAAAGGCCGCGCCGCCCTGTTTGCCCTGCCGTTGTACAGGCACTCAAAATTGAACTGCGGCGCTGATTCAAGGTTCCCTGGGGATGGCTCCATTTTGCGGTATATTGGTTCAACCTTTTCAGCAGTTCATCCATTGTCTGGCCTTGTCCGCGCGGTTTAGGGCTGCTCATAAAGTTTTCCGTATCCAGATAGTCCGCATCGACCAGGCAGGAATACAACATCCGGGTATAAAATGCCTGTGTAAAACGATTTTCCTTCATCATTTCCGGCTGGGGCGGTATGGACGGCAGTTTAATCTCATTCGTCCATTGGGTATAGGGTTCAACGCCCTTTTTCAATCGTCCAAACATTGTCGCATCCTGCGCGGTATCGCTTCGGCCTCCTCCATCCGGCAGGCCGCTATGGTGTCCCGCAATAGCAAAAGCCAGTGGGATTTGACCATATCGGGCAGCCACCTGTGCACCAGCCGTTGAGTGATCCACTTTCTCTCCACCTTGCAGGCGCTTTTGAAACTTTGTACTATATTTACCAATATCATGCAGTAATCCAAGCCAAGTTCCCTGTTGCTGGGCATCAAAGGCTGCTGCAAATTGCCCACATAGGACTGCCGTTCCCTGCAAATGGTCCGCTACCGTTTGGACGCGGGTTCCGTCTTCACTGATATGAGCCAGCATCTTTTTCTCCTGGTGCATAATCAAACTCCCTTCTGTTTTGCTTTTCTCTATTATAGCAGATCACTCATCCCATAATTCGGACTTTAACTCCAGTTCTGCAATCTTTGTCATACTATCCAAATCTATCCATGTAGAATTGTTAGCTATTCCCATTAGCAGATATTTTTGATAAAATAAGATCTCATAGGGTTTATGAATTCACTTTCTTATATTACTTCTTCATCTTACCGAAGAATCATTTACGTAAGGAGTGAAAAGCCATGAAAAGGAAGTTATTCTCATTTTCCGCCAGTGTTATCACCGCAATAATGCTTACCGCTTGTGCTGCAGCGCCAGAAAATAAACCTGCTTCCTCCGCTGCTCTTTCCCCGACCAGTGAAGCTGTTGCCACAGCTATACCATCCGCTAGCAATGCCAACTGGAAGTTACCGCCGCAATATGATTTTGACGAGATGATTCCTCTCTTCTCCCGCGAAACCCACACTGCCGGTTACGCCGCTGCCCGAAATCTGTACGCTGTGCGCAAGGGCGAACGCTGGAGCCTGTTTAATGCTGCCAACTGTAATGCTTTTCTGGAAGATTTGTCAGAAAGCATCCCGTACCTGTATGGTGAGCAGGAGCTCTCCATTGGGGTAGATGATACATACGATTACCAGAAGCTGAATGCCCTGGAAGAACAGATTAACCAGGAGCTGGTTGCCCAACAAATGCCTTTTACAACCATGCTGGGCGGGCACGGCGGGTATGGCATCCAGTGGATTTTAGGTGACAGCCAGATTTACCGTTCTGCTATTGGTGTCTATACATTTAGTGGCACGCCCATCGAACAGGTGTATGCTCCTGATTTGGTTGGCATCCAGCAAGGCATTTGGGATGATGAATATGCCGGTTATCTTGTTGACAATTCTGCACCTTTTGCCGTTGCGGATAAAAGCGGTACAATTTTAACCAATTTCGACTACCAGGATGCCTGCATGGCCGGTGAATCTTTAATCGCGGTAAAGGATGCAGCCGGTAACTGGGGATATTGCGACCAAAGCGGTGCTTTAGTAATCCCCTGCATTTATCAGCCGCAGATGAGTTTGTCCATCATGAACGAAACTGTTGAATATCCTTACGCAGACTTATCTGGCATGGTAGTTGTGAAAAATCAATCCGGACAAAAGCTAGTTCTGGATGTTTACGGCAATGAGATAATTTCCGCTGGGCAATATGAAGATTTAGCCCCCGCGCGCGATGGCTGCGTATGGGCAAAACAGAATGGCCTTTGGGGCTTGCTGCAAGTACAGGATTATACCGAAAACAATGCCGACATTATTCTGCCGGATGGATGCGTTGCACCAGATGTAACGCTTAGTCGAATTGATAGCCTTTGTACCTACACCACTGCTGATCATGGGCTGGTTATGCGTAAAGGTCCCGGTACAAATTATGAAAAAATGGATAATATCCCCTACGGTCTCATCGTATGGGAATGCGGCTATAGCAGCAATGTGCCTGACTGGGTTGTTGTATATTACAGTGGGATTTATGGTTGGGTCAGTGATGAATACTTGGCTACCACTATTTATTCCAGCAGTAAAAAATAAATAAAAAAGCAGGTGTTCATGTAGAAACGATATCGTCCTCCACGTGAATACCTGCTTTTTATAGCTTCTTTTATTATATCTGTTCTGTGCCGCTATTTGTCTCTGTATGAAATAAATAGCCGCTATATGCATTTGAATGAAGTGTTCTGTTTGTTTGCTTTTTTACCTAAAAGAATCGCGTAGGAGGCTCTCTTAACTAAAGAGCCGACCTCTCACACCACCGTGCGTACCGACCGGTACACGGCGGTTCAACCGCATAAGTGCAAGGACTCGTAGTAGCGCCTGAGGATACTAAAATATCCTGCTTCTGCGAGTCTTTCGTTTGCAATGGAACCTTTTAATACAGGACTACCGGCGATACGCCAATAACCCAGTCTGGAATTGCCCCACTGGTACTATTCCAAAATTCTTCGTTTGAGTTTCATTACTCATCGATATAATCTTTATCGAACCACTCGCCTAGCGAGTGGTTTTAGATATATAAAAAAGCACCTTAGCTTACGCTAAAGTGCTCTTCCTGGTGACCCGTGCGGGAATCGAACCCACGTTAACGGCGTGAGAGGCCGCTGTCTT
>ERZ773235.3021-NODE-3021-length-12684-cov-7.157495_pt1 | contig 12684 bp, 14 predicted proteins | sample MGYA00580522_ERZ773235 | MGnify/ENA primary metagenome ERZ773235 (study PRJEB29015, sample SAMEA2737797) | human gut metagenome | biome: human gut; feature: human-associated habitat; material: faeces | place: China | collected 2012 ...
TGTGCATGGAAATAAACGACAGCATGTCAATCGGAGCTTCAAACAGGAACAGGGTATCCCCGCCGCCGACCCAGTGGAAGCTGTATTCCGGCTTACTGCCGGGGGCATTTCCCTTGAAGCTGCCCTGTGCGGCGGTACTGTGCTTGTGAATGTGCCGTGGTTTTCCCTCCCGGTCTATGCCCACGAATATGGCGTTGTGGTAATCCGCGGATTCGTAGACAAGCCCCCGGTAGGAAAAAGCATCCAGCACCTCCTTATCGATACCCCGGTACCGAAGCAGATAGCCGTAAACCCGGCGCATGTTCTCATGTTTTTGGGGAATCTCCAATGGTTTCTGGGGAAAAGGTTCTACCGGTTCCCGGATGGTACCGGTGCCCATAGCAAGCATAAGCTGCACTGCCTCCGGATACTCCATGTTGTAGAACCGACAGGCAAAGTCAATGGCGTCTCCCCCCACCTGTTCATACTGGTGGAACCACAGGTTGCCCCGGATGGTTACCTTCTGCCCGTGATCCAGCCACATATTCTCCGAGCCGGATCGTTTCACTTTCTCCCCGCATTGCCGCAGAAATGCTGCCAGATCTGTTCGTCTGGCCTGTTCCCGCTGCTGCTCCGTAAACGGTATATAGCTCATTTTACCTCCGAATCATTTCTTCAAGTGAGGGATAGATATATTTGCATAATTTGTCCGTATAGAGTATCAAACCTTTCCTATCTGCTGTAACATCTTCAGGTGGGAGATTCACTTCTGGTGTCATCGTGACAGGGAGCTGGTGTCACTGCATGGTTAGACTCCCCCCCCTCGGTGGGCACATATTTCATATCAGTCCCGGATACCCAAAGCCTGCTTCTTCTCGTCGATCTGACGGCGCTGCTTACGGTCAGGCTGTTGGTGCCGGACTCTGTCCTGCTGTTCCTTCTCCTGAAATATCCGTCCGAGCTGGGCGATCAGAGAGGCTGCACCCCTTATGTGCTGCTGCCGGATCACCCGCAGCAGATTTTCCGCATACATATTGCCATGGGCAGCAGATCGATTTAGATATTCCAGCCCCTTTTCCCGGTCAACACGGATACCGTTTCCGAAATAGTAGATCTTACCAAGCTGGTATTCCGCATAGGAATTGCCGTCCTCCGCCGCCATATGGAAGCAGCGGATGGCTTTTTGCACGTCCTGCCAGCCTTCTTCCTTGAGGTAGACTTTCCCGGCAATATAGGCCGCAGAAGTGACACCCGCTTCCGCAAGTTCCTCCAGCAATGGCAGTCCTCTGGCAATATCCTTCTGCACCAATTTTCCCTGACAAAACAGCTTTCCAAGCTGGTACCTGGCAAAGGCATTGTCTTTTGCCGCCGCCAGTTCCAGATATTCCACCGCTTTTTCAGGGTCATATTCTGAAAACTCCGGCTTTAGATACAGCTTGCCAAGACCATACAGGGCATCCACGCTGCCCAGCTCCACCGCTTTCTCAAAATAGTACCAGCTCTTTTCCAAATCCACTTTGGTGCCGGTTCCGGTCATATTCATGGAACCAAGGCGATAGCAGAGCTTATCGTCTGCCATAGTCGCTTCCATAGCGAGAAATCCTGCGTATGCTTTGGCATACCACCGCCTGGATTCTTCCAGATCAGCCTCTGTCCCAATACCATCCTGATACATCCTTCCAAGCTGGTACTGGGCATAAGCATTGCCCCGGACTGCCGCCATGGTGTACAGTCTATACGCTTCCGTACCGCTCTGCTCCACCCCCTGCCCCCGGAGGTATTGACCTCCCAACGAGTAGGCGGCAAATGGGTTATTTTCATCCACTGCCTGACGAAACCACCGGGCAGATTCCTCATAGTTCTGTTCTGTCCCGTGACCATGGGCATGGCATTTTCCTATCCGGTATCGCAGATAGCCTTTCTTTTCAGCCGTCTGTTCTGCTTTCTGGAAGGCTTCCAACGCATTCCGGAACCAAGTCTGTGCTTCTTCCTCATCCGCGTCACAGCCCAGCCCAAGCAGGTACATCCGTCCCAGATCATAGCAGGCATAGCCGTTTCCCCCGCGTGCCTCCGTATCCAGTAGAGACATCGCTTTCTGAAAATCCGGCTTTTCTTCCTCCGTCCCGTATAGGAATCTGCGAGCCTGTTTGTAGTTGTCAGACCACCAATCCCTGCCATCAGAAGCACGGCGAACAGGCGCACTCTCTGCGGCACAGTTCTCATAAGTATCAGCTTCCCCACCGGTTTCTTTCTGAATAAACCGGGGGTGGTCGTGATCGCTCCACCAGTCAGGATCCTCTATTGGCACAAGGTCAGGCTCCTCTTCCGGCGGGAGTTCTGCTTCCATCATATCCTGCTGCGGTTCCGGCTCCGCCGCCTGCCGGATCCGGTCGTTGATTTTCAACGATTCCTGTATCACAGCGTTGCGGATGGACTTGAATTCCTTGTTCTGTTCCAGCGGCACACGCTCCGGGAAATGGTCTGTGTAGGTGCAAAGCACACTCTCCCGCTGCTCGTACCACAGATCGTACAGCTCCCGGATATTCTCGTCCCCGGCAAGCTCCGCTACAATTTGGTCGACGATAGCCTTCACATCCGATTTCAGATAGCCGTACACCTTCTTCCCCGTGGTGCGGGAAAGGCGGTCGCTAAGCTGAATCAGCAGTTCTTCAATCCGGGGATTCAGATACTCCCCTGCATTGATTTTCGCCACGATCTCCGAGACACGTTCCCGCCCCTGCTCCCGCAGGCGGTCACGGTATTCCGTCTGCTGTTGGTAGGTAAACATCAGCTCCTGAGAAAAGATTTCTTTGGCAAAGGCAGACCGCATTTTCTCCACGCCCTTGGTACTGAGGTGTCCTTCTCCCGGCACTGTGGAGTAGGCAATGAGATGGACATGGGGGTGGTGTCCCTCGTTATGATAAGCCGCATACCACCGCAGATGGTTCATTGGAATCTTGAGATTTTCGGAAAGGGTCGGCGTCTGTCCCCGGAGGAAATCCCGCCAACGGCTCCCGTGGTCGAAGCCCAGCCGGGCGGCATCTTCCCGTTTTAGAGACAGAATCGCCGTATACACATTGCCCTTGTAGGCATTCAGCTCTTTTGAGACTTCGCTCAGCTGCACCTCCATGCCATCATCCGTAAACAGCCCATGGCTCCCAAACCGCTCCGCTCTGGGTCGGGTGGCGATGTAGTCGGCATAGGTTTTCGTATTGGCAACCGCATCCAGATTCTCCTCCATCGCCATGGAGATAAATTCCGAGGCATTTTCGACCGTCTGCTCCTGTTGGAAATCCCGGTATTCATGGCTCTGCTTTGTGTCCGGAAAGTCCCGGAGAATTTTTTCAATCAGCGCCTGCTGCTTTTTGGTTGCGGGGGCATGACGGTGGGAATCATCTATTCTTTCCACCCCTTCCCGGGTGGCAATATACCGGGCATATCCCCCCACAGATCTGCCCCCCGCACCCGGCTTCAGGTACTTGAATTTTGTTACCAGTCTTGGCATTTATCTATCTCTTTTGGAAGTCAAAGGCATCCTCAAAAGAGTAGACGCCGTTGCTGCGCTTGACCTGAGCAACGCAGGTACCCCGGAGCTTTTCCAACTGCTCCCGGCCAATGTTGCAGGCAGCAGCCACCACATTCATGGTAATCGCCTGCTCCACCGCCAGCTTGAACAGCATGCGGCTGATCCGGTTGTCACTGTCATTCACGATACCCTTGACCGTGGACGTGATGATCCTGGGCAGATAATCGCTGCCATTCTCCGAGGAAATATAGCCAATGTAAAAATGGATTGCTTTCTCAATGAATTCGCTCTGGCTGGAACAGTCATCCGCCTTATACCACTTGCGCACCTGCTCCAGCGAGGATTCCCGTATCCAAAGCGCAAATTTTCGTTTTCCCTCTGTATTCTCTGCCATGTCAGGCAAAACACCTCCTGTTCTGGCCACAACCCACAGTCTGACCCACGCAAATTTGTTGCCGCACCAAAGACTTTCCGCTGCTCTGACCCACAGGTTGACCCTGCCCTCTCCCAACCGACCCACACCTTCTGAACCCGAAAACCTGTGGTGGGGCGGGCATTGCCCGCCCCTGTAGGCTTGCTGTGGGGCGTTTACGACCCACAGCCTTTCTCCTGCTTGTTTTTCGACCCACCGGCTTTATCGCTTCCAACGAAGGAAACCGGCCACGGCAGCGCCAATCACCACCAGAGCGGCCAGTGCCGCGATCCACTTCTTTTTCAAAATCCTCACCTCCAAACATCAAAATATTCCCTTGCTTGGTCACTCACTTTCGCTTACCGCTGCTGCCGTCCAGCTTGGGGAACCGGCATTCTGTGAAGCTCAGGTCATACTTTTTCACAGCCCTGTCCAGCACCTGAAACATCTCCCGTTCCAGATTCCGGACATCGTAGCGCACCGGATCAGGCAGATTCTCATAGCAGATCCAATCCGGACTGAACGGTGTGTCCTTCACCAGGAGGTCATACCCCAGAGAATATTTGCCATTGTCCCAGTACACCACCGCTTCCAGCCGCACGGCTCCCGCAGACAGGATCGCCGCAACACGAAAATGATTGCTCCCCTCCAGCCGCCGCAGCATCCGCGCCAGATTCTTTGCGGAAAACCGCTGCTCGAACTGGTAGCCTGTCCCCAGCTGCTTTTTCAGGCGTTTTTGCTTCGACACACAGATCCCTCCTAGCAAAACCGCAGTCCCTCACGCTCCATCCTGTGCTGTGCCAGATCCATGCTGTCGCTCACCGCTCGATTCAGCACAGCCGTGTCCAGTCCGCAATCCTCATACCCTCTGTGGACAATGTCGTAGTACCCCGCGCTGGGATTTCCGAAATCCATTCTGGGATCCATGATGTAGACCATGCCGGTGATGGTACTGCCATCGTCCATCTTCACGGCTATCTGCTCCTTATCGTAAAAACTGTGTCCATGCTCATGGTAACCCTCATAGAGATCCAAACGTTTTTCGTCCGGCTTCTGGATCGTCCAGATCCCCACCGGAACAGCAGCGCCTTTCTTTGGCGCGATGGTAGCGCAGGCGCCATGAAGCGCTCCTTTGAATTGCAGCTCGTAGCCCTCAATAATTCCTGTCCCCACAAACTTTGCCGTGGGGCAGCGGTAGCGCATCTGCTCCTTGTTCAGATTGCTGCCATAGGCAACATACAATTTTGCCATAGTTCCTCCTATCCGTATCCCATTGTGATTTCCTGTCGTGCTTCCTGTACCGTATCGGGAGCAGAAGCGCGGGCCTGCTCCAGCCGCTGCTGCATCAGGCGCTCCCGCTGACGCTCTGCCTGCGCCGGGTCTTTCCATGCGATATTGCCCTCCAGATTTTTCAGCAGATGCTGGCGGGCGGTTTTGAACTCATCGCCTATCAGCCCCAGCCGCAGAAGCCAGGTGCGGAAGGTGTACTTTTCGTTCTCCGACTGGGTTCTGGTGCGCATGGCCCGCTGCTGGATCAGCGCCTGATGGGAGATTGCCAGACACAGCTGGATGTAACTCTTGACTTCTCCCGCGTGGAGGGTAGAATTGAACATCCGAAACTCAATGGTTCCCTTGCTGAACACACTGTGCAAATTCAGCGCGTGATACCGGGAGTAGTCATAATGTACATTCCGCCGGGAATCGCCGTTGTACCACAGGGTCTCAAATTCAGCCATGGACTTGGGGTGCTTCAGGTTCACATCCTCCAGAAACCGCAGGTCTGCCTTCTGACAATAGCACTCCCGGTCGATCTGCACATTCAACGCCTTGTACAGCAGATCCTCCTTGGACGCCATGATGTTGACGATGTTGCGCAGGGTCTTGGGATCGTGCCGGGACGCGTCCACGTGGATGTGGATTCCGCAGCTGTCGTTTACTCTGGCTCCGCCCCGGCGCAGCTCCCGCACCAGCTGCTGAATTGTCTCGATGTCCTCATACTTGCAGATGGGCGTTACCATCTCCACCGCGTACAGGCGGCTGGCAGTCCGCTCCCCCCGGGACTGGCACTTGATACTGGCGTCGGAAACCACCTTCCATTTCCGTCCGGTGTTATCCTCCACCGTATAGGTGTCGTAGGTACCGCCCACATGAACAGCAGAAGAATGAAAATGTCCGGCGATGATCCTCGCCGCCGCGCTCCGGGTGATGCCCGTCATTTCGATCTCAACACCAAAGTTCTGATCTCTCAGGCAGGATCACCACCTGACTGCGGCGCAAAAGGGGTTTGATACGTCGGATTTTTCTGCGCATGCCCGTGTTTTCATGTCGCCTGTCCTCCCGGATGGGCAGGAACTTCACCCACATTCTCCGCCGCAAAAAACCGCGCATCCTCCGTGGATTCCCGTCCCATGCGAAACCGCCAGAGCGGGCATTTCCTGCACTCACACAAGCGAACCTCCATGGCGCTTCCACAGCAGCAATCCAGACACTTCAGCCGGATTGCTTTCCCCCGGGTGATTCGTTCCTCCACACTCAGTCCCCAACAGCAGAGGCGGAAGCATCCTTACCCTTTCTTTTTGGCTTCTGGCTCTCCACCTTCATGTCCACAAAGGCGCGGACGTTGGCAGGGACGACCTTCTGATACATGGCCTCCGCCGCCTGCGCCAGCTCCTCCTCAACAGATACCCTACGCTGCTCCGCATACATCCGCAGTGCCAGCAGCTTTTCTTCCTCATATCCGACCATAATGCACTTTTTCATATTGACCTCCAAAAAATTGTGCCGCCGGGATGATCTCCCGGCGGCATGTGTGATTCCCAACTACTCTCCGATGGTGTTCGCCGCTTCATAGGCGTCCAGCGCCTGCTCAATCAGCCCGACGATGAACTCCCGCTGACTGACCTTTTTCCCGGTACGCTCCTTCTCCGAGGCAAGATGCTTCTTGATCCGCATATCCAGCTCCTCCGGGATCTGAAACGCCAGTGTCTTGGTTGCTGTCATGATGGATTTGCCCCCTTCAAAATGTTCTCTGAGAATTCGGGTAACGTATTCGCTGAGGGACTGCCCCAACGATTCCCTTTCTTCCCTCACCCCGTCGTGCAGGGAGATGGGGATCTGGGCGCAGAGGTTGCGGGTTGCCTCCATAGGTGCTTCTCCTTTCCTGATTTGCAATGCAAGCATACCCCAAGCAGCGGAAAATAGCTATTCACAGTAAGCAACAAAAATTTCAGCGGAAAGGAAGCAAAAGCAACCAATCACCCCATAGACATACAAGGGCTGCCGTTTCCCTCCCAGTCCGGTTCCGCTGTCAGGTTTTCCGCTTTCTCGCTCACCAGCAGATTCTGTTCCCGCAAAGTCATGTAGCTTCTGGCTCCCAGAAAGGGGGCGGTGTACCGGGCATAGCCGTAGCCGCTGCTGTCCACCAGCACACCGTCCTCAGAGGTTTCCCCCATAACCAGAACGCACTGCCGGATGCCATTGCGAAAGCCCATCCCATCCGCATTCTTACGGAGGAAGTCATAGTCGTACATCAAGTGCTTTTTGAAAAATGCATACTCCTTATCTGTCAGGCAGATGACCTTGCAGACTTCACAGGGCGCTTCTTCCACAGCAGGCTGTTTACTCTGAAAGTTTGCATTCAATTTCATGTGTCTTCCTCCGTTTCCTCAATGTAGTTGATGTACGGGATTTTCAGCCAGTGTGTCCAGCTGCGGGCAGCTACCCGTGTCTTCACCACACCGTAGCGGGTTCCCATGGCTTCAATGGCATAGCCGTTTCCGATGTAGATGCCGATATGTCCCTGATGCCACACAGCAAGTCCCGGAATCTCCGGCATAGTGGATATGGGGCCTTTTTCCGCTGCCGTGCGGTACATCTGGTCAGCGCCGATATCCGGCATGCCATTGGTGGCGTAGTTCACAGAATCCGTTTCCGGGTCGTACCAGCAGTACCCCTTGATAAAGCCCACGCAGTCGGCAGTACGCCTGCCCAGATAGTGACTGCGGATGTACTCCTCGTAGGCGCCCACATTGTCCGGATACTGCGCTGCCTTTGCCGCCAGCGTGTCCCGTGTCAGCACCTGCCCAAAGGTCCCCCATACATAACCCCAGCCCGCCGCTTCCGCCGAGATCGCCCATTGCACCAGATCCAGATTATTCTTGGTGGTGGGATAAACATAGTTGGAGGTGTCCACATACTGAGAGCGCACGTTACCAACCAGCTTTGTAAAATCCTCAGCGACAATACTGGTTCCGAAGGCATTGTTGACGGCGGCGATCAGCTGGTCATCCGTCTGCTCCGGCTGAAAGCAGCCGACCAGCCGGGGCACAAATCCCGGTTGGTCGGAATGGTCATACATGGCAAGGATGTACAGCACCTGAGCTTCCCGGACACGGCTGGGCATATCCGCATCCCGCAAAGCGGTCTGGATGGCGTTCATGTTGTCCTCTACCTGCTGAAGCATCTGCCGGTCGCCGTCAGACATCTCCTCCGCGATCTGCTCCTGGAGCGCGCCAACATCCAGTTTCAGCGTCCCGCTGAACACGGTGATGATAGCAGCCATGGGCATGAACAGGGCAACGATCACAACCAGAATCGCCATTGCCGCTTTCTTCAGCGTCTTTTTGTCCGACAGCAGCGCAACCGCTATCTTTTTGAGTGCCGCGCCGACGGTTATGCTCATCATCGGCCTCCCGCTTTCCCGAACAGCGCTTCCTTATAGTCCGGCACCTGCACCTGCAGATAGTACCGCTCCCCGCCGCAGCGATACAGGCATACGCCGCGGTCAGGATTGCGGATCAGCTCATACTCCGCCTCATCTACCTGCAGAGCATCCATGTAGTCCCTGGGGTTAATGGAGCCGGGATAGAACAGGAACTGGTGGGTAGGAATGGAGAACATGGGCTTTGTGAACTCCCGGATGGAGGGAATCAGGAAATCCTCAATGTTCTGAGATGCCAGCACCACACAGGAATCCTTCTTCCGGACACGCTTCATGGAGTTGCGGATGTACTCAATGGCAGTCTGATTGGTCAGGAACAGGTACAGCTCGTCGATAGCAGCTACGCTGTCGCCAATGCCTATCAGCCGATTGCTCATATACGACAGGATGTTGAACAGGATAGCGTCCTTCAGGCGCTTGTTGGTGTCCATAAGTCCCTTTACACCGAAGCAAAGGAACTTGTCGTCCACGATGTTGGTGTGGCCGTTGAAGTACCGACTTTCCGAGCCGACGCACATGGAGTGGATACCGAGGCAGATCTCCCGGAGCATCTCCTGGGTGTACAGATGCTTTTCGCCGGGGTCGTATTCCAGATACTCCTTCTGGCACAGCCAATAGAATTCCGCCATGACAGGATAGTGAATAGGGCTGAGGGCGGAAAAGTCCGTGCTGTCCGTAATGCCCCGCTGGGCATACAGCTTTTCCAGCAGGATCTCCATGGTGTCCACCTGAGCATCCGTAAAATCCTTGTAGCTGCGGAAAAAGTCCTTAAGGAAGGCAATGTGCTGGCTCAGCCGGGTGACCTTCCGGAAGGCTTCAGGACTCTCCCCATCTGTGTCAGGTTCTTCCGCATCCGCAGACCATACTTTCGGCTCCAATGGGTTGATGATGTACTCTCCGGTCATATAGTCCACATAACAGCCGCCCAGATTCCGGGACAGATCTTCATATTCCGCCTCCACATCCAGACAGATCACCGCCTTGCCGGACTCCCGGAAATTGGTCAGCAGCAGCTTCATCAGGTAGGATTTTCCCTGTCCGGAGTTGCCCAGAATCAGGGCGCTGCCGTTGGTCTTGTCATTGCTGCGGCGGTCAAGATCCACAAGAATGTTGGTGCCGTACTTGTCCCTGCCTACATAGAAGCCCTTGGGATCGGTCTTACCGGAAAAGCTCAGGGGATACATATTGGCAACGGAACCGGCAGGCAGCACCCGCTCATACTGGTCGCCAAACTGGTTCCGGCCAAAGGGCAGCACGGACAGAAAGCCCTCCTGCTGCCGCAGGGTCAGCTTGTCCACTGTGATCTTGGCGCGGGTCAGCTCCATGGCGATCTGGGACTGAAGCTGCTCCAGCGTTTCCATGCTTCTGGCCTTCAGTTCCATGTACACACTGCAATGAAGCAGAATTTCCCGGTTGTTGCGCATGGTAGCAAGAAGGGTCTGCACGTCCTGCAAATTTCCCTCCGCCTCCATGGCCTGGGTGATGTCGTGGTCTCCCGCCATGAGCCGGTTTTTCCGGGCAGCGTTGTTCACGATCTGCTTTTCCTCCACCGGCGTGACCCGGCGGTGGTACAGCCGCAGGGTGACCCCGGTACGGTCGGCAAGCTGCGCCAGAATCGCCTGTTCCTCGGTCGTAGGCGGATACTCCCGGATGACCCAGACGCAGCGGTAGGTGTCGCTGACAATGTAATAATTGGCGAAGAATTTCATGGTTCCCGGCAGAATGCAGTCAAAGAAATCCTTGGTACGGACTTCCGTATCCCCATTCTGCACCTTCTTTTTTCGTCCGAACAGGCTCATGCTTTCTTCCCTCCCCGCACATACTGCGCCCCGTCCACATCCGGCATCCGGTCGCCGTCCATGGAAGCGCCGAAATAGATGGCAAGAAAACGTTTGATATCCGCCTTCTTCATGCGCTGCACCTCAAAGCCCGCCCCTGCCAGCTGCTTGTGGGTCTCATTCGCCAGACTCAGCACCTGTTCAGGCTTCCAGCCGGAGCAGCGGCGCAGGAACACGAACTGCCGGGCGGTGGACATCTCCGCCTGCAGCTCTGTCAGCATCTCTCCGTCCTGATGCAGAAGCCGCCGGACACAGGCGTTGCGCTCCTCCCGCTCCCGCTGGCGAAGGTAAGCCTTGTTTGCGTCAAAGCATTCACAGGAATCCGTGCAGACGATCTCCAGATCCGGCATCACCGTCAGGGCGGTTTGCAGGTTGTGAATCTTTACGTCGATATTGGATGCGGACAGCACCGAAATATTGACGGGAGACACCCGGAAAAACAGCAGTTCCCCGGCTGTAGTGGCAAGGCCATACCGGGTAAAGCCGTAAATGCCCATAAGCTCCTGCACGGAGCGTCCCCGCTGCCGCTTTTTCTCCTTTCGCTTTTTGTCTTTCATTTTTCATCTCCATTCGTAGTATTTCTGGCTGGTCACAAAGTGCCGGGCGGCGTAGCCCAGATAGTCCATGACGGTGGTATCCTCCATGCGGATGGTCATGAAGGCAAAGCACAGCGCCCCCGCCAGAGGGAACAGCAGTCCCGAATGCACCAGCAGCACCACCGACAGCAGAGCCGCGATGGCCAGAATCACAAAATCCCGCATTCCCCAAAGCCACAGGTGGGGCTTGGCCTTCAGGTTCTGCGGGTAAATATAGGTTTTCATAGGCATCCTCACTTTCTCATCAGGTTCTTCGCCAGATTGATCGCCGAGGAGGTGCTGTACACCATACTGGATACATTTACCCGGACGCTGGAATCCAAGCCAAACTGCTGGGCGATCCGCGGCACCTCATTGGCGGTTAACATAATTCCAAGCCCCATCAGCATACTGTCCTGCAAGGTAAGCATCCCAAGGAACAGCAGCGTGGTCTGCAAAAAGGCCGTCAGGCAGATTGCCATGACCTGCTTGCACCACTGGTTGAAGCCATCCGTATACCCGCGGGGTACGCTGAACATATACAGCGACCCCACCGCGATCTGGATCAGCAGGATACCACCCCGCTTGATATTGGCGAAAAAAACCTTGATGGTACAGTAAGAAAAGGCCAGCAAAAAGAACAGCAGCTTCAGCACAGGCTCCGACGGCGTTCCCAGCCGAAACACCGCGCGCAGAATAAACACTGCGATCTCCCCGATTGTGGCCCCCTGGGCGCTGGAGAAGATTCGGGTCAGGTCACCGGCGAAGCTGTTTTGCAGGGAAACACAGAACTTATACAGCTCCACCGGGAGTACGCCTATCAGCGCGCAGGCAAAGAAACCTTTCAGCACATTCAGCGCAGCGCCCTTGATACTGACCCTGCCGGACTGCGACTCTATAGCCACCTCGAACACAGCGCCGACCACCCCCACCGTGAAAAGTGCCCAGCCGAAGAGGGTGAACAGCCGCACCACAGCGTTCACCCAGCTGAGGCTGAAAATCTCAGCGCCCATATTGTTCATGCTGGTGAACAGGTCTGCCACCGCATCAAAGACCGTGTTGTAGATCCACTCTACCAGTGCGTTCCAAATATCCACGGCGATGTCCGCGCCGACCCCCTCGAACACCACGCTCAGGGCATCTCCCAGCCCTGAGAGGATATCTCCTAACCAGTCAAACAAAGGCTGTCACCGTTTTCCCTTTCTCAGCCAAGGATACTCCAGATATAACTGGGTGCCGTCAGGGCGAACAGCAGACAGGCAAACAAAATCGCCGGTGCGGTGAACTCAAATTGTCCGTGTTTTCTATAGTCCATATACGCCGTTGCGATCTTGACGAACAGCAGGACCGCCAGGATCATGTCAATGACGGGGAACACTACGTTGTTGACAATGGTCTGCACCTGTCCTTTGGCCGCATTCCAGGTGCCTTCAATGGCGCCGGACACATTGCTTGCAGCGGCGCTGGCGGGAATGGCCATAAACGCCGCGAGCAGGGTCAGGACACAGAGCATGGTGAGCAGTCTTACAATTCTTTTCTTCTTCATGAAACCTCCATTTCGTAATCGCGCTCACAGAATACCAGATACCGCTGCTTTCCTCCGGAAGCAGGCGGATGGCAGGTGAGCAGGGTTA
>ERZ773235.3028-NODE-3028-length-12666-cov-14.179684_pt1 | contig 12666 bp, 9 predicted proteins | sample MGYA00580522_ERZ773235 | MGnify/ENA primary metagenome ERZ773235 (study PRJEB29015, sample SAMEA2737797) | human gut metagenome | biome: human gut; feature: human-associated habitat; material: faeces | place: China | collected 2012 ...
TCCAGATTCCGGTTTGCAAATATTTCGGGATATGGTATGATGGAGAAAAAGGAGGATGCGTGATGAGACGGTTTCTGCTTCGGCCGGTGTGGCTGGCCATTTTGATATGCGTTCTGGTTCCGACAGCTGCTCTGGCAGCGGAACGGGCAGAGCCTATTACGGTGCGGGCCGTGTTTGAAGGGCAGCTGCCGCTTGCCGGAATGCGGTTTGACGCGTATCGGGTTGCAGACCGTTCCAGCGACGGGACGTGGAGCCTTGAGCCGCGCTTCAAAGCGTACCGGTCGCGGCTGGAAACGCAGAGCGGCGATGGGAACGCGTGTACTGGAGAGGGTGGCCTTGATGGATGAAGCCTGCCTGCCGGATGACTCCGCAGAGACGGACGAAGAAGGTGCGGCGGTCTTTGACGCGCTGGAGCCCGGTCTGTATCTGATGAGCGGGCAGAGCGTCTGCATGAACCGGCAGATTTATACGCCATCACCGCTGCTGATCGTCTGCCCCACGGAGTGCGAGGCAGAGATGGAACTGACCTGCAGTCCGGAAAAGGCGGACTATTCCGTTCAAATCGTCTGGGACGATACACAGACGCCGGAGCAGCGCCCGGAATCGCTGACTGTCCAGCTGATGTGCGACGGAAAAGCCTATGGCCGCCCGGTTCTTTTATCCGAAGAACAGGACTGGCGGTATACATGGAGCAGTCTGCCCACGGCACATTACTGGGTGCTTGCGGAGCAGGCCGTTCCCGGCTACCTCGACGCAGAGGTGCAGAAAGAGGGGACAGCCTTCCGCATGACCTATGCCGCAGCGCAGCTGGAACCGGAGCCTCAGCCGGAGACTGAGGAAGCGCCGGAAACCGGAAATCGCGGCTGGCTGGCGGTGGCGGTGCTCGTGCTGCTCGCTGCGGCAGGACTAATTTTGCGAAAAACACGGAAAAAATCAAAAAAAGCTTGACTGTAAACCTGCTTGATACTGTACGCTGAGGGCAGGAGGGATGTATATGACGATCAAGGAGGTCGAAACACTGTCTGGTCTGCCGCGGGCCAACATCCGGTATTACGAATCGGAAGGACTGATCGCGCCCAAACGGGCGGAGAACGGCTACCGGGAATATTCACAGGCCGACATCGATGTGCTGCTGCGCGTGAAGCTGCTGCGGGCGCTCGGCCTGCGCATCGATACGATTAAATCACTTGCGGCGGGAACGCTCACGCTGGAGAGCGCGCTTGATACGCGGCTGGAAGAGCTGCACACTGAGCAGGAGAACCTGGATGCTGCCGGACGTGTCGCCGCGGGACTTCGGCAGACGCACGCGGAATTTTCCACGCTCGACGCGGCGGGCTATCTCGGAGAACTCCTTGCCGCGTCCCAGACCGCGCTGCGGCAGGACGTGAAGCCGTATGTCCATGCGCCGGTGCGGCGGTACATCGCACGCAGCTTTGATCTTCTGCTGTGCTCGCTGCCGTGGCATCTAGTGCTGCAAGTCGCAGGCGCGGACACCAAGGAACGGCTGGCTGCCGTCTGGCTGAGCATACTCGGCATGGTGACAATGCTTGTGCTCGAGCCGCCGCTTCTGCACCTGTTCGGCACGACGCCCGGCAAATGGCTCATGGGCCTGCGCGTGACGGATGAAAACGGGAAGACGCTGCCGCTTGCCGCTGCGTGGATGCGAACATGGCGTGCCCTGTGGTATGGGTTCGGTTTCTCTATCCCGATCTACAGCATTGTCCGCCTCTATACCAGCTGGAAGGCCGAGCAGGCCGAGCAGCCGCTCGAATGGGAGGACGGCAGTGAACTGCGGGCTGTGCCATGGAAAGCGTGGCGCGTTGCGGCGTGGGCTGCGGCGGTTCTGGCGTTGCTGGCCGCAACGGTGCTTGTGGGCCTCAAAACCTACCAGCCGACGTATACAGGTGATCTGACCGTGCGGCAGTTTGCGGACAATTACAACTACATTCACAGCACGGAGGGCTTTCTGAGCCGGGAACTGTATGACGACGGCACATGGGCGCCCACAACGCAGCTTGGCTTCAAGGTTATCCATCATACGAAAAATGTTCCGAATCTCAGCTACACGACAACGGACGGCAGACTGATCGGTATTTCTCTGCACATGGGGGCGGAAACCTGCGCCGGCCCTGTCTCAGGTCTGCCGCTCCGCGAACTCTATCTGACCATTCTAGCTTTTGACGGCGCACAGCGTTCTGCTTCTGCCGATGAGGCGCTTACCACTGCCGCGCAGCAGCTTCTGGACGAGCCGCTACAGGAACTTCACACGCAGGCTGCAGGCTATCGAATCGACTATTCGCTCACAATAACAGGTTTCACCGGTTTTGCCTCCGACGGCTCACTGGAACTCCCGCGGAACGCGACCGGAAGCTATACTCTGTCCTTCGATATCCGGAAGCTGGATGAGTAACGCGACAGTTGTAGGGGCCGATGCCCACATCGGCCCGGCAGAATGCACTGTTTTTATGGAACTCTTCGGCGAATCCGTAACTTCCCGGCGGGTCGATGTGGGCATCGCCCCTGCGAACAGGTGGGCAGCTGCCTGCTGCCTGACCTCTCGGGCGCTCCCGCGCCAGTGCACGATATGAAGCTTGCCGGACAATAAAAGGAGCACACTATGACGATCAAAGACATGGAACTACAGACCGGGCTTGCGCGGGCGAATATCCGCTATTATGAAGCTGAGGGCCTGATTTCGCCGGAGCGGGCGGAGAATGGCTACCGGGAGTATTCGCAGGAGGACGCTGAAACGCTGCTGCGCGTGAAGCTGCTGCGGGCGCTCGGCCTGACGGTCGGGCAGATCAAGGCAATCGTGCGCGGCGAAACAGAGCTGGATGCGGCGCTTTCCGCGCGTATTGCGGCCATACAGAAGGAAAAGGCGGCGCTTGACCGGGCGGGGGAGATCGCCGGACGGCTCCGGCAGGCGCATGCGCAGTTCCGGACGCTCGACGCAAGGCCGTATCTCGATGAAATGCAGACCGAGCGCGTGCTCGAACGTGATACGCTTCCGAAGGAGCATTTTCCATGGCAGCGCTTCTTCGCGCGCCTGCTCGACGGCCAGATCTACCGGACGCTGTGGATGCTGCTCCTGCCGGCTCTTGGCTTCAACATGCTGAAAAACAGCCGGGGCGGCATGCTGTTTCTGGAGCTTCTGACGCTCGGCACGATGTTCCTGCTGGAGCCGCTGCTGCTGTCCCGGTTTGGCACGACGCCCGGCAAATGGTTCTTCGGCCTGCGCGTGACAAGCCCGGACGGCAGAAAGCTGACCTATGCGGAAGGGCGGGAGCGCACCGCGTACCTGTTCTGGTACGGAATCCGGCTGAATCTGCCGTTTTTCCGCCTGTACCGCCTGTATGTCAGCTATACCGACGAGCAGCAGGGGAAGGAACTTCCATGGGAAGACGGCTCCGAGCAGACCATCCGGGATCATGCCGGATGGCGCTTCGCGGCGGCAGCTGCACTTATGGCACTGCTGATCGCGGGCGGCGTGCTGCGCGTGCTGCTGCCGGTCGGCCCGGTGTACCGCGGGGAGCTGACTGTTGCGCAGTTTGCGGAGAATTACAACAGGATCCAGCGCCAGCTCGGAGATGCGGGCATCGAACTGGATGAAAACGGCCGTTGGCGGGAGGAATCGACGTATGACTCGGACGGCGGGACAACGATCATCCTGTTTAACGACCGCCTGCCGCAGCTTGAATACCAGACGGAAAACGGTGTTCTGACGGGCATTGTCTACCATGCGGAGGGCGGCGAAGCGGATAGCTGGTTAAGCATCCCGTCCGGCTCCGTGATGCAGTACGCCCTGTTTGCATTCGCCGGAGCAGAGAAGGGCCATATCCTGCTCGATAAGCCCCTGCAGGAGGCTGCGTCCGAGCTGTCCAACTGCGTATTTTCCGAATACCACACCGTCGTGGACGGTGTTGCGGTCGATTATACTTATTTCGACACATGGAATGATTCCATGCAGACACAGTACAGCTACATCCTTTCACTGACCAAAGTACAGAAATAAATCCTGATCTGCCTCCGGAGCGCCGCTCCGGGGGTTTTGTGTCTGGATAGGAGCGGCAGGGAAGACGGAAACACAAAGTGCTCCCACAAAAAACAACGCAATCCCGCATCGGAAAGTGGGATTTGTCGTTGACACTTTGGGATTCTTGCGATACAATAAGGTGAAATCAATACAAACCAACACAATCCCATTTTTGGTTGGATGATTTATGCAAGGTAAATGCAAGAAAGGAATGGAACGTATGAAAACGAAAGCTGTCCGTATCCATGGCAAAATGGACCTCCGCCTGGAGGAGATCGAACTCCCGCAGGTTGGCCCGGATGATGTTCAGGTGAAGGTCATTTCCGACTCGATCTGTATGTCAACCTACAAGGCCGCAGTTGAGGGCGAGGAGCACAAGCGCGTCCCAAATGATGTTGCAGAGCATCCCACGATCGTTGGCCATGAATTCTGCGGCGTGATCACCGAGGTCGGCGAAAACTGGAAGAATAAGTACAAGCCCGGTCAGGGCTTCGCCATCCAGCCTGCCCACTTCTACAAGGGCTCCCAGATGGCCCCCGGCTATTCCTATCAGTACTGCGGCGGCGACAGCCAGTATTCCAACATCCCCCTCGAAACGCTGCTGACCGACAATCTTCTGACGTATAATTCCGATACCTATTTCTACGGCTCTCTGGCAGAACCGATGAGTTGCATCATCGGCACGTTCCACGCCATGTACCACACCAAACCCGGCTCCTATGAGCATCAGATGGGTATTGTCGAGGGCGGCAAGATGGCAATGCTTGCTTCCGTCGGCCCCATGGGCCTCGGCGCGATCGACTATGCGCTGCACTGCGACCGCCGTCCGAGTCTGCTTGTCATTACCGATATTGATGATGCCAGACTCGAACGCGCCCAGAGCATCTACACCGTTGAGCACGCGAAGGAAATGGGTGTTGAACTGCACTATGTCAACACGGCCAAGCCCGGCTGCGATACCAATTATCTGCGTGAACTCTCCGGCGGCACTGGTTATGATGATGTGATCTGCTTTGCACCGGTTCGTCCCGTCGTTGAGCAGGCCGGCGATATCCTTGGTTTCGACGGCTGCCTCAACTTCTTTGCTGGCCCGACCAACAGCCGGTTCAAGGCGGAATTCAACTGGTACAACGTCCATTATCTCTACACCCATGTGGTCGGCACCTCCGGCGGCAATACCAGCGACATGAAGGAAGCCATTGAGATGATGACCTCCGGCAAGATCAACCCCGCTGCCATGATCACCCACATCGGCGGTCTGAACGCTGTTGTCGATACCGTTCTGAACCTGCCGAAGATTCCCGGCGGCAAGAAGCTGATCTACACCCAGATCGAACTGCCCCTGACGGCAATCGCCGATTTCGGCAAACTGGGCGAAACAGATCCGCTGTTTGCAAAGCTTGACGAGATCACCAAGCGCCACAACGGCCTATGGAGCGCGGAAGCGGAAAAGTATCTGCTGGCCAACAAATAAATTATTGAAATAAAATAGGAGTGAAACACTTATGGCAGAAGGCGTATTGATGCCCAAGGAAGGCATAACAGTCGAATCTTGCATCATTGGCGAGTGGAAGAAGAACGTCGGCGATCAGGTAAACGTCGGCGACATCCTCTTCACCTATGAAACCGACAAGGCGGAATTTGAATGCGAATCCACCGCAGCCGGTACCCTGCTTGAAAAATTCTACGAAGACGGCGACGAGGTTCCGTGCCTGGTCAACGTCTGCGCCATCGGCAATCCCGGTGAGGACACCTCCGCGCTGAAGAACGCGCCCGCAGCCTCCGCTGCTCCCGCTGCCGCTGCAGCAGAAGCGCCCAAGGCGGCTGCTCCCGCTGCCGCAGCTGCTCCCGCGGGTCCCTGCGCGCAGGCCGTTATCATGCCGAAGGAAGGCATCACGGTCGAGTCCTGCATCATCGGCGAGTGGAAGAAAGACGTCGGTGATTCCGTCAATGTCGGCGATGTCCTCTTCTCTTACGAAACCGACAAGGCGGAGTTCGATTGCGAGTCCACCGCAGCCGGCACGCTTCTTGCAAAATTCTATGAAGACGGCGACGAGGTTCCGTGCCTTGCAAACGTCTGCGCCATCGGCAATCCTGGCGATGCGTTTGAGTTCCTGAAGCCCGGTGCAGAAGTTCTGGCTCCCGCAGCTGCTCCTGCCGCAGAAGAAGCGGCCCCCGCAGCTGTTGCCGCGCCTGCCGCCGCAGCCGAGTTCAAGGCTATTTCTCCGCGCGCCATGGCCAAGGCTGTCGCAAACAATGTCAACCCGGCTCTCGCCACCGGCACCGGCCCCAACGGCCGCATCATCGAACGCGATATTGACAAGCTGCTCGCCTCCGGCGCAGCCGCTGCATATGCTGCTCCCACCGCAGCTGCTCCCGCAGCCGCTGAATTTGAAGACGTCAAATGGAGCCCCGTGCGCAAGGCAACGGCCAAGTCCATGACCAAGAGCCTTTCCACTATGGCGCAGCTTACGCAGCAATATTCCTTCGATGCAACCCAGATTCAGGCCTACCGCGCCATGCTCAAGCCGCTCGACGCGCCCATGGGCAAGGTCAGCCTGAATGACATGGTCATGTTCGCCGTTGCAAAGACCATCAAGTCCTGCCCGGATCTGAACGCCAACGTCCTCGAAGAGAACGTCGTCCGTCACTTCAACACCGTCAACCTCGGCTTTGCCTGCGATACCCCGCGCGGTCTGATCGTCCCCACGATCTTTAACGCCGACCAGATGACGCTGCTCGAACTCTCCATGGAAGCCAAGAGACTTGCGGCAGAGGCCCGCGAAGGCAAACTCAGCCCCGATTACATGTCCGGCGCGACCTTCACCATCTCCAACATCGGCTCGTTCGGCTGCGAGGCGTTCACGCCCGTTATCAACCCGCCTCAGACCGGCATTCTCGGCGTCTGCAACATCCAGACGAAGATCAAGTCCGCGAAGGACGGCGTCATCGAGACGTACCCGGCCATGGGCCTGTCTTTGACCTTCGATCACAGAGTCATCGACGGCGCACCCGCTGCGCGCTACATGAGCGAACTGTGCAAGAGCCTTGAGAACTTCATGACGCTGCTTGCCAAGTAAGAGAAAGGAAGGACGAAATTATGCCGAAATCTTTGTATATCGATCCTGTAAAAGTCCGCGAGCCCGGCTATATCCACTTTGAAGATATTCCCGTCTGCCAGTATAACAAGACCATCAAGCAGGAACTGGACGAGGGCAATTACACCAAGGAAGATCTCATCCGCATCTACCGCGATATGGCGATCTGCCGTGAGTTTGAGCATATGCTCACCCTCATCAAGACGCAGGCCAACTACAACGGCGTCGAGACGACCTATCCAGGCCCTGCACACCTGAGTTATGGCCAGGAAGCTTCCTGTGTCGGCGAAGCATATCTGCTGAATAAGGATGACATCACCTTCGGTTCCCACAGAAGCCATTCCGAGATCCTCTCCAAGGGACTCAGCTGCATCAACAAGCTTTCTGACGAGGAACTGATGCAGACCATGGAAAGCTTCCTCGGCGGCAAGACCCTCGCAGCTGTCAAGAAGTTTGCCGATACCAGCGATGTCAAGGAACTTGCCATTCGCTTCCTGCTCTACGGAACCGTTGCCGAGATCTTTGCCCGTGAAAACGGCTTCCATCACGGCATGGGCGGCTCCATGCACGCGTTCTTCCTGCCGTTCGGCATCTACCCCAACAATGCAATCGTCGGCGGTTCCGCTCCGATTGCAACGGGCGCTGCACTGTACCAGAAGAATAACGACAAGAAGGGTGTTGTCGTCTGCAACATCGGCGATGCGTCCCTCGGCTGCGGCCCGGTCTACGAGGCAATGAACTTCTCCGCTATGGATCAGTTCAAGACCCTCTGGGAAGAAGGACGCAAGGGCGGTTTGCCTATCATCTTCAACGTCTTTGATAACTTCTACGGCATGGGCGGCCAGACCATGGGCGAGACGATGGCCTATAACATGCCCGCACGGCTCGGCGCAGGCATCACCCCGAGCCAGATGCACGCCGAGCGTGTTGATGGCTGGAACCCGCTGGCCGTCATCGACGCGTACAAGCGCAAGATGGAACTCATCAAGAACAACGAGGGTCCGGTCCTGCTCGACGTCGTGACCTACCGTCTGGTCGGCCACTCCACCTCGGATCAGAATGCCTACCGCACCAAGGAAGAGATCGAGGATTGGCGCAGCCACGACCCGATCGTCAAGTTCCGCGAGGCTCTCGTAGAAGCAGGCGTCGAGTCCGACGAGTTCTTTGCCAAGCTGCTGCAGGACACCGCTGACCGCATGACCATAATCTGCCGCGCAGCCGACGATAAGGAGATTTCTCCGTATGTTGACTTCGACAAGAATCCGGACTATTTGGCAAATCTGATGTTCTCCAACGAGCATGTCCGCTCCATGGGCGCGCCCGATCAGAAACTGAACGTCACCGGCCCGAAGGAAAGCTGCAAGCGCTATGCAGACCTCGCCAAGAAGGAGCACTATGCGTTCGATAAGGACGGCAATAAGTTCTCCGACATGAAGGTCTATAACATCCGCGACGCCATCTTTGAGCCGCTGATCAACAAGTATTATGAGGACCCCACGCTTGTCGCCTACGGCGAAGACGTGCGCGACTGGGGCGGCGCTTACGCCGTCTACCGCGGCCTGATGGACGTGATCCCGCACTCCCGCCTGTTCAACTCTCCGATTTCCGAGGCTGCCATTGTTGGCACTGCCGTCGGCTACTGCATGTGCGGCGGCCGCGCGGTCGTCGAGTTGATGTACTGCGACTTCCTTGGCCGTGCAGGTGACGAGGTCTTCAACCAGATGTCCAAGTGGCAGGCTATGTCTGCCGGTATTCTCAAGATGCCGATGATCCTGCGTATGTCCGTCGGTGCAAAGTACGGCGCGCAGCATTCTCAGGACTGGGTCGCCATCGTCTCTCACATCCCCGGCCTGAAGGTCTTCTTCCCGGCTACTCCGTATGAGGCCAAGGGCATTATGCAGGCGGCTCTGAACGGCACCGATCCCTGCGTCATCTTTGAGTCCCAGCGTATCTATGGCAAGGGCGAAGAGTTCCACGAGGGCGGCGTTCCCGCCGAAGAATATGAGTGGGCACCCGGCGCAGTCAATAAGGTCCGCGACGGCAAGGATCTCACCATCCTTACCATCGGCGCAACGCTCTACCGCGCGGTTGACGCAGCCAAGACGCTCTCCGAGAAATACGGCATCGAGGCCGACGTCATCAATATGCCGTCGCTTGTCCCGCTGGATTATACTGACCTCATCGCGTCCGTCAAGAAGACCGGCCGTGTCGTCCTGGCCTCCGACGCCTGCGCAAGAGGCACGTTCCTCAACGAGATCGCGGAGAATCTGACCAACATGTGCTTCGATTATCTGGATGCGCCTCCCGTCGTCATCGGCGCGCGCAACTGGATCACCCCGCCGCACGAGTTCGACAAGTATTTCTTCCCGTATGCCGAGTGGATCATCGACGCGGTCAACGCCCGCCTGATCCCACTGGAGGGCTATACCTCCACTACCACTCCCGACGAGGCTGAGATCATCCGCCGCAACAAGCTGGGCGTGTAAAACCAGAAATCCCCGCGCAGATCTGATCTGCGCGGGGATTTGAAAGAAGGCCTTGACAAACGTACCAAACGCCGCTATAATATCTATGTTTTCCGGGTCATAGCACCGAACGGGAAACAGCACAGCTTTATAAATGGGCCTGTAGCTCAGCTGGGAGAGCGAACGGTTCAATTCTATGCCCCCAAATTTGGGGATGTAGCGCAAGCGTCCGGCAGATGGTTCGCATCTATGCCGCCAAAAAAGTCAATAAGGGCCTGTAGCTCAGCTGGGAGAGCGTTCGGTTCGCATCCGAGAGGTCGAGAGTTCGAGTCTCTTCAGGTCCACCATAAAAGGACTCTTATTTTGATAGAATGGCTATCAAGATAAGAGCCCTTTTTCTCGCGTTTTCCACGAAAACTATCAAATATCAGAACTTTTTGAGTATCTTTGCCTGTTCCGGCTTTTCCGCTGGGGCGGGCTTTTTTATTATCGGGAAAAACGCTTTTTTGATGCGTTTCGTTTTATGGGGATTCGTTTTACTTATGGGTGTTCGTTGAGCGAATTGCGCAGTGCTGAAATATTGGGCCATCGATAGAAATTCTTCGCATTTCATGCTACAATAAAAATCCAAGATCATAGAAAGAGTCTCAGGTTTGCCGCGCTGAGGGTGCGGCAATGAAACGGAATCGGGTGAGAGTCCCGGCGAACTGGTCACTGTGAAGCTCCCGTGGAGGAGATTAGTCAGACACGCGCCTGAGAGAGCTACAAGAGCAGCCGCCAAGTCAACGGCCTGCGGACGATACTGTGCGCCCATTTTTAAGGGATACGTCCGCCATTACTGAAAGGTACTGCGGGCGTTTTTTGCGTAAAAAAACGTGTCGTAAAGCATTCTTTCCTTTACGACAAAAGCAGCGAAACCGACTGTGGCGCAAGGATTTGTCCGAGAGTCTGACGGCAAAATTGACGGCGATAAAGCTTCATGCACCAGAGGACAGAAAGCTGATCCGCTGGACGACCTCCCGTTTGTGCCGCATGGACGAGTGCATATAAAGCCGCAGCGTGATCTGTGGATTGGAATGTCCCAGCAGTTCTGAAACTGTCTTGATGTCCGCCCCCTCCTCCACACAGCGCGTGGCGTAGGTGTGGCGCGTACTGTGGAAGTTCCGATAAGGAATCCCGCAGCACTTTAGCAGCGCTTTGAAATGCCGCTGGCAGGTGCGCGGCTCCAATGGCCGTGCTGGGTTTCCGCTTAATAAATAGCAGCCCGGCGCAAAGGCATATACATACTGCCGCAGCAGTGCCAGCATTTCAGCAGGAATGGGAATAACGCGGTTGGAAGCAGCACTTTTCGGTGTTTGAACGACCAATTCCGTCCTGCCGCCGTAATTGATCCGCTGCGCCGTGTGGCGGACGGAGACGGTTCCGGCAGCAAAATCAATGTCCTGCCGAAGCAGGGCTTTTCGTCGGAACCTTACGCTGCGGTGAAGCCTTTCTCCGAAAGGGCTGCGGCAAGGGCCGGATCGGCGGGACCGCTCAGCGTTCCGGCCTTGTCGATGATGTAGCTGCCGACCGCGTAGGAAAACGTCGGCGCGCCCTGATAAACCGGGTCTGCGTTTACATAGGCGCTGACCGCGGTCAGCAGGTCCTTCCGCTGCTCACCGATGACGTTGTAGGCCAGCTCCATGATCTCCGGCTGGGTCGGGGCTTCGGTCTTCGCCTTGGCGCGAGTTTTGCGGGTGCGAGGCGCGGGTCAAGGCGAAGGCAGTACGCTTTCGTCGAGGTGGATTTCAAAGGTGATCTTGCCGTCCATGTGGGTGTTGAAATGGAAGTCGAGCATATCCAGCTCCTTGACCTCGTCGGGGATTTCGATGTTTGCATAACGCTTGCGCTCCTCACCGTTCACCATGAAGCAGACCGGAACCATGGCTCTGAGCTTTGCCGTGATTTTCCCTGTTTTCATTGTAGTTACCTCCGAAAAATGATTTTGTTGTGTGAGTTCCTACCATTTTCAGTGTGAAAGCAAGCCTCAAAACCAAAAAATTTCTCATTTTCCGGAAGAACACAGAGATGTAACTAGAATTTGCTTGCCAAACGGCGAAAAATCGTATATCATAGTGAACGGAATACAGAAGATCATCGTGAAGGGGCGCCCCTTCCCGTCCGTAGGTACCTACGGACGATTTCCTTCTGTAAAACTGAATATTGAGATACCGTAATACACGCCGATTCCGTACACTCTCGGGCAGGATAGGCAAATAGAAGAAGGTCGCAAGACCGACACGAAACGGTGCTGTGCGCGTGAGGCCACGCCGAAGCGGAGCAATCCGCCGGGACGAAAGTTCGCCATTGCAGAGAAGATCTGTGAGAAGGCAGGCAGTGAGCGCAGGAATGTTATCATTCCCTAACGCAAGTCAGAAGATCTGTATTACCACGGCTTTTGCCGTGCATGGTATGTGCAGCGGTGAGCGATTTCCCGGTTGCGCCTGACAGAGCTGCTCTGTCAGCGTTTTTGCCGCTGATTTCATGTTGAAATCGGCGCATTTTGTTTTTTGGACAAAGTGCGCCGCTTCAAGCCGGAATCGGCTTTTATTTTGCCCCTATATTGGTGGCCTGGTCTGCAAATGGGAACGGCAGGCCGGGCCGCCGCTAAAAAAACTGATACACCGGGCCTTTGCCCGGCTTCATACGGTGAATCGCACCGACAACTGAATAGCCACAACGGGAAAGAATACCTGTCCTTTCCGGGGAAGTACGCGACGAAGCAAGCGCCGAGCGTGCCAAGGGAGGACAGACGCGGTCAGAAGTGGGCGCAGGAACCGATACCGGCAGATTGGCGTGAATTTGAAAATTGCGGTTGGGGACGGTTCCTTTGTCACAGCTTGCTGGGACTAAGGAACCGTCCTCAACCTGAACGCACTCCCGCACCGAGGACGGTTCTTTCGTCCCACCATCGGTGTGACAGAAAAACCGTCCCCGCTGCCCGCTGCTTCGACTCTGCATTCCTGCACTTAAAAAGAAAGACTAACTATTAAATGTCAAGTCTGAAATGTGAGGAGTGGTAAAAATTTTA
>ERZ773235.3032-NODE-3032-length-12661-cov-3.145169_pt1 | contig 12661 bp, 10 predicted proteins | sample MGYA00580522_ERZ773235 | MGnify/ENA primary metagenome ERZ773235 (study PRJEB29015, sample SAMEA2737797) | human gut metagenome | biome: human gut; feature: human-associated habitat; material: faeces | place: China | collected 2012 ...
AAATAGTTTAAATAAAGAAAATATAAAAATAATAAAAATGAATACTTATTTTAATTCAAATATAATTAAGGATATTGAGAGTGCACTCATTTTAAATAAAATAGTGTTAAAAAGTAGAAACATGGATAATATATATAGAAAGTTAATAAATGAAACATCTAACTTTAATGAGTTATATAATTTAATCATAAAGTTTATAAAGTTATTTAAAGCGAATAACTTTAACTTAGATGATATAGAAAAGTTTATTAATGTAGCAAATAGTAAAAATGATGAATTTGTCCAGAATAGAGAATTAATATTTTTAGAAATTATTAAAAATATATATGTTAAGTATGAAAAGTATTTAAATGAAAACAATAAAATAGATTTTGATGATATGTTAAATCTTGCGACTAGGTGTTTAAACGATAATTATATACCTAGTAATATGAATTATGACTACGTAATTATTGATGAATATCAAGATACATCTATATCAAGATATTCACTTATTAATGCACTTAAAAAACTTACTAATGCAAAAATTATTGCTGTTGGGGATGATTTTCAGTCTATATTTAGATTTACTGGATGCAATTTAGATATATTCGTAAATTTTAATAAATACTTTAGTAATCCGAAGATAATGAAAATCGAAAATACATATAGAAATAGTTATAGTTTAATTAAAGTAGCAGGAGATTTTATAATGAAAAATGATAATCAAATTAAAAAAAACTTAAAATCTAATAAAGAATTATATAAACCTATTATCATTTATTATTATGATTCAACTAATTATAAATCCATACTAAAGAAATCTGTGGATAATTTGATAATTAACCTAAAAACAAAGAGTATATATATTATTGGTAGAAATCATAAGGATTTAAATGAGGTGTTATCCACAGGATTATTTAAAATAAAAAAAGTTATTAACAATCAAACAATACTAGAGTATATAGAAAATAAAGATATTTATATAAAATTTTCAACAGTACATTCATCAAAGGGTTTAGAAGATGAGAATGTAATTATAATTAATCTTAAAAATTCACAAGCAGGATTTCCAAATAAAATGTCTGATGATGAAATACTTAATTATGTAACAAATAATAAAGAAAACTATTTATATGAAGAAGAAAGAAGATTGTTTTATGTTGCATTAACACGTACTAGAAATACAGTGAGCATGTTAGTACCTATAAATTCTCCTTCAATTTTTGTTCGTGAAATTATAGAAGACAATAAAATGCATATAAATGTAGTAAATTAAATTATTTGGTGCAAATAAATAATTAAGATTATATTTATTTGTATTGACACGTGTAATCACACATGTTACCATACGAATGTATTTTAAATATGGATTGTGATTTTAATCTTAATATGAATGAATTATAGTTGATGTGGGTGATAATATGGTAGTTTTAGTAACTGGTAGTAGTAAAGGTATAGGTAGCTCTATAATAAAAGAATTCGCTAAAAATAAGTATGATGTAATTATTAATTATAATAATGATTATAAAAGTGCTTTAGAATTAAAAGAATATGTAGAATCTACATATAAAGTTAACGCTGATATTATTAAGTGTGATATAAGTAATGAAAAAGAAATAATTGAAATGATTAATATGGTTAAATCTAAATATATGATTATTGATGTTCTTGTTAATAATGCAGGATGTGCACTTGATAATGATATATTTTCAAAGACTAAAGATGAATTTATGAAGGTGCTTGAAGTAAATTTAGTTGGAACTTTTCTTGTGACTAAACATGCACTTGAAAAATTAAATCCAAAGACTATAATAAATATATCTTCAACTGATTCAGTTGATACTTATAATGATATAAGTATTGATTATTGCGCTTCTAAAGCAGGAATTAACGTAATGACTAAAATTTTATCTAGTAAGTTTACAAATATTAAAGTTTGTGCGGTATTACCTAATTGGACTAGTACACCAAGTGTAGATGAAATGGATCCTATATTTTTAAGTAGTGAACTTAAAAGGATTGGCCAAAAAAGGTTATTATCTAGTGATGAAGTTGCAAATAAAGTATATGAAGTTGTAATAAATGAAAATATAAAAACAGGTAGTTTAGTAAGAATTGATGGTGAATAATATGTATAATGAATTTAATATTGATGATAATATTTTAAAAAATAGTAGAGAATGCGAAAACTTAATAAGTGAAAGATTTAAAGAGATTGATGAAATATGTGAATATAATACTTTTAAAGTATTAAGTGCATTCCATAAGAACTGTGTGTCAGAGCGTCATTTTAATTCTACAACAGGGTATGGATATAATGATTTAGGAAGATCTGTAATAGAAGGTGTTTATAGTGATATATTTAAATGTGAGGATGCTCTTGTAAGAGTACAAATTATATCTGGAACACACGCTTTAACAACTGCTTTTTTTGGTGTATTAAGACCTAATGATACTCTTTTAAGTATATCAGGTAAACCTTATGATACACTAGATGAAGTAATTGGAATAAAGGATAATAATAGTTCTTTAAAATCTTTTGGTATAAATTATGAACAGATAGATTTAATTAATGGTGATTTTGATTATGAACAAATAGAAAAGAAATTAAAAGAAAAATTTGTAAAAATGATTGAAATACAAAGAAGTAAAGGATATTCAACAAGAGAAAGTATAAGTATAGATAAAGTAGAAAAAGTAATAAAATTAATAAAAAGTGTATCTAACGATACAATAGTTATGATCGATAACTGTTATTGTGAATTTGTATCTAAAAAAGAACCGAGTGAGGTAGGAGCAGATTTAGTGGTTGGTTCTCTTATAAAAAATTTAGGTGGTGGAATTGCATCTAATGGTGGATATATTTGCGGTAGAAAAGATTTAATTAATCTTTGTGCAGAAAGACTTAATGTACCTGGTGAAGGAAAAGAAGTTGGACCTACTCTTGGATTTAATAAATCATTACTTTTAGGGCTTTATTTAGCACCCATGATTGTTAAAAATGCAGTTAAAACGGCAATATATACAAGTGCTATTATGGAGATGCTTGGATATTTAGTAAGCCCAAAGTGGAATGATGAAAGAGTAGATATAGTACAAAATATAATATTTAATGATAGAAATAAACTTATCAAATACTGCGAGGGTATTCAAGGAGCATCTGCAATTGATTCAAATGTAGTACCTATCCCATCAGAGATGCCAGGATATATAGATCAAATAATTATGGCCTCAGGTTCATTTACGCAAGGATCGTCAATAGAAATATCTTGTGATGGACCACTTAGAAATCCTTTTATTGCATATCAACAAGGGGCACTATCTTATGAATATGGCAAAATTGCAGTAATGAATGCAATTAATAAATTAAATAGTCTAGAATAATGACTATTTTTTTGTTATAATTTTTTTAGAGGTGGTAAAATGGATAAACTAATAAAAGAAAGTGTTGAAAAAGAATTATTAAGACAACAAAATAACATTGAACTAATCGCATCTGAAAACTTTGTATCTAAAGATATTTTAAGTTTACAAGGCAGTGTTCTTACAAACAAATACGCAGAAGGTTATCCACATAAAAGATATTATGGTGGATGTATGTACGTTGATGAAATAGAAGATTTAGCAATTAAATATGCATGTGAATTATTTAATGCAAAGTATGCAAATGTTCAACCTCATAGTGGAAGTGCTGCAAACATGGCTGTATATAAAGCATTACTAAATATTGGAGATAAAGTAATGGGTATGAATTTAAATCATGGAGGACATTTAACTCATGGTCACCCAATTAATTTTAGTGGTTTAGAATATAATATAATTTCATATGATGTAAATTTAGAAACTGAAGAAATTGATTATGATGAAATAGAAAAGCTTGCAATGAAAGAAAAACCAAAAATGATTATTGCGGGTGCAAGCGCATATTCAAGAATAATAGATTTTAAAAAATTTAGAAGTATTGCAGATAAATGTGGAGCATATTTAATGGTAGATATGGCACATATAGCAGGGCTTGTAGCAACGGGTATTCATCCATCTCCAATGCCTTATGCCGATGTTATAACTACAACTACGCATAAAACATTGCGAGGCCCAAGAGGTGGAATGATACTTACTAATAATGAAGAAATTATTAAAAAAATTAATAAAATAATATTTCCTGGAATTCAAGGTGGGCCTTTAATGCATGTTATTGCAGCAAAAGCAGAATGTTTTTATGAAGCTTTACAACCAGAATTTAAAGAATATATGAATAATGTAGTAAAAAATGCTAAGGCTTTATGCAAAACTTTACAAGAAGAAGGATTTAAGATAATAAGTAATGGTACAGATAATCATTTAATGCTTGTTGATGTAAAAAGTATAGGAGTAACAGGTAAAGAAGCAGAAAGTGTACTTGAAAGTATAAATATTACATGTAATAAAAACACTATACCAAACGAAACATTATCACCTATGATAACAAGTGGAATAAGATTAGGTACACCTGCTATGACTACAAGAGGATTAAACGAAGAAGATTTCACTTTAATCGGTAAAATAATTAGTAAGGCTTTAAAAAATAAAGATGATGAGGCTCTACTTTTAAATCTAAAGAGTGAGGTAAAAAAAATAACTGATAAGTATCCTTTATATAATTAAATATTCATTCGTGAATATTTTTTTTAAAATAATACATAATAATAACGAAAGGGTGTTATTATGAATGTAAATACAGAATTTTTAGAATATATGTATCAAAATATTGAAATGGGCGTATTTAGTTTAACAAAATTACTTTCATCTATTAATGATACAGAAAATAAGATAAAAAAAATAATTAGTGAAGAACTTAAAGAATATGAAAAATATTATAAAGAAGTAAAAAAATTAATTAAAAAGACTAAAGTAGAAGCTAAAAATAATAACTTATTAGCCAAAGTATCTGCTACTGTTGGTATTAAAATGGATATGCTTAAAGATAATAGTGATTCAAGTATCGCGCGTATGCTTACACAAGGATTAACTATGGGTGTAGTTGATATAACAAGTAAGATTGATAATTATAATGATTCTTTAGATAAATCAATATTAAAATTAGGCAAACAATATAAAAAATTTCAGCAAGAAGAAATAGAAAGATTAAAAAAATATTTATAATATGTTAATAAATGACAAGAAGGTAATGTAATTATATTCATTACTTTTTATATGTGTTATTATATAAACAATGGAGGAGTTTATGGCAAAGAAAAAAATTTATTTTAGTTACAATTATGAAAAAGATGAGAATAGGGTAAATGAAATAAGAGATATGGGAGTTGTTTATGATATTAAACCTGCATCTAAAGAAGAGTGGAATGAAATATGTAGGCAAGGAGATTCTTCTATTAAAAAATGGATAGATGATCATATGAGAGAAGCTAGTGTAGTAGTGGTATTTATAGGAAGCGATACTGATGATAGAAAGTGGATTAATTATGAAATAGAAAAATCTTGGAACGAAGGAAAGGGACTCCTTGGAATATATATACATAATATAGATGATAAAGTAACAGGGAAATGCTTAAAGGGCAAAAATCCATTTTTAAAATTTACAATGAATAGGGATGGAAAGAATTTAAGAGATGTAATTAAATGTTACAATCCAGATGAAAATGATCCATTAAATTGTATATATGAACATATAAATGAGTGGATAGATGACGCACTTGATATAAGACGTTATTATTAAAAAAATAGTCATAACGACTATTTTTTCATGTGTACATCAATTTGTGGATAAGGAATTTCAATATTATTTTTATCAAACTCTCGTTTTATATTTTCATTTAGATTAAAGTATACATCCCAGTAATCTTTAGATAAAGCCCATACTCTTACATAAAACACTAAAGCACTATCTGCATGTTCGCCCAATCTAACAAACGTATCTTCATCCTTTAAAATAAGGGCCTCATTATCAAGCACTTTATTAATGACTTTTTTAACTTTATCTATATCACATTCATAACTAACTGTATATTTTAAATCAATTCTTCTTTTTTTCTTTGCTGAGTAATTTATAATATTAGAATTGGATAATGAACCATTAGGTAAAGAAATTTCTTTGTTATCTGGGGTTAACAATACTGTATAGAATATATTAATATCAACAACAGTACCACTATCAGTATGAGTATCTATATAATCTCCCACTTTAAAAGGTTTAAATATAAGAATCATAAGCCCGCCAGCAATATTAGATAATCCACCTTGAAGAGCAAGTCCTAGTGCAAGACCAAATGTACTAATAAGTGCAATCATAGATGTCATAGGTACACCTATATAATTAAGAGATGTCATTATAAGTACAATTTTAAGAATAAGACTTATTCCACTTAATAAAAATGTTTCTACACTTTTATCAAGTTTATTAGATAATTTCCCATTTTGTATTACTTTAGTAATCCATTTAATAGCTTTAAAGCCAATTACTAATATTAATATAAATACAATTAATTTTATACCAGCTTTTGTACACATATTAACTAAATTATCAAAAAACTTTTCCATCATATCACCTCAAACTAATTATATAAAATAATTAAATACTATTCAATTAAATATAATCAAAAACTATTGCAAAAAAAATTAATGAATGTATTTAGTTAAGAAAGTATAGCAAGAAATAAAAATACTAACTATGCTTCATGTGCTAAAAAAATATAGATATGCAGAAATTGTGGACATGTTCATATGGAAAATTGTGCTTTTGAAGTGTGTCTTGTATGTGCGCATCGAAAGTCATATTTTCAATTAAAATTAAATAATTATTAAAATCATCATTTGATGATTTTTTGTATATATTTTTAAATAAAACATAAAATAATAATGTATTTTAAATATTTTAGCACTTTCTATTGACAAGTGCTAAAATATGAGTATAATTATAATTGTGAAAGGAAGTGGATGATATGAATTTAATCCCAAGAAAATTTTATTTAGATGACGTTTTTGATGATTTCGAATCAACTAATAATATGAAATGTGATATTTATGAAAAAGATGGTGATTATCATATTGAAATGGATATTCCAGGCTTTGATAAGAAAGATATCAATATAGAATGTGATAAAGGATATTTAACTGTAACTGCCGTTAAAAATGAAGAAGATAATGATGAGAATAAGAATTATATAAGAAGAGAAAGAAGTTATGGTAAATATCAAAGATCATTTTATATAGGTGAAGTTGATAGCGAAAATGTAAAAGCTGAGTTTAAACATGGAATGTTAAAGATAGTTGTTCCAAAACAAAAAGAAGTAGAAACTAAAAAACGTATAGAAATTGAATAAGTCTTCGGACTTATTTTTCTTTTTTTTGAATATAATTTATTATGAATAAATTATATGGAATAGTCATTAGCAGTATTGCTGGTTTATCAACACTTGTTGGTTATTTATTTATATATATAAAAGGAGATAAAAATAAAATAATATCTAAATCACTATCTTTTGCGGGTGGTGTGATGATTACATTATCTATAATTGATTTAATACCTAGTGGATTAAATAATTTACTTTTACTTAATAATTGCAAAGTATCAATTTTAATTGGGTTATTGTGTTTCTTTGTAGGCTTTTTTACTAGTCATATATTAACTAAATTATTAAAAGAAGAAGATAACAAATTATATAAAACAGGATTAATAACTATGCTTGGTATAATGCTTCATAATATACCTGAGGGTATTGCAACTTTTGTATTAAGTACGATTGATCTAAAATTAGGGATACTTCTTTCAGTAGCAATAATACTTCACAATATACCAGAAGGCATAAGTATAGGAATACCTATATATTATTCAACTAAAAGTAAATTTAAAGCATTTATATATACATTGGTATCAGCGATTAGTGAACCATTTGGAGGATTAATTGCATGGGTATTTTTGTATAAATATATAAATACAAATATAATTGGTATTCTATACTCCTTGATAGCGGGTCTTATGATATATATTGGATACTTTGAGCTTATAAAAACATCAGTACAATACAAAGATAAAAAAAATACATTACTGTATTTGCTAATCGGAACATTTTTTATAATAATTGTAGAAATATTGTTAAAAGTTTAGCAATATTTTTTTAATTTCAATATAAAAAAATGTAGAAATATATTTTTTAAAAAATATATGTAAAGTACTTGAAAATGTATTTACAAAATGATAGAATTGTGTATATAAAGGTAAGAGTAAAGGAGTGATTATATGAATAATCAAAATAATCAAACTGGAAACAATTATAACGATTACAATAATGGTTATAATAACAATAATCAAGGTTTTGATAATAATCCTCAAGTGATGAATCAAAGCCAAAATGATTATTATAGTAATGATGCATATTATAATAATTCAAATTATTCTGATAGTTATAATGATACATCATATGAAGAGAAAAATAGTAATAATAAAGGAATGTGGTGGAAAATATTATTGGTAATATTAATATTATTAATAATCATACTTTTATTATTAAAATTCTGTACAGGTGGAAGTGGTAATGATAAGGATAAAAAATATGAATCAACTAAGAATAGAATATGTGAAGCAGCAGAGAAATATATTGATAAAAATCCTACTTTACTAGATAAGAGTGCAGAAGGTACATCTGCAACAATTAAGTTACAGAGATTAGCTGATGCAAATCTTATAGAAGCCAGAATAGCAAACCCATATTATGATGGAGGACTATTTAAAAAGAGTAATGAAAGCAAGTACTTCTCAATGGATAGCAGTGTTCGTTTAACTGTATATTCAGGTGGAACAATTGGCTGTGAACTTGTTGATAACTCTAAAGATGTAACACCTCCTGAATTAAGATTAAATGGAGATGCTGAAATTACATTACCAGTAGGAACAGAATTCTCTGATCCAGGATATACTGCAACAGATGATTACGATGGTGATATTACTGATAAAGTAGTAAGAAGTGGTAATGTAGATAGCTCAAAAGCAGGAGAATACACAATTACTTATTCAGTAAGTGATAGTGCTGGGAATGCAACTACTAAAACAAGAAAAGTAATATATGAAGAATATGGTGATATAGAAATAACTCTAGGAAGTATTCTTGATGGTGTAACACCAATGATATCTTTAAAAGGAAGTAACCCATATTGTATGGTTAAAGGTACTCAATATGTAGAACCAGGTGCTATAGCAACAGATAATGTTGATGGAGATATAACTAACAGAATAGCTGTTGAAAATAAAATAACAGGTAATCTAATGGGTGCATTTAGAGTTAAATATACAGTAGAAGATTCATCTGGAAATAAAGCAATCGCATATAGAGCTGTAATAGTAACAACTGAATGTCCAAAAGATAATAATAGTGGTGAAAATACCGGTGGAAATTCAACTAATACACTTGCTAATACAGTACCAGTAATTACATTAATTGGTAAAAACTCAGTTACAATAACAAAAGGAACTGAATATATAGATTTAGGTGCAACAGCATACGATAAAGAAGATGGAGATATTACTTCAAGTATAATAACTGATGCTTCAGCAGTAAATGTAAATGTTGCAGGAGTTTATAAAGTTCATTATAGAGTAACAGATTCAGCAGGAGCACTTGCTACAGCTGTAAGAACAGTTACTGTAAAAGAAAACGTAACGGGAACACCAAGTGTAAGATTTACTAGTTCAAAATCAAACATTAACGTATTAGTTGGCAAAGGTAGTGATAGTTTAATATCATCACCATCAGCAGTAAATGAAAATGGTGTACCAGTAACAGTTACAAGAACTATAGAAGATTACGGAACTAAAAAATATGTTTCAGCAATTGATTGGAATAGTGTTGGAAAATATAGAGTAACATATACAGCAACTCATGCCAATGGTTCAGTAAGACAATCTAAAACAATAATTGTAACTATATATGAAGATGGTGCTACTATTAGTGGACCAGATAAAATAACAATTACAAGAAGAGATTCAAATTGTGATTTAACAGAAGCTGATTTATTAAAAGCTGGAATAAAATTCAGTGAGGGATCAATAGTATCTATTAAGTCAGATAAAGATAGAATAGCATGTATTTTAGGTACTTATGAAGTAACAGTTATAGCAAGTAAGGGTGATACAGCACCTACTGAAAAGAAGATAACTGTAACAGTAGTAGAAGGAACTAGTACTATAGATACATCTGCTCCAAGTAAAGTAATAATAACAGGTAATAGTGCTAATCCATCAAGCCCATATAATATAAATGAAAAATGGGTTGGAGGAACTATAACTCAAATCGATGTAACATTTACATCAACACCAGCAAAAAATACAGAAATAGCTAACTTTGAATGGTCAGCTGATTGTAATACTGTAGGTGGAACTGTTGCTAAGACAAGTTCAACTGGTGGAGTGCTAAGATGGACTATTGAAGGAAAGAATTCAGTATGTATAAGAGCGGTAACAACTGCTGGAACAAGAGGTCCATGGTCAGATCCAGTTAAATTATATATGGATTTAACAGGACCAAAAGTAGCATTTACTCATACATGGAAAGATGGAAAAGAAGATTGGCATAGTGCTCAATCATTAACAGTAACATATAATGCAACAGACAATGGTTCTGGACTTGATCATTTCGAATATACATATGATGATGTTAAAGCTAAAAAAGCTGATGAAATAACAACTTATAATGAGGCGACTGGTTCATTAACTGTAAAAGAAAATACTGAACCAAATAGACCATCACTATTCGTATTCGTAAGAGCAGTAGATAAAGCTGGAAATAAAGGTGAATGGACCTTAAATCCTGCATATGCAAATATGGATACAACAAAACCAAATACACCATCATTAAAAGTAGAGGGTGATAAAACAGCAGTAGTAAAAATTAATGCAGAGTTTACAGATCCAACAAGTGCATCATCACCTAGATCTAGTGGATTTGGTAAGTTAATATATAAAATAGATAATGGCGAAGATAAAGAAGAAATGACAAAAACAATAACAGCGCCATCAAATACAACACAAGCAAACGTAAAACATAATATAAAAGTATGGGCAGTAGACAAAGCAGGAAATAAGAGTGATAACTCAGCAGAAACAAATATAGAAGTAGCACCAGGAAAGAAAGAAGCAACAGGAGTAACAATTAAGAATGGTAACACTTCATTAGCAGAAGCTGCAAGCTGTTCAACAGTTAAAATAACAGTAGGAGATATAGTCGAAAAATTCACAAAAAATTCAAAATAAAAGAAAAAACAAGAAAACAAGCCAAAAAATAGCAAAAGAGTAAAAAATTCCGCACAGATTTTATCTAAAAACTATTGCAAAAACTCATGTTTATTGATATTATATAGTGGACAAGAATGAAAGATAAAAAGATTTACAACCAAAGGGGAGAAAAGTTAAAATGATAGAATTTAGAAATGTAAGCAAAACATATGATACAGGAACAAAAGCTGTAAAAAATGCTAATTTCAAAATAGATAAAGGTGAATTTGCGTTTTTAGTAGGCTCATCAGGAAGTGGAAAATCAACACTTATAAAATTAATATTAAAAGAAGAAGAACCAACATCAGGAAATATAATAATAAATGGAAAAGACACAACATTTTTAAAACCAAGTAGGGTACCATATCTAAGAAGAAGTATGGGAGTAGTATTTCAAGACTTCAGATTATTACCAGACAAAACAGTATATGACAATGTAGCATATGCTATGTATATAGTAAGAGCAACACCAAGACATATCAGAAGACAAGTTCCAATGATATTATCACTTGTAGGTTTAAGTAATAAAGCCAAAATGTATCCAAACGAATTATCAGGAGGAGAACAACAAAGAGTAGCATTAGCAAGAGCATTAGTAAATAATCCATCAATGCTAATAGCAGATGAACCAACAGGAAATTTGGATCCAGATACAGCATGGGATATAATGACATTACTAAATGATATAAATATGAGAGGAACAACAGTTGTAGTAGCAACACACGCCAAAGACATAGTAGACAAAATGAAAAAAAGAGTTATACACATAAATAAAGGCGTAATAGTAAGAGATGATAAAAAAGGTGGGTATGATTGTGAAATATAATAGATTAGGATATTTAATAGGAGAAGGTTTTAGTAATGTATTTAAAAACAAAAAATCAACAATGGCATCTATAATTATAATGTGTGCAACAATGATAATATTCGGACTATTTCTAATAATAGGAGAAAACGTAAACCATTTTGTAGACAACTTAAAACTACAACAAGGATTCCAAGTCTTTATGAAAGAAGATGCCACACAAGAAGAAATGGACAAAGTAAAAGAAGACATAAGAGCATTAGATGGAATAAGTACAATTGAATTCGTATCAAAAGAACAAGGACTAAACACAATGAAAGAAAAACTAAAAGACGAAAAAGGAGTACTAGACGGATTTAATGTCCAAAAAATAAAAGCTTCCTATATAGTAAAAGTAACAGATCTTGAACGTAGTAAGACAATACAATCAGAAGTAGAAAAAATAAACAATGTAGTAAAAATAACAAATAGTAATGAAACAGCAATGAAGTTAATATCAATAGCAAAAGTAATAAGAATAGCAACAGGAATAATATTATTGTTATTAATAATAATTTCAACATTCATAATTTCAAATACAATAAAATTAACAGTACATTCAAGAAGAAAAG
>ERZ773235.3037-NODE-3037-length-12635-cov-8.237838_pt1 | contig 12635 bp, 9 predicted proteins | sample MGYA00580522_ERZ773235 | MGnify/ENA primary metagenome ERZ773235 (study PRJEB29015, sample SAMEA2737797) | human gut metagenome | biome: human gut; feature: human-associated habitat; material: faeces | place: China | collected 2012 ...
GAACGTAAACAGTTGGGAATGAGTAGATTTGCACAAAGTTGCCAAATCGGCATAAGGCAAGCGAGTGAGGAATATTGAAGTAGTTCAGTTACCAAATCGTGCACCCATTGGAAGTGAAAGCGTCTTGTTTTCCATCTCCTTATTTGGATACAAGACCACGTATGCACTTTCTTGAATAGCATCTTTCGGTGTCGCCTTTAATATCTCATGGAGATAGAAACTTGAAAACTCCTCGTATTCCATCCGGAACAAGTTGGGGGACATTCCTGAGCGTAGCTTCCTTGGTAAGTTTGGGTTGGGCTCTATATTTGTAGTTATTGTTCAGTTGAAATCTTGCGGAAACGTTCTTGAAGTTCCGCCATTCTTTTCATGAGGGCAGAGAAGTCCAAAGATTCACCATAGATGAAGCTACCTCTCATCTCATTGTAGTCTGCCTCATAACTTGGCAAGAGCGCATCGCTTGGAACAATCTGGATGCTTTGTGGCAGTTCTTTGTCATAATCCACATACCCTACATGATAGAATTTGCGTCTGTGGTTGACGATGTCTTCGTATAATGCCACATCGTTGAGAGCCACTTCTGCGTATGGAGTCTGCATCAGTTTTTCCAAATCGTAGAAATGACGTGTCATCCGATGGGTACGTGGATCGGCCTTCTGATATTCCTCGCAGAGAAGAAATGCCTTTTCGAGGAAAGTGCGAGCAGGCGTAACCGTGCGAATGGTTTGAACCAAATCAGAGTCCACATCCTCGCCATCGAATGCTTGTTCTACCAATGACGATATGCGTCTCATTTCAAAAGGCTCAGCCATAGACAAGACACTAATCTCAATTTTTACCGTTGGAGTGGCGTATGCAGCGTTGCTTTGGTAGAGCGAAGGATATTTGACGAAAATCACAGATGGGTCTTTGTCGTGAGGCACTTTGAGCGGCTCTCCATTCTCACCCAATACGTCATTGTCTCCAATAACCGTTACGGGAAGTCCCAATCTTTTCAACTCTTCCTTTAACTCAGACTTGAAGTCGCCAAGAATATAATCCTGTGCCTTTTCTCGCAAATGGTGGATTTGTGTATTCGAAGTACAGTTGGCACAGGCAAGGCTCTTGACATTCAAGAAGAAATCTCTTGAAAGTGCGAGGTCAATGTCCTCACTGAAACGATTGATGATATTCCATCCCTTGCTAAGGCTTGTGCCACCTTTGAACAAGAGATACTCGCCTATGCTGGTATGGAATATGGCATAGAGTACAGCCGTTACCCACCAGTCCTTTTCGGCAGATGCCTCGTCTATCTGCTTTTCCTCGCTGACAGCCTGTATCATTGCCTTGCGCTCATCTATTGTAAAATCTATCCATTTGCTCATAATGCCTTGCTTTTTATGTTTCTTCTGATAATATTTCTCATCCATACGGGAGCCAACAGCAGGTCGTGCTCTATAGTCTCCTCTTCAGGATTTTCCGCCAACAGCTTGGAAATTTGCTTCTCATCGTCAGCCGTTATGTTGTTTTCGCCAATACAGCGAAGTGCCTGTACAAGATCACGCATCAAGACACCTTTAAAAGCAAAGTTTCTTGGAGCGCCATGTTTCAATACTACCATGCGTTTTCCCATGGAGAGTTTTCTGCTGGAGCCTGTCGTGAGGAAACTCGTTGTCATAGGCACTTGTGTAGAGAAGCCCAACAGGTTGGCTGCTGTCACTCCAGTAGGAATAATCACAGCCTTGTCTCTCTTGGCTATTTCTGATGCTAATTCAGAAGCAGAAGGGTACAGTATGCCAAAGCGAGTCTTGCGTGCCTTGACATACACACCTTTTGATATTCGGGAGATAATCCCCTCTTTCTCGAATATCGCCAGTAGCTTGGTGACGTATTCCACATCATACTGCGGAAAGGATGACACGAAGAACACCTCCCCGAACTTACAATGTGCGATTTTGCTCTTAATCTTGTTTACTACAGCTTCTTGCATAGCTTTACTATTTGATTTTTGGTCGGAATCATTGCAAATATTTCCGACTGCAAAGGTAAGGTTTTTATACCGTAAAGCCATACTTGTACTCTATTTTTTATAGATTATTATACAAATATTTGCTCAGATTTTTATATAAAGCATGAATATTAACCTAAAAAGTTCTAATTTCCATAGTTTTCTTCTTGCAAGCTATGCGAAATTTGGAAAAATGTCGTATCTTTGCACGCCAAATAAAGGCGTTCTTTGCATTTGTAAAATACAGAAACGAGCAGAAGTCCGCTCGTTTCCATATCGTTATCTATATAGAATAGATAATTTTACAACTTCTTGATATTCAAGAGAAGTCCTATTTAGAGCGAGTTTGACTTACTAACATCTATGCCTAAACACAGGTTTATGCAAGTGCCCCTGGTTTTTGGGAAAAATATAGGGATGATGATAAAGAAAAATAGGCGGCTCTCGATATGTTCGAGAGCCGCCTTTTAATTATGAACACGCACAACATATATGTGTGTACTATTTGTACAAAATGTTATTTCACTCCAACAAAGGCATAAGCACCTGTGATATCATTAAAGTAGATATTATATGTACCTGCAGGAACAGGAATGTTGCCGCTGCCACCAGAAGTGATAAGAGTACCCTTACTCTCATATTTCTGACCTTCAGCAAAACCCCAGTTTCCATCATCGCGCCACTTGTGATCAGCACGAATCTTCAAGCCACCAGCAGGAATCTCTTGCTTGGCAAGATACCAATTGTGAGGAGCCACTTGCTTCAAGTCGATGTCATCACCTTCATTCCACTTGCCACCTACACCGATCAGACTAACATACTTAAACTCTGTAGGATTCTGGTTGGCAAGTTTTGTCCACTTATAAGTCATGGTAGAGAAGTCGGCTGTGAATGTATAATAAGCATTCTTCTCTGGGCAAACGATAGCACCACCATTGGCCTTCAACTTACCCTCAGCTGCACTTACGCCATCACCAGAAGCAGAACCAAAGGCATTATCCCACTTACCAAAGTCACTGCCGAGCCAAATCTTCAAGTTTGCATCACCTGTCCACTTCGTAGTAAAGTTCTGAACCATAGCAGTTTCAGCAGTCATCAAGCAAGACATGTTTTGGTCGCTCCAGCTTTGCAAAGCACCTACAAGATAGTATTCTGGTGCGATTTGTTTGATGGAATAAGTGTAGTCCATCATGTTGATAGTCATTTGATAGGTACCAGCCTTTGCAAGCTTACCAGCGTTAGCCTTTTTGCCTTTTGAAGTGGTAGTGAGAAGTGTACCGCTCATTGCGTCGTCACCATCTTTTTCTACACCAACAACACCCTTAGGATTGTTTTCTACTGCCCAAATATTACCTGCATCTACATTACCCTGAGGAATAATCTTCCAGTATTGGTTATCGTCTGTTGTAGTAAACATAATGGTAAATACTGGATCCTCATAAACGTCTGCGTCTGAGTGGGTGAATTTGAATTTGGTGTCCAAACTCCAATCTGTCATTTGTCCAACCAGATAGTAGTTAGTGTCAATGAATGGAGCCTTTGGAGTCATTACAAGGTTTATCTTACCAGCATCGATAAGAACAGCCTGACCATCTTTGACTGCGTTTACATAAACCTGAGCATCAAAAGTGCGGGCTGTAGGACGCTTGCCGTAAGCTGATTCTACAACAGGTGCGAGGTCTGCTACTGCACCCTTACCATTAAGGTCAGTATTGATAGTTGTCTTGGTTGCATTCTCTACACCCTGAGGAGTAAGCTCCAAGCGGGCATTTGCCAAAGTAAAACCTTCAGGAAGAGCTGCGCTGCTTAAAGAGAAGGTGTTGACACTATCTGTAGTCACATTGGCAAAGTCGATGGCCTGAGCTGCTGTTGCAGTAAAGCCAGGAATTGTGATGGCATCTTCCTGTGGGTTAGTCTGAGGATCTGCCCAGTCTTTGAAATCTTCGCTGCAGGACCCCATAAGGAGGCCTGCAAGTGCGATAGAGATATATAATGATAATTTTTTCATTGTCTTTCGATTTTAAATCGTTATTTACTTGATTTCACCTGTTCCCTTAGCGAAGTTGAGGTAAACCTTCTGACCGGCAGAACCTGCAGCTCTAGCCTGGTCGCCGCCTGTTGCACGATACTCAATCTTATCGCTTAATACAACGAACTCAGAATGCCACCAATCGTGTCCAGGAACCTTAACGTACATACGTACACCATCACCATCACCACCAGGAACAGAACCTGCGAATGCTGGAGAAACGAAATCTCCGTCCTTGGTTGTAGGTACGGTGAATGACCAGCCTTCTGCTTCCTCTGCGTAATCGGTGCTGCCTGCTGCAGGACCAATGAGCCAGATTGTTGGCTTGTTGAACTGAACGTCATAGTGGATTTCACGGTTTACAACAGATGTTGTTACGATTACCAGATACCAGCCTGGTTTGCTAGAAGCGATATTGCCATCCTTGTCGATGATTTCGTCCTTGCAGTCACCAGAAACAGTGATGCCGGCAAAACCAACTTCGCTGCCATTCCATTCAGTTGCAGTATTGAGCTTGATACCGCTATCGTCGATATAGACAAGGCGCCAGAATGTATCCTCTGTGCCATAAACCTGAACCATGTCGAAGCTCTTTGCCCAATCCCAGTCGCAGAAGCTACCTGTTACATATACATTCTTAGGCAAGTTGACTGCTGGCAATGAGAACAAGAGGTGAATCTGGTTGAGTGAAACTACATTAGAAAGAATCTCTGTTCCCTCTACAACATTACCATTGCTGGTCACAATATTTGCCTTCAAGCGGAAGTAAGCTTTAACGTCCATAGGGAAATCAGCCTCAGTCTTGCCTTTTTCCACATAGATGTTAGTCAAGGTACTTGCCAATAAATTGGCATCGATTTCAACCTTGGCACTGTTGCTGGTTTCTGAAAGCTCAACAGCATCAGTCATATTTTCATCTGTTGCAACCTGAACTGTATATTGAACGCTTGCTGTATAGCCATAGTTTGGCTGTGAGCAGGTCAATATAATCTTAGACGAATTCGCCAGGTCGATTGGTGTATTCTCCAATGCTGGAGTATTCAATTTGAACTCTGTTGGTGTCTGAATAGACGGATTAGAGTCATTGTCGTCGCTACAAGCTGTCATGAGAGTTAAACTCATGACAACGAGTAGAGCTGATTTAATTATATTTTTCATAATGAATTCCTTTTTATGTTTGCGAATTAATATCCAGGGTTCTGAATCAGATTCTTGTTAGATGTCAACTCGTTGGTTGGGATAGCAAAGATATTCAAATCTTTAGAGAAGTTACGGCCTTCCTTGGTGCCACCCTTCCACTGCCAGTTGTAGTTGACATTGCCACCGTAACGGTTGAAACGGATCAGATCCATACGACGGCGACCCTCGAAGTAGAACTCACGGCTCCATTCATCGCAGATATCGCTCAGAGAATAGCCCTTGTCTTCACGAGTAGAGGCATGTGCACGTTTGCGGATAGCATTGATAGCTGCGGTACCTTCCTCTGTAGTCTGATCACCATGCAGGCGGGCATCAGCCTCTGCAAAGTTCAGGTAAGCCTCTGCTGCACGCATCAGGAAGAAGTCTGCATCTGGGAATGTAGCATCATGACCTGCACTACCGTCTGTCTTGAAGTTGGTAAACTTAGCAACACCGAAACCGCTCTTGAAAGTAGAAACGTCATCATTATCCAATGTACGGTTTACACCATTGAAGAGAGCACGGTCGTCACCGGCAGCTTCTGCTGTAGCGTAGCTTTCAAGATTTGGAACGTTACCATTAGGGAAGAACTTCTTTACCAAGTCAGGACGAGCGCGGTTACCACCCCAAGCCTGGTCAGTACCATTGGTAGCTGAAGTGTTGTTTGGGTTTGCGTGCATATCAGCATCGTAGCAAGAAGCCAACAGGAAGAGTGTTGTACCCCAGCTTGTGGTCTTCAAACCATCCTGCAAGAGAGGGAAGATACCCTCGTAAGCAGCATCAGTCTCACCGTTATCGCCCATGAAGAGCATCTGGTAAGCACTCCAGCCGTTTTTGCCTGTGGTGTTCAGCTTATAAGATGAATCCATCACCTTCTTGGCGTATTCCTTTGCCTTTGCCCACTGAGCTGTGCCTGTATAAACCTCTGCATTGAGGTAGAGACGAGAGAGAAGCAACCAGCATGCAGCCTTATCTACACGGCCGTAGCCTGTATCAGTTGACTTCTTAGCCTTTGCTTCAGAAAGGCTTGGCTCGATTTCAAGAAGTTCCTTCTCAAGCCATTCATAAGCCTGTGCTCTGGTATATCTTTCAGGCTTGGTCAATGGAGAAAGTGTAAATGGGATGTTGCCCCATCCGTCCATCAAGCTATAGTATTCGTATGCTCTCAGGAAGCGGATCTCAGCAAGCTTGGTTGCATCCTGATCTCCTGCTTCTGCAAGATACTGGTTGCAATATGCAATACCTGTTGTAATACGGGCGTACAAACCGGTCAACATCGGGTTTGTGGCATTGTAGCTATTATAGCAGAAGCCGGCTATACCATCATCACCCCAACCGCAGATAGCCTCATCGGTTGTTAATTCGTTTGCGTTGAACGTCTGGCGTACAAAACCAGATGTACCGCCGTCGATACCATCAATATCGCAGTCACCATTAGCACCACCATTACCAGCCAGGGCAAAGTTAGCGTAGCACTTGTTGAAAAGGCCATCGATGTTAAGGTTTGTCTGAATGTTCGGGTTGATTGGCTCAACGTCCAAATCACCGACACATGAGGTTGCTCCCATCGAAAGCAGGAGTGCTGCTACAGGAACAATATTTTTAATATATTTTTTCATAATGAATATCCTTTCTTATTAGAAATTCAAGCTAAGACCAACTACAACAGAGAATGGACGTGGGTAGAGGTTGTTGTCATTACCATCGCCTACTTCTGGATCCAAGCCATCATAATTTGTAATTGTGAATACATTTGATGCGGAAGCGTATGCACGACCAGAGAGTCCATGCCAGCCGCTTGACTTAAACAAGTTGTTGAAGCTGTAACCCAATGTGATGTTGTCGCACTTCAGGAATGAAGCGTTCTTCACATAGTAGTCAGACAACTTAGAAGTAATCTCGTAGGTCTGCCAGTTTCTCTCAACAGTACTATGCAAACGGTTAGAGAAGTACTTCAAAGAGTTAGAGAACCACTCACCTGTATTCATGTTACTCATGCCCTGCTCAACATTGTTATATACATAGTTGCCGATGCTTGCACGCAAAGAGAAACCGAAGTCCCAGTTCTTGTATTCCAGGCGAGAAGAGAAGCCCATGGTTACAGGAGCTGCTGGGCTCTTGTAGAGATACTTATCGCTTTCATTGATCTTACCGTCACCGTTACGGTCAACTACGCAGTTCTCAATTGGCTTGCCGTTCTTGTCGTAAACCTGCTGGTAAACATAGTATGAGTTCATTGCATAACCCACCTGGTTAGCCTGCAGATAAGCACCAGAACCATCACCTACCTTGATATTTGTATTAACAACAGGAGCACCATTCTCTGATACACCATTCAAGTCGGTAATCTCGTTCTTGTTGTAAGTGAAGTTGTATGTCATGGTCCAGAACCAGTCCTTGGTCTGGATAGCACGCCAGGTAATAGCTGCTTCAACACCGGTATTCTTCAGGGAACCGATGTTCTGCCATGCCTGGTTCTTGTAACCTGCCATAGAAGGAAGTGGAGCATAGTTCAACAAGTCGGTAGTCTTTCTGTAGTACCAATCTACGCTACCAGTCAATCTCTGGTCCATGAAGCCCCAGTCCAAACCTACGTTGTAGGTAGAAGTTGTTTCCCACTTCAAGTCAGGACGGTAGTTGTTTGGTCTATAAAGTTCACCGTCGCCAGTAACTGGATAGAAACCGTTTGTGCCAGTGCTGATAGAATAAGAAGGAATCCACTCATAGTCACCGATAGAACCAGCCTGCTGACCAGTTTTACCATAACCCAGACGGAGTTTCAAGTCAGACAACCATTTAGCGTCCTTCAGGAACGCCTCTTCGTTAGCTTTCCATGCAAAGGCGAATGATGGGAACCATGCCCAGTGCTCCTTGAAACGTGAAGAACCATCATCACGAACGGTTGCTGTCAGGAAGTAGCGGTCGAGCAATGTGTAGTTGGCACGTCCGAAGAAAGATACCAGGTAGCTTTCGCTCTTCTCGCTATATGGAGTATGAGGACGCTCAGTGCCTGCAAGACTTGCATCGTTATTTGTTTCAGGATAATAACCTACATAGTCATTGTTCTTGCTGCGCCAGAAGTGCTGCCACTCATAACCGGCCATGATGTCGAAGTGATGAATCTTGTTGAAATCCTTGTAGTACTGAGCGTAAGCACTCAAAGAGAGGTTGCGCTTCAGAATTTCCTCACCACCGTAGCTACCATAGTACATTGCGTTAGTACATGATGGAGCAAATGACTGGCTCTGGCGACCCTTTGAGATATCTGCACCCAAGGTAGCATGCAATCTCAAGTCCTCGAAACCGTGTACCTTATAGTCGATGTCTGCACTACCGATGAATGAACGGCTGTGAGCAATCTGACTGCCCTGATCCAGCAAAGACAGAGGGTTAGGCATCTGTGTGGTGCTGTCATAAGTGAAAGGCCATGTATTGTCACCATACTCTGCTTTCTTTGACCACTGGAAATAGCCACCATAGTTGTAGAGAGTCTCTTTCATGTAGCTGCCCAGCTGATTCTTGTGATATTGAGATGTAAACTTATATGGATCCTGGGTAGGGTCCATTCTTACAGCTGATGATACGACAGAACCATCAGTATATAAGGTTCTGGCATACATACCCTTGGCATTCAAGTTCAATGTCAAGTGATCCTTGAAGAATGATGGGTTCAAGTTCAAAGATGCTGTAGCACGCTTGAAGTCTGATGTCTTGACGATACCCTGCTGGTCTGTATAACCTACAGAAACACGGTATGGGAGAGACTTAGCTGCGCCAGAAACTGTAATGTTGTGGTCGTGGCTGATAGCTGTACGGTAAATCAGGTCCTGCCAGTTGGTGTTGGCTGTACCCAGTGCGCTATAAGCTTCACTGTCTTTGCCATACAGTCTTTCAACATTTGCACGGAACTCGTCTGCGCTAAGAACATCAATAGTGTTCTTCTTCTCGCTGATGGTTACGCTACCAGAGTAAGAAACGGTAGGCTTCTGACCCTTGCGACCCTTCTTGGTTGTAATGATGATGACACCGTTAGAACCACGGGAACCGTAGATAGCAGTTGCAGAAGCATCCTTCAAGACACTGAAAGACTCAATATCCTGTGGGTTTACTACAGAAAGGAGGTTAGAAAGACCCTTTACACCATCGTTGTCCATTGCCAGACCATCGATAACGATCAATGGGTCGTTAGATGCGTTCAGAGAAGAACCACCACGAACACGGATCTTGGCACCACCACCAGGAGTACCGTCGTTGCTGGTAATGTTTACACCGGCAACCTTACCTGTAAGCATATCCTGTGCGTTGACAACCACACCCTTGTTCTTAGAGTCTGGCTTGATAGCTGTAACAGAACCGGTTAAGTCAGACTTCTTAGCCACACCATAACCGATGACTACGACCTCATTCAAGGACTTGGAATCATCCTGCAAGGTAATGCTCATTTCTTTAGAAGCCTTCACGGTCTGTGGAGTCATTCCCAGATAAGTGAAAGTAAGATTGGTACCTGGAGCTGCGTCAACAGAGAAGTTACCATCCATGTCGGTAATACCTACTGCCTTACCGTTCACTGTAATGGTAGCACCCATGACAGGCTCACCGGAAGCATCCTTCACATGTCCCTTAATCGCATTAGTCTGCGCAAAGGAACTCACCGTCAGAAGCAGACCACCTGCGAGGGTCAATGCTCTGAGAGGTAATTTAATTTTTACCTGCTTCATCATTTGCTTGATTTTTAAGTTTATGTTTATACTATTGTTATTCTTAAAATGAATATTCTGCTTTTAGTCTCTGGCCTGTTTATGTAAAGAGGTCGAGTTGTCTAATTGTTTATTCTTTCTGGGTGCAAAATTAAAGTCTTTTTCGATACGATGTACTATTTTTCAGTTAATTCCGTTATTTCTTATGCGCAAACGTTTGCATTCCTTTTGCTTGATTTAGGTCAACAAAAAAGTACAAAATAGCGGATATTTGCCTAATTTTGCAGCGTGATTTAAAACAACATGAACGAAAATAACAACATAACAATGAAAGATATAGCTCGCGAACTGGGAGTCAGTGTTGCTACAGTGAGCCGGGCGTTGAAGGACAGTCCTAGAATCAGTGCTGCCCAGAAGGAGCGTATCCAGACTTTTGCGCGTGAACATAATTTCTTTCCGAACATGCTTGGTGAGGCTTTGCGCCATAGCAAGGTACAGCCGATGAAGGTCATCGGAGTCATTGTGCCGGAGTTCGTACATTATTATTTTATGTCCGTCCTTTCGGGCATAGAGGAGGAGGCGAGAGCCCGCGGATATCGTGTGATGGTGGCTCAGAGTAACGAAAGATACGACAAGGAAGTGGCCATCTGCGAGGACTTCTATAAAAATAAGGTATGCGGTATCATCGTATCACAGGCGAAGGATACCAAGCAGTACGCACATTTCGAGAAGTTGATGAACAATGGTGTGCCGCTCGTCTTCTACGATAGAATATGTACGGGCGTGAACTGCTCCCGAGTGGTAGTAGATGACTATATGGGTGCCTTTACCGCCGTGACTCATCTCATTGATACGGGCTGCAAGAAGATAGCCTTCTACGGTTCGCCGATGAATATGGAAATCTCCAAGAACCGTTATAACGGTTATCATGATGCTCTGGTGAAGCACGGATTGACGGAGAACCCCGACTGGGTGAGAATCTGTGACAACCGTGCCCAGGCAGAGGTGGTTACACCAGAGATATTGAGGGAAGAAAATCATCCGGATGCTTTCTTCGCCATCAATGATGATACGGCGATAGGCATTCTCTATACTGCCAAGCGAATGGGCTTCGATGTGCCGAATGACATCAGTATCTGCGGCTTTACCAATGGTGACAGAGCCAAGGCTTGCGATCCGATGCTCACCACGGTAGAACAGCGTGGAGTGGCAGTAGGCGAAGAGGCTGCAAACATTCTCATTGGTCTGGTGGAAGGATCCAATCCTACGCATGACGTTGAGAAGCGAGTGGTAAGAACTCGTCTGGTGGTAAGAGGAACTACAAGATGACAACGAACATAGAAATCTAAAATAACAATAATATGACACAAAAACCTGATTTAAGTTTCTGGAAGCTCTGGAACCTGAGCTTCGGATTTTTCGGTGTACAGATCGCCTACGCTCTTCAGAGCGCCAACATCTCCCGAATCTTTGCAACGTTGGGTGCTGATCCACACAACTTGAGCTATTTCTGGATTCTCCCTCCATTGATGGGAATCCTTGTACAGCCTATTGTCGGCACATTGAGTGACAAGACCTGGTGCCGTTTCGGTCGCCGCATCCCTTATCTCTTTGTGGGAGCCACGATAGCCGTACTCGTGATGTGCCTGCTGCCGAATTCCGGTTCTCTTGGTCTGACGGTAAGCGGAGCGATGCTCTTCGGCTTGATTGCCCTGATGTTCCTCGATACGAGCATCAATATGGCGATGCAGCCTTTCAAGATGCTTGTAGGCGATATGGTAAACGAGAAGCAGAAGGCAAAGGCTTACTCTATCCAGAGTTTCCTCTGCAATGCCGGTTCTGTAGCCGGATATATCTTCCCATTCCTCTTTACCTTCCTGGGTATCAAGAATGTAGCTGATGAGGGCGTGGTGCCTGATTCTGTAATCTGGTCGTTCTACGTGGGCGCTGCTATCCTCATCCTCTGTGTCATCTATACCACGATGAAGGTGAAGGAGTGGAATCCTCAGCAGTATGCCGAATACAATGGGGTAGCCGGTGAGGTGGAAAAGGAAGAAGAGGGCAAGGCTGACTGGATTACCCTCTTGAAGAATGCGCCTTCTACTTTCTGGAAGGTGGGACTGGTTCAGTTCTTCTGCTGGGCTGCTTTCCTTTATCTCTGGAACTATTCTACAGGTGCCATCGCTGAGACCGTATGGAATACCACCGATCCAAAGTCGGCTGAGTTCCAGGAGGCAGGCAACTGGGTAGGCATCCTCTTTGCCGTTCAGGCAGTAGGTAGTGTGCTCTGGGCAGTGGTTCTTCCTCAGTTCAAGAACACCAAGATGGCTTATAGTGTGAGTTTGATTATAGGTGGTGTGGGCTTCGCTCTCATCCCATTCCTGCACGACCAGTATTTGCAGTTTATTCCATTCCTGATGATTGGTGCCGGTTGGGCTGCCATGTTGGCGATGCCTTTCACTTTCGTAACCAATGCGCTGCAGGGTTATGGACACATGGGCGCTTACCTGGGCTTGTTCAACGGAACCATCTGTATTCCTCAGATTGTGGCTGCCATCTGCGGTGGTACTGTTCTGAGTCTGGTTGGTTCTCATCAGAGCGATATGATGATTGTGGCTGGCGTGTTGCTTATCGCCGGAGCTTTGTCTGTCGGCATTATCAAAGGTCATGAATAAGTGTATAGATAAGTAGGGTGTCCAGTTCTCTGTTCTTGAAAACAAGCTGGAAACATCCCTGTTAATTG
>ERZ773235.3042-NODE-3042-length-12616-cov-4.542871_pt1 | contig 12616 bp, 14 predicted proteins | sample MGYA00580522_ERZ773235 | MGnify/ENA primary metagenome ERZ773235 (study PRJEB29015, sample SAMEA2737797) | human gut metagenome | biome: human gut; feature: human-associated habitat; material: faeces | place: China | collected 2012 ...
AATGCCTGTTTTTAATACTGCAATGATAGTATGTAAAACAGCTTTTGATCTTTGCCTACATTAAACGGTTATATGGGACTTTACTATTACAGTACATGGCAATAATGTTTTTCAGGTATGTAACAGGCTCAAATCCGGCAGGTTTTTTAACAGCCGATTTATCCGTCATTTCACCTTTTTCCATTCGGTCAACACGAAATTTTACAATTTTACCATGCCGCTCCGAATAGCCGAGAACATAATAACAGTCATTGTGCCATAGCATGGCATACGGAGAGAATTCATAGATACAGCCGTCATGCTTATATACCTTTTTCTTTTCAGCCGTGTACTCTATATATTTAAAGATTATACGCTTAAAAACATTCATAACTATCATCTACACATTGTGCTCCTCCTGTTATGGGACCGGGTACATTACCAGATCCGGTATCTATTTGCCAAACCGTCGGAAGCCAATCGGTTCCCACTGTATATGTTCGCGTCTGCCAATCTGATGCATCCACCCTTTCCAAATACCACTCGTCGTTGGTATTTGTATTAGCGGTGTAGTCCCATTGCTGGATGAGGGCGCCGCTGGCAGTAGACGAATCTTTCACTGTCATACATCGTCGGTTGGAGCTTGCCTTGGACATGATCCGGTATGAGCCGTCACCGTTGTCTATGATTGTCCGGTGCCGGGCATTGGAGGGTGAGAGGGAGGGACGGGGTGCCGCCTTTTTTTCCTTAATCAAACTTATTTCACCCAGTCTTGCTCCAGTATTTTTCCAATGTAGGGATGATTTTTTTCTCCCATTTGCGGAATTTCGGAGAAATCAAATAATTTCTTGTGGATGACAGTCAACATGCCATTCTGTTTTTTAAATGTCACCTCCAAAACTCCATCACTCAAATAATGATAATTTCCGCAACCACCGCTTTTTTCCCAATAACTTGGGTTCGCAATATAAAGGTTTTCGCCGATCTGGGCAATTGGGTCAATTTGCTTTACCTTGTTAAATGAATCTCCCTCTTTTATTCCGGAAAAATTCTGAGATGATAGCTTCTTTTGCACATAAAAATTGCTCATGGTCCAATAGTCTGTATCCGAAATCCTCACGTAGAAAATATACAGCAAGCCGCCTTGCTTCACCTTATGGATGCTGTACAGCGTTCCTGTTTCGGACTCTCGCAAGCATTCAATGCCGATATCATCCACAATTTCTTTCATGTCTCCCGATGCGAAAACGGAAAGTGAACAATGTCTTTCCATAAATGCATGAATGTCTATTTCTTTGGTAAGCAACTTTTCGTAAGGTGTTTGATTATCAATTTTCGGAAGCTGAAATTTCGTCTCTGAGGTGGTTCCTGAAGTAGTGCTTTCCGACTCTGCCGCAGAGTAATCGGATGTCGGCTCAGAAGGTGCGGCATATTCCTTTTTAAGCTTTAAATATGCTTGGTTTTGCGTACAAGAGACGAACAATAAAATTGTTGTCAACAAAAGAAATAATGCAATTTTTTTCATTCAAATCACCTCGTTACTGCAAAGTAAATGGTGCCTGCACTTGGAGAATATGCATCATTTGACCACATAGCAGGAGTGGTACTTGGATTGCTGTTCCCAAAATGCTGACTGGGGGCTGTATCATCTTTTCCCGCCCATGTTCCATCGCTTAATTGATAAATTACATGATATCTGTGTATTCCGTCCAATAAATTTGGTACTCTGATAGCCACTCGATATTCAGTAGGGTTTATCGGAGTATCATATGCTGATATTCTTCTACATGTTTTGCCTGTTCCGTTTATTGCTCCTTCAAACTTATCACTAAAATCTTCAGATTGATGCGATGAAGGCCAAAATAACGTATTAATGGTTACTTCATCAACAAACATTGCATATCCAAAACAATTAGGGGTAGCGGTATTTACTTGCCTATATTCTCCTCCGTTTCCATATCCTGCCCTTTCCAAATACCACTCGTCATTGCCACTGGCGTTATACTGATACTGGAACACATTTGCACCACTGGCGGTGGATGCGTTTTGTACGGTCGCGCATTTTCGGTTGGAGCTTGCCTTGGACATCAGCCGATAAGTGCCGTTTCCGTTGTCAATAATTGTCCAGTGCTGGGCATTGGATTCCGTGCGAGTGTATACCTGTATATTGGTTGAGTTTGCTGCATTTCCGTTTGCAACATCCAGATATAAATTGGTATTATACCCCGGCGAAATTCGATAATACCCCTTAAAAGTATTGTTTGCAGTTTGTTTTTTAAATATCCATTGTTGGTTGGTTGCGCCATGAAAGCCGTACTGTGATACATTTGCTCCTGCACCGCCGCTGTTTGCCGCATCCAAATAATGCCCACTGTGTTTGTTCCTTACATAATATGTTCCATCTGCAATATTGGCGGGTTCATAATAAGTTACGGATAAATATGGTGCTAAGCCATTACCTTTTTCACGGGAATAAAAAGAATTATAATCGTCACTGACTTCTGTTGTATAGCATACTACAAACCCATAATTATTATTAACACCAGCATAATATTTACAAACATAATCTTTTACATCAGCATTATTAAAAGTTAGAGTAGTTAAGTTATTGTCTGAATTATCTTGTAATTTAGTTGATGTAAATGTAGGTTGATTGGTACCATGTAGCGTATATTCCCCCCAATCTGCACCCGTAATTTGATACAAGGAAAAAGGTTTTCTGGTCCTTGTACCGCTATAAAATGTTAAAACAACAGATGCGCCGACAATGCTACTGGCAGGTGCTATTTGAGTGGGGAATTTTTTAAATTTAATATATGTGCGATTTTTAATGTTATTCCTATAGCCACAATATAATTTTTGAGCTGTTCCATAATTGGTAGAAATGGTATTTTCGACATAGGTGTCTTGAAGGAAATCCGATGTTGTATCGGTTGAATGTGTTTCCGGGTCAATTGTAATCGGATAAACTCTTTCATTATCATTAAGCCAGTCTGAATCGGGGGTAAAAGAAATAGTACAGTTGTTTCCGTTTTGAATCAAGTCCACATCGATATCATAACTTTCGGTATCTGCCGAATCATACATATACGGTGCAGAAATTGTAAAAGTAACTTGATTCTCAATATCAAGAAAGCTCACGCTATTGTCATCATTGAGTACTGCCGTCAAACCATCAGTATCTAAATTCATCGTATAGCTTACAAAGGTTCCGCGCTCGTTGATGATAATGTCTTCTTTTATTCTGCCAGGATTGACAGTGTATTGCAAATCAACATCATTTCCAAGCGCATTTCTGTAAAGTATAGAAGAAGTATTCTTTAAATTGGTAATAATATCATGATTCGTAGGATTAGACGGCAATGATGTTTGTTCAATTTCTGCTTCTGACAATGAGCTTAAAGAATGCTGATATAGCTGTTTTGCAGGCAGAGCGCCGATAAAGCCGTCCATTTGTTCCGCCGTCAGCGAAGAGGTTTCCTGCGTTTCGAGCAGAATTCCCTGTCTGTTTAATTCTTCCTTTTGACTAAGATTCAGCATAGAGGTCGCGCTCAGTGACCATGACAGCCGATGCTCCCCACTTTCCATGCTAACCAATTGACTTTCGGAGTTATCTGCCGTACTGTTGTTTAACAGTTCATCGGCATTCGGGGATAAATCCGCCGCTGGATTTGCCGTTTCGGAAAAAGATATTCGGAAGTTGTCGCTATTATTTTCGATTCTGTTGTTTTCTAAAGCAAGAGTGTTATCAATCTCTATCCATTCATCCTGCTCGTTCTTTTCATGTACTGCATCTGCATAAGCAACCGCAATATAACTGCCGTCCTCACACAAGAAATGCTTTTCATTCTCCCCGCGTTTGCTGACATCTTCGCTCACAATGGGGGATTCTGCATAACTTTGCTCCGTTTCCGGTGTCGCCGATTCCAAATTATTATCGATTTCTGCTGCCGAAGCAGATAAAACATTGATTAACAGGGATAATGCGAGTAAAGAGGATATCCATATTTTTCGTTTATTAAACTTTTTCATATTAACAATCCTTTCTGCCTACATCATTTGTTTTTCATTCGTTGTCTCTTCATTTTGGAAAGCACACGGTCATGAAGCAAATCCCCACATTGGTATCACCTCGTCTCTTATACATTATAGTCATGAACAAACTCACGTTTTTTCAAAAACAAATTACAATATATAGGTATTATAGGTTGAATGCTTTCTATATATTGTATACTTTTACAAGAAAATTGGGGAGTACTCTTGGCTAATATACAATAATAAATCTATTATTATTTATAATCATAAATTAAAACAATTCTTTATTATACGAGGAAAGTGAAAATCCATTTCAGTATTTTGTCTAACTCTAAAGCTATACTAACCTTGCAGTTGTGAATAAAGCGCATTAAATAATGCGTCGTTTGTCATCATCGTGTTGTTTTTGGACTGTAGTCTCATATTAATTGTATCAACTGTTGCTGTATCATTGTTATGATTACGATTGGTCAATTCTACATCATATATATTTAGGACGTGGATTATTAGAAATATTTTCGGGAATACACTCTTCATTTAATTTATGTTGTTTGACAAATTCTGAATAAGTGCAAATTTTAGCTCCTTTTATAATAATTCGTATTGTAAACTTAAATGAAAATTGAATCATATCAAAAACTTGTTTTCCTTAGCAAACATAAGATAATCTGTGCGATTCTGTGAAACATTGCGCTATCTTTCTATTTTTACTTTACTGAGCCTTTATTATTACTAAAACATTTGACCTGCGTCTTTCTTAACAAAAATTACATTTCATCTTTCGATTAATTTAATAATATCACCATATATCTATTCTGTCAAGTATATATTAGTAAATATAGTATGTTTGAATACGTCACACAAAACTGAACACCAGGTGTTCAACGCCGCCGTACTCAATGTTTCTCCTGCGATGAAGAAACCTCATTTTAACTTGTATTAATCTGGGTACAGGAACAGCCTTGCATAGCTCAGGAAATGATCCAAGATTCCACTTTCTACAAAAAAACAGACGCATCCAATATAAAGAGATACATCTGTCTTTGTATTTGAATTAACTCTAGCGATACACCGCAAAATCAATATAAGTCGTTTATTGTAAGTTGGAATTTGTTTTAATTGCTGCAATTGTCCCATCACAAATTGATATAATCCTACCACATTGTTCTGCCACTGTTGGTTCATGAGTTACAATAAAAACAGTAACTCCTTGTTTATTAATATTTTTGAAAATATTTATAATATCCTCAGAAGTATTTGTATCTAAAGCCCCAGTGGGCTCATCAGCTAATATAACAGAGGGAGAATTAACAATTGCTCGAGCAATTGCCACACGTTGCCTTTGGCCTCCAGAAAGTTGCATCACATTTTTATTAGACAATTCGTCAATACCAATTTGGTTCAACACATTATCTATTTTCCATTTAGCAGATTCCTTGTTATTGTTAATTTCTAATGGTATGCATATATTCTCATAAACTGTATAATCCTCGATCAGTCCATAATCCTGCATTACAATACCAACCACCTTGTTTCGGTAATTTGCTCGTTCTTTTCCTTTTAATTTACTTAAATCAATGCCTTTAACAAAAGCACTCCCTTCATCAAAGTTATCAATACCGCCTAAAATATGTAATAAAGTAGATTTTCCGGCACCAGATTTTCCGATGATGGCAACCATCTCTCCTTCTCCTATATCAAGATTAACTTTGCTCAATGCGATGCACTCATTAGCTTTTCCTTTGTTATACGTTTTTTTTAAATTCTGTACTTTAATCACTTAGTTTAACCTCTTTTCAAAACAGATTTAATAAAAAAACTGCACAAAATAATCAAAATAACCAGCGAACAAATAGCTATGATAATTTGTATCAATAAAATGCTAATTTTATCTTGTGATATATAAATCGGTATAAAGGGCATTGATAAATCTAATTCCTTTCCAAATATTGTGGTTAATGCCCATTTTGAGAAATCTGCTCTCAGTATGTATTTTGCAAATACAAAAGTTAAAAAGCCAAAAACAATTGTTATCAGTATTCGTTTCCATATATTGAAATCTTTAATTATAAAAAGTAGTGACACAATAATAGACACACTCGTTACAATAAGTCCAAGCAGTGCTGCCGGAATAGCAAAAGCTGCTTGCTGCCAAACCGAATCATCGCTTTCTTTCCAATCATCAGCAACTGATGTATAGCCATATTTTTTTATAATATTTTCGCTTAAAACTATTCCGTCACCATCTTTATATTTAATGCCGACTTTAGTTTGTGGATGGATATCCGTATATGGAAATTTAATCATATCATATTGGATTTCTGGGATAATAAAACAAACACTATTACTGGAATTTAAAGGCAAATCCAAAGAGTATGGCGGCTTCATAAATCCAATTATTTTTAATTTTACAGGATATTTTTTTTCAAGATGTTTAGAATTACTATATAGAAATTCTGCATCTAGTATTTGATTTAATTCGTAATCTTGTGTATTGTTATATCCACCAGAAACAACGATAGGAATTATATCATCTATTTGATATTTTCGATAGAATACGCTACTGTCTCCATCTACTCCTAAAACCCCATACATTTTTGCATAAAATTCGCTAACTACATATTTAGAAATATCTCTTTCTTCTGTTCCTTTCAATTTTACGTTAAAGTTATCTACCTCGGGTGCAATTATACCTGCATATTCTATGTCAGGTAAAGCATTCAAGCTGTCAATTAATTCATTTTTCGCATCATTGTATTCTGATTGATCAGATAGATAATTTTGATTAAAATTTAAATTCCAAAAAAAAGTATTGGGCATTATAACATGTTTATACGTTTCACCTTTTATGCAATAAGCTATTTGCTCATATCCTCCAATCAAACCATAGACGAAACAAGAAATAAGAGCTGAGGATAAAACTATCATAAAAAATAAACTTGTAAAAATAAACACCTTTTTTTGCATTAAATCACTCTCCCCATGATCGCATGGCTTTTAACGGTGAATTGTGACGAATAAATATTAGGGGAATAATAAGGGCTACAATCGTAATCAAAAATATAGTTCCTATAGAATATAATAAATTGTTTGTTTTTATTAAAAGCTGCATTTCAAAAATAATATCTGCTTTTATTAATATTGCAGAAATTAATGCAAACATTAAAAGAGAAGAAATAAAGATGCATACTAAATACCCTAATATAATCTTTATAACGTCATTCCACTTATAACCACACAAATATAGAATCGCAAAGTTCTTCAAATTTTTAATGACATTCAACGCCGTCATACTTATAATGCCAATAATTGCAATAGCTATCGCACAGACAGCTATTGACAGAAATGACCGCATATATGTTTGCGTTTGTTTTGAGCCTGATATTAATAATTCAGAAAATGTCTTTACATATCCATATTGTTTTAAAACAGCAATATTGTTTACTTTTTCCTGTTCAGTTATGCCTTTCTGAAACAAAATAAAATATGAAGATTGTGTATGATAAAATTCTTGTTCATATTTTTTAACGTCAGAATATCGAACATAAATCTTAGGCTGCTGATAGTATTTGTTATTATAAAGCTCATATAATTCTAGACATGTCACACCTTCTCCACTTGTAGCAAATGATAGCATTTTACTGGATTCAGCAATTTTTCCTATTACAGAAATTTCGCAAGATGATTTTTGATCAGAAAAAAAGTTAAATTTATTGCTATTTATGTCTCCCCCCACTACAACTGCTGGAATTCCTGACGCAGTTGAATCTACTTGAGTAAGCCAATCACCTTTTTTCATAGCAGGAAAACAACAGTTAAGTAAATTATCAGAATATATAACTACTTCCAAGGGGTGTTCAGCAGGAAAACATTCATTAATAAGCGCTGCTTGCCTAATATATTCAAAAGTATCTACTCTTTCTAATTTGTTTCGAAGCAACGTTTCGTTTAGATTGTTATCATCATGATTTTCAGAATCCACGGCATGATATTCTAATCTTTCAAAATTAGGCATGAAATAAACTCCATTTAGTTTTGCAAAATTTTCAAACTGATATATTGCGTCCATTTGGGAATTATATTGCCCAATCGTAAAATTTAATGTCATTAAAGTTACTAACAATTGAACTGATAAAAGCATATTTAATAGAAAATTTTTGCTGAACATACGAAAACCGTGTTTGATATATTTCATAAAAGCATTCCTTATCATTTTATTTTTTTAATAGTGATATCGGTGTCTTTCTGCAAAAATTAATAATTACTGGAAAAAAAACAATTGCTATTGCAAAGATGAAAAATAAATATAGGACAATAAAATCATTGAATCCCAGTCGATATTGAAAAATCTCATCATTAATATATGGTAATAATCTTTTAATTCCTGTTTGATAAATAAGAACTGCCAACACAAAAACTCCAGAAGACAAAATAAACAATTCTGATGCAAGAAGTTTAATTACTTTTAATTTTGTAAAACCGCAAATTTGATAGATCGCAAAATGCTTTCTTCTTTGAAACAACAAATATTGATATAAAAAAGAAATATTTATCAAAGCCAAAAAAACAACTAAAATGGATATAATACTGCTATAGAGATTTTTAGCCGATAAATAAATATCAGGTTGCATTGGCATCATTACAATTGAATTCGTGAACAATTCATTTAACTTTTTTTCCATGTTTTGCGATTCTAATATAGATAGATTTCTACTTAATTGTATATATAATCCTTCTATTTGAGTCGTTTCCGTAATTGAAGAAAATGGAATTTCATTAAAATTCCTATCGGAATATGATAATATATTATAGTCTTTTCCATATAAATGAATTTGAGATTTATCATGATAAGTTTCATAATATTTAGAACTTAGAATAATTTCATTAGTAGAATGATCATTAAAATAACGTCCCCCGTAATATAGGGCTTTTTTTGTATAAGAAGCCAATGTAAACATCTCATTACTGTTTGTCATTACAGCTCCGAGATAAAAAATATCCGTTCTATCTTTTAACAGTTTATCTATTTTAGACTGTAAATTTTTTTCTTCTTGAAGAAAATTAATTTTTACTGTTTTAAATTTTTGCTCAAACTCTAATGTAGAAGATTGAATGGAACTAAAAATTGTATATATGTACATTACTGCTAAAATAGAGGTAATTATACTTAATGCGAATAAAACAAATATACTTCTTTTTTTTGTTATTAAAAGCTTGAAATTTTTTAAAAGCATTTTTAACCTCCATTTATAAAACAACTGGGAATTTGCATTCCCAGTTGTTTTATAATTTTACCATTTTACTCCCGCAGTTAACCAGTGATTATTAGAATCTTTTATTGTTGTACAAGCATGTCCAGTTGGTGTAGCGGATTTCCATAGTGGTCCGTTTTGAGTGGCTGTTACACTTGTTTTGCCTACTTGTTCAGTAGACATGTCGGTATAAGCTGTTGCAATCGCAGCCACTTGAGTAGCATTGGATTTACCAATTGATTCTGTTTTTACAGTATCAGGCACAAGTCCTCCTTTAGTACCACTAAATTTTCCCGTACCATAAGAGACACTAGATCCGGATAAGTCAGTAAAAAGTTCTGCTTCAGCAAAGTTCGAAGTAAATCCAAAAGCATGTGACTGCCCTTGTCTTATTATAGGCGCAGCATAATCTGTTATTTCTGAATGATACGCAGACACAGAAATCATACTGGTAACAGAAAGCGCCATGACTGAAAGTAAAATAATGGCTTTTTGCTTAATTTTCATTTTACATACTTCCTTAACTATTTATTTTGATTTAATTTACGTTTATATACGCGCGCTAATAAAAATAAATTAAATCAATTATCAACCAGAATTTTATACATACAAACCTTGCATTTTCATATTATCATATTGATACATGTTTGTCAAGTATATATTGGTAAATATAGTATTGCATAAAATATATATTTACATTTTATTACAAATGTGATATTATATAAATAATTAGGTAATTGCGAAACTCACTAGCGTTTGTTGGCAATCTTGATAAAAAGCGAGGTAGAATCCGTGCAAAGCACGAATTCTTAGATGAGAAATGGATAAATCGGATTTTGGGCGCACTTAAACAAGGCTTTGGCTTTATTAAGTTAATAAGTCCTAAGCTATCAGAGGTTTTAAACTGCGTATGTATTCATGATGGTTGATTTTGTCGGCCAGAATGACAGTAATCAGTTGGGTAATTCCCGCAAGAATCAAATCTGCATGAAGTGTTTTCTTATGCTGTGTACGTCGACCCGCTAAGCAGAGATTTTCTTTGATATGATTGATATCGCGTTCCACTACGGTTCGGATTTTGTAGGTGTTATCCCAATCCTCGGCTCCACGAAGTGTACCGGGATAAGCACGAAGGTTTTTTTCTGGGTAGATGTAAACCATTCTTCCGCAGGAAGAAGCGGTACATGGATTATCGCAGCGACATACTCTTGTGTATTTACCAGTATTGGGGTTCTTTTTCCATTTCATCATCGGACACACAAATTTATAACGTGTGACGCCGCTTTTTAGTTTTGATGTGCCTTCATATTTCATGGCGAGATCTTCGTTATGTGGACAACAGGGAATGCCATCCGAATTTATGGTATAGTCTGGATTTTCCAGTCCGGATCTTGAATTGAGCGGGATGTATGCTTTTGAAAAATGACGGCCTTTACCGAAAGTATCACCAGATAGCAGTTCTTTGTAAAGAGCAACACTATCAAAGGCAGCATCACCAAGAAAAGTTTTAGGGTTGATGACCGGATGCTTTTTAAAGAAATCAACTAAAGTTGGGATAAGAAGTCTTGCATCATGAACAGATTTATCTTCATCCGGTGAATCCGATTTACTTTCTACTGTAATTTCAGGATGTGAGGCAAGGAAATCTTTATCATAAAAGGCAATATGTCGGATGATACCTAACCCATTGGTTACAATGCCAAATTTGTAGGCATAGCAAAAGTGTCCATTGATGAAAAGCTGTTTGATTTCAGAATTGGCAACGGCATGAGAAGGCATGGAACCATAAGCAGCTTTGTATGGGTCGTAAGATTCATCAAAACCTTTAGCTTTGGCATAGGTCTTCAGCTGTTTAATAATTCGATTGGCGTATTTCGGATTATTTTCAGTAACAAAAGCTTCAATGCCGGACGAATCAAAGATGGTCATATCGGCTTTTTCGGAGTCTATAGCCTGACAAATAGGTTCCGTAAGACCAACAAGGTTATCAAATACGATTTGAAGGTCATCGATAAAATCCTGTTTGAAGCGTGTGATTTTGGAAGCATCCGGAACCTTGATAAAGCCACAGAATTCACGAAGCGGCTTTGAATAATGAAGAAAAGTTAAAAGCAGTTCGTCTGTGGGAATTGAAAAAATACGCTGAATAATCAAAGCCCATAAAAAGGCTTGCAAATGGTATTTACGGGCTCTGCCCGTTGATGCATAAAAATGATTTCTGAAAGAAATCGGAATAATTTCATCAATGTCGATATGAGTTTCTAATAGAGAAAGAAATGCAGGCTTGTCATTTTCAAATTTTTCTTGGCAATCTGAAAAAATATCTGCCAAAGAAAGCTGTTTGCATGGTATCATAAGTATCAGAATAACTCCTTTCTTGGGTGATGAATAATAGTTATTAGGCAACTCTATTATACCATATCCCGTGAGGAGTTATTTGTATTTCTTGAAGAAAAAAGCCCGATTTTATGCGGGTTTAGGCGTTTCGCAAACGCCTAATATAAATAATGATAGCGAGGTGAGTAGACTTTTGGCAAAGGAAAAAATGAAATCCAGTTCCAATGGCGGATTCAAAAGAGGAATGGTGGAACTGATTTTATTAGCATTATTAAAGGATAAAGACATGTATGGATATCAGCTTTCACAAGAATTAAGTTTGCGAAGTAATGGGTCATTTCAATTAAAAGAAACATCCATGTATCCTACTCTTTATCGTCTGGTAGAAAAAGGATATATTACTAGCAGAGAAGAAATGACAGAAAAAAGAAAAATACGGGTCTACTATCACTTAGAATCTTTGGGTGAACAATACTTAAATATGATTATGGAAGACTATGTTTCAATCAGCATAGGGACATTTAAAGTCCTAAAAATATCAAAATATATAGTGGAGGAATTGAGTAAAGATGAGCAATAGTGAACTGGACAAAAAATTGGTGGTTTATTATAAACAAATCGAGCAGAAATTGGTCTGTTCTGCCGAAACTAAGAGAAAAATCGTGCAGCATCTGAAACAAGATGTTATGGATTATCTGGATGAAAAGCCAAATGCAACAATAGATGATGATATCATTCAACATTTCGGTTCACCAGATGTTTTTGCAGCCGAATATATCTCTGGATTTGAGGATGATGAAATAGATAAAAGAATTTCAAAAATAAAAAAACGCAGAAAATGGTTTATAATTGCTTTAATTGCGGTTGTAATCATTGCGGCAATTGGTTCTACTGTTATGATATTGGAAAACAATAGACATGTTGTAGAATATTATGACAGCATCATTGTTGAATAAGAGGCACTGTTAAGTAAAAATGAAAAAATAGCAAATGATTCTGCAAAATAACTAAGG
>ERZ773235.3044-NODE-3044-length-12614-cov-3.338403_pt1 | contig 12614 bp, 10 predicted proteins | sample MGYA00580522_ERZ773235 | MGnify/ENA primary metagenome ERZ773235 (study PRJEB29015, sample SAMEA2737797) | human gut metagenome | biome: human gut; feature: human-associated habitat; material: faeces | place: China | collected 2012 ...
TGATTGATATAATGAAAATAAGGAGATGATAGTGTGAATGGTTTTGTAAGAATTAGAGAATTTGAAGAAAGTTATACATCGACAGAAAAATTAATAGCGAAATATATTCTTGAACATGGTAATGAGATTTTAAATTATTCTGCACAAACATTGGGAGAGAAGACAAATACTTCTGCCGCAGCTATTATTAGGTTTTCTAAAAAAATAGGTTTTAAAGGTTTTAGTGATTTAAAAATGAATTTAGCACAATCTCATTCAAATGAGCAACATGATTTAGATGTAGATATTATTTTTAATGAAAATGATGATATGACATCTTTAGTAGATAAAGGATGTCGTTTAAATATGAATACGGTATTGAAAACATATCAATTGATTAATGTTAGTGATTTAGAAAATGCTATAAATCTTTTATGCAATGCATCAACTATTTATCTGTTTGGAGTAGGTGGTTCTTCAGTTATTGCTAATGATATTGAACAAAAATTAATCAGAATTGGGAAAAAGGTTATTTATAATAATGATTTACATATTCAAATGACATTTACGCAAAGTATGACAAAGGATGATACGGCATTGATTATCAGTTATTCAGGAACAACGGCAGGATTGGTAGATATTTCTAAAATCTTAGTTGAAAAAAATATTCCGTATATTTCAATTACACAAATTAATCAAAATCTTATATCAAAAAATAGTACGGTTGCACTTAGAGTACCAAGCGAGGAAAAGGAGTTACGTATAGGAGCAGTTTCATCAAGAATTTCTTCTTTTGTAATTACTGATTTATTGTATTATGGTGTGTTTAAAAAGAACTTTGATAAAAATAAAGATAATTTGATTGATTCAAGAAATAATGTTTCAATTCTTAAAAAGTAGATTCATTTCAAAATGAATCTTTTATTTTAGAAATAATATTTTAAAATATATCAATTATTATTGAAATAATATTTCAATAATAATATAATGATATTGGAAGGAGGGGCCATATTAATGAAATTAAATCAGTTAGATACAGAAAAAGTAAACCAAAATTCATTACATATTGATGAAATGTCAACTATTGATATTTTAAAAACAATTAATAATGAAGATCAAAAAGTAGCATTTGTAGTACAAGACGTCATATTACAAATCGCTCAAGCGGTTGATTGTATCTATGAAAAAATGTGTTTAGGTGGAAGATTAATTTATGTAGGTGCTGGAACTTCTGGAAGGCTAGGAATACTAGATGCCTCTGAATGTCCACCAACTTATGGAGTTGAACCTACTCTTATCCAAGGAATTATTGCTGGAGGGGTTAAAGCTGTTACTCAAGCAGTTGAAGGTGCAGAGGATTCGAAGCAATTAGCACAAATAGATTTAGAAAAAATAGATTTAAATGACAAAGATATTGTTTGTGGAATTGCTGCTTCAGGAAGAACACCTTATGTAATTGCAGGATTGCAATATGCGCGCAAAATTGGCTGTTCTACAATTTCATTGTGTTGTGTTCAAAATGGAGAGATTTCAAAGTACGCTAATTATCCTATTGAAGTTGTTGTAGGACCAGAAGTTGTCACTGGCTCAACAAGAATGAAAGCTGGGACAGCACAAAAGATGGTTTTAAATATGATTTCAACTTCAGTGATGATTAAAAGAGGAAAAGTATTTGGAAACTTAATGGTTGATGTTCAACCAACAAATGAAAAATTAAAAATGAGAGCTGTTTCTATTGTTTGCCAATCTGTTGATTGTGATGAAGCAGAAGCAACAAGACTATTAAATAAAAGCAAGTTTAATGTTAAGATTGCTATTTTAATGGGTCTTACGGGTAAAGATGAAATAGAATGTCAAGAAGCTCTTGAAAAGAATAAAGGTAATATTAGCCTAACAGTTAGAAGTTTTTTATAGGAGGAATAAGCAATGAAAAGATATGTTGTAAAAAATGAAAAAAATAAAACATATAAAAATATGTTTGGGGTAACAGACTATGATATTCCAATGTTTGGATTTAAAAGTGCATTGTTGATTTTAGGTGCTACAATGTTATCTTTAATTGTTTGTGTAAATAGTTTTCATTATTTACATATTGATTTTCGCCTTCCTAATGCAATTATTAGTTCAATTGTATGTGGTTTATCTGTTGCTTATTCACAATTTTATATTGAAAGAAAAAAAGGAATGTGTAAAAGCTTTTGGATTGTTGCAGGTATATTTACAATCATGGCTTTTGTGATGATATTAATGATTAGATAGGAGGAAAAAATATGTTTGAAAAGTTCTCGAACATTATTGAAGGTAAATTTGCTGGTCCTTTGGAAAAACTTTCCAATCAAAGACATTTACGTGCTATTCGTGATGGAATCATTGCTACTTTACCAATTATTATTGTAAGTTCGTTATTAATGGTTGTTGCATTTTCATATAATCAAATGCCTGAATCATGGGCTTTGGCGAAGTTTATCAAAGCTAATGCAGTAGCTATTTTATTACCATATAGAATGTCAATGTATATTATGACATTATATGCAGTTTTTGGAATTGGTTATTCACTTGCAAAATCTTATGATTTAGATGGATTAAGTGGAGCAATTATGGCAGAGTTAACATTCTTATTAACGATTGTTCCTGTCTCTATTCCAGATGTGACTGATTCAATTACTGCATTAGCAAGTAAAAATGCAGAATTAAATGCATTTTTACAACAACTTCCTTCAGGATATGTTATTCCTGCAGAAAACTTAGGATCAGCAGGTATGTTTATTGGAATTTTATCTGCATTTATTGGAGTTGAAATTTATAGATTTACACAAGTAAAAGGTATAAAAATTACGATGCCTGCTGCTGTTCCACCAGCAGTAGCAAGATCTTTTGAATCTTTAACACCAACAATTATTATTATTTTAGGAATGTCTACCATTACAATGTGGTTAGGTATTGATGTTCATAGTATTGTCGGAACACTTATTAAACCATTAGTAAATGCAACAGATACTTTACCATCAACATTAATTATTATTTTCTTAATTATGTTTTTCTGGTCATTCGGTATTCATGGAGATTCTATTGTTAGTTCTCTTGCAAGACCAATTTGGTTAATTTTATTAGACCAAAATACAGCTGCGGTAGCTGCTGGGAAAGTAGCAACACATATTGGTGTTGAACCATTTTTACAATGGTTTGTACATATTGGTGGATCAGGAGCAACACTTGGATTAGCTATCTTATTCTGTTTTAAAGCAAAATCTAAATATGGAAAAACTTTAGGAAGAACAACAATATTACCATCTATTTTTAACATTAATGAACCAATGATTTTTGGGGCACCAATTGTTTTAAATCCGATGTTATTAATTCCTTTTATTGTTATTCCTTTAGTTCTAGCAACAATTGCTTGGGTTGCTACAGCAATGCATTTAGTTAATTGTGCTGTTACAATTGCTCCATGGACATTACCTGGACCAATTGGTGCTTATCTTGCATGTGGAGGAGATTGGAGAGCAGCAGTTTTGAATATTATTTTAATTGTAATCTCTGTTGTGTTATATTATCCATTCTTTAAAATGTATGATAAGGAATTATTAGAAGAAGAAAAAGCTAAAGAAGCTATTGAAGGATAAAAGGTGAAATTTATGTATATAGGTATTGATGGTGGTGGAACAAAGACAAAAATGGTTTCTTATGATGATGATGGAAATATATGTCAAGAAATAGTTTTACCAACTGTTCATATTCTAAGTCAAACACCAAAAAAATGTATTGAAATATTAAAAGCTGGAGTTGAACAATTAGATCCACAAAGTGTTTCAAAAATTGGTATTGGTTTAGCAGGATATGGACAAGATAAAAAAATAAGAAAAGAAATAGAGGATATTTGTTTAAAAGCATTTAAAAATAGACCATTTGTTTTAAAAAGTGATGTACAAATAGCAATAGAAGGTGCTCTTGATGGTCAAGATGGTATTGTTGTGATTGCTGGAACGGGTAGTATTGCGCTTTCTTTAAAGGAAGGTATGTTACAACGTTGTGGTGGTTGGGGCTACCAATTAGGTGATGAAGGAAGTGCTTATTGGATTGCTAAAAAGATGTTGAATGTTTTTTGTCAAGAAGTTGATGGTCGTTTAGAAAAGACGATTTTATATGATTTAATTAAAAGAGAATGTCATTTAGTAAATGATTATGACATTATTACTTTTATGAATAATTTAAATCATGATCGTACAAAAATAGCTGCTTTAGCTTATATCAATGGCTTAGCAGCAAAAGAAAAAGATCCTAATGCTTTAAAAATATATAAACAAGCTGCAGAAGAAATATATAAACTTATTAACTTGTTATCTAAAAATTTTAAATCTCCCATTAACGTCTCTTATATAGGCGGTGTATTTCAACATGCAGGTTCCTTTATTATTCCTCATCTTCAAGATCAATTAGGAAATCGTTTTAATCTTATTCCACCTATTCATACACCAGAATATGGTGCCTATATACTTGCAAAGAAACTAAGGTGAGAAATCACCTTAGTTTTTAAAAGGAGGACATAAAATGGTATATATACAAAAGAAAAAAGATATTCTTTGGGGTGGAGCAACTGCTAGTAGTCAATATGAAGGAGGTTATGATTTAGATGGAAAAGGTTTAGATACACAAGATTGTAGACCTTATTTAAAGAGAACTTCTGATGCTACAACAGCAACACGCTTACTCACACAAGATGTTATAGATGAAGCAAAAAAATGTCAGGGTATTGGAAATTATCCTTTTAGAAAAGGCAGTGATGGATATCATCATATAGATGAAGATATTGCTTTATTAAAGGAATTAGGGATTGATATTTATAGATTTTCAATAAGTTGGGCAAGATTATATCCTCAAGGTGATGAGTTAGAACCAAATAAAAAAGGAATCGCGTTTTATGATCATATTTTTAAAGAAGTTCATAACGCGGGTATGAAAATATTTTTAACAATGAATCATTATGCTGTACCACTATATTTAGTAGAAAATTATGGTGGTTGGACAAATAGAAAATTAGTTACTTTTTATGAAAGATTTGCGAGAACTGTTTTTGAGCATTGGGGACAATATATTGATTATTTCTTACCATTTAATGAAATAAATGCAGGTGGTTTGCAGTTAAACCTTATAATGGCGTAGGTTTAGTTAAAGAAAAAGACAAATCCTATAATCAAAGTCTTGTTTTTCAATCACTTCATCATCAATTTATTGCAAGTGCACAAACAATTAAAATAGCAAGAGAATTATCTCCTAAAAGTCAATCAGGATGTATGGTCGCATGTTTTTGTTATTATCCTTTAACATCTTCACCAGAAGATAATTTAAAAGCCGTTAGAGATGAAGAAATACATCAATGGTTTGCAGTTGATATTTTAGCTAATGGTCATTATCCAAGTTATATGGATCGCTTTTTTAGAGAAAATGATATTCATTTAAAAATGGAAGAGGGCGATGAAGCATTGTTAAAAGAATATGCTTGTGATTTTGTTAGCTTTTCTTACTATTCAAGTTCAATTGCTACTGTTCAAGAAGATGGACAACAAACAGCAGGTAATTTAGTAGTTTCAACTAAAAATCCTTATTTAAAAGCAAGTGAATGGGGATGGCAAATTGACCCAATTGGTCTTAGAATTATGCTCAATAAAATGTATGATCGTACTCAAAAACCAATTTTTATTTCAGAAAACGGCTTAGGAGCAAGAGATCAATTAAATAGTGATTTTTCAATTCATGATCCTTATAGAATAGATTATTTAAAACAACATTTTAAACAAATAGAAGAAGCCATTGATGATGGTGTTGATGTTATTGGTTACATTATGTGGGGTGTTATTGATATTGTTTCAGCTGGAAGCTGTGAAATGGCAAAAAGATATGGAGTTATTTATGTAGATGGTGATAATTTAGGAAATGGTACTTATAAACGTTATAAGAAGGATAGTTTTAAGTGGTATCATGATTATATTCAAGCTCAACATCAACAATTTAAGAAATGATTAATTTCAGTTCTTTTTTTATCTTGAAATAATATTTTAAATATTTTTATAAAAAAATGAAATTTTATGTATGAAAAGGCTTTCAAAATGATTTTGTTTTTGTTACAATACATATTGTACAACATGTCTAGACAATATTAAGTGCAAATTATAGAGAGGAATATGAATAAATGGGAAAAAGAATGAAGAAAGTTCTTGCATCAGCAATGTCCCTATCAATGGTCGCTTCAATGGCTATGTCAGGGGTTGGTGCTACAACTTCAAAAGTTGATAGTTTGTTATCAAATATGTCATTAAGACAAAAGATAACACAAATGATGATGGTTGATTTTAGACAATGGAAAACAGCAGATGATGAAGCAAAATCTGATTTTACTAAAATGAATTCAGAAGTACAAAAAATAGTAGAAGATTATGATTTTGGATCTGTTATTTTCTTTGCAAATAATATTAAAGAAACTGAACAAAGCTTTGATTTAACAATGGATCTACAAAAAGCAGCGACAAAAGATAATGGTATCCCATTATTGATTACAACTGATCAAGAAGGTGGAATTGTTTACCGTTTAGGATCAGGAACTGCTTTACCAGGAAATATGGCATTAGGAGCAACAGGTGATGTGAATAATGCTAAAATTGCTGGAGAAATTATTGGTAGTGAATTAAGTTCTTTAGGAATTAATACAACATTAGCACCAGTTGTAGATGTTAATAATAATGCTAATAATCCAGTTATTGGATTACGTTCATATGGTGAAGATGCTGAAATGGTTGGAAAAATGGCCTCAGCTGAAATTGAAGGATTAGCTGAATATAATGTTATTGGGTGCGCAAAACATTTCCCTGGTCATGGAGATACAGCCACTGATTCACATTATGGATTACCAATGGTTGATAAATCAAAAGAAGAATTGTTAAATAATGAATTAAAACCATATCAAGTTGCAATTAATCAAGGTATTGAAATGATTATGTCAGCTCATATTCTTTACCCTCAATTAGATGATACAACTGTTTATTCAGAACAAACAAAAAAACAAGAAAAATTACCTTCAACACTATCTCATAAAATTCTAACAAACTTATTAAAAGAAGAAATGGGATTTAAAGGTGTTGTTGTTACTGATGCAATGAATATGGCAGGTATCGCAGCAACTTATGATGAAGTACAAGCAGTCAAACTTGCTATTAATGCAGGAGTAGACTTAATTTGTATGCCAACAAATATTACTTGTTTAGAAGATATGTCTAAATTAGATGCCATTATTGATGGTGTAGAAAAAGCAGTAAATGATGGTGAAATTCAAGAATCTAGATTAGACGATGCTGTAACAAGAATCTTAACATTAAAAGAAAATAAAGGAATTTTAGATTGGAAAGAATCTAACTATTCATTAGAAAAAGCATTAGCAACAGTAGGTAGTGATGAAAACAAAGCTAAAGAAAGAGAAATCGCTGCTAAAGCTGTAACAGTTGTTAAAAATGAAAACAACACATTACCATTAAATGTTACTAAAAAAAGTAAAGTATTATTAGTAGCAGCTGAAAATAACCAAAGATCATTAATGAAATATGGTGCTGAACGTGCTAAAAATGCTGGATTAATTCCAGATGGTGCAGAAGTAAAAGTAACAAGATATATGGATCGTACACTTGCTTCTGATGCAACAGTTATTAATGCTGATGGTTCAACATATACTTCATCTATGACAGATTTACTAGATTGGTGTGATACTCTTGTAGTTGTTTCAGACAATAGTGGATTAAATGTAGCTAAAGCACATTACAACAATAACTACACTGGTACACCATATAATTTAGTTGATTATGTTGAAAAAGCAGATGCTAGTAAAACAACAGTTGTTATCTCTGCAAACAAACCTTATGACGTACAAATGTATCCCAATGCTGATGCTATTATGGCAGTATATGGTTCAAAAGGAGATCCAACAGAACAATTAATTGGTGGAGCAACAGGTTCTACTTCTGCATCTGGCCCAAATATTACTGCTGGTGTTGAAGTTGCATTCGGTGTCTTTGGAGCATCTGGGAAATTACCAGTTAGTATTCCTAAATACGTTCTTACAACAACTGCTGCAGGAGAAGTAGGGTCATTCTCTAATGAAATCTTATATGATAATGGTTATGGAATAACATATGATGCAAAAGTAATCGATAGAGATACATTAGCAAATAGAGTAGCAGAATTAGAAAAACTTGAAAAAGGAAACTATACAGATGCATCATGGTCAGTATTTGAAATTGCATTGAAAAATGCACAAGAAGTATTAAACAAAGTAAGTTCACAAGAAGATATTGATGAAGCATTAGCAACATTAAATAAAGCATATGAAGCATTAACAGAAAACAAAAAAGAAGAACCAACAAATCCATCTGATAAAAAAGATGAATCAACAAATAAAAAAGACGAAACAGTTAAAACAGAAACAAAGAAAAATACACAAAAATCAAAAGTAAAAACAGGAGATAATACAGCAATTACAGCATTTGCAGTAATGATGTTTATTTCAGGATGTGTATTTGTATTAGCAAGAAGAAAAAGAAATGATTAATTAAAATGTCCTCTTCGTTGAAATCAACGAGGAGGATTTTTTTATTTTAATCACTTTGATTATCAAGTATAATTAAATAAATAAACAAAGAAAGGATTAGAGTGATGATTGATTTAAGAGAATATTTTTATAATAAGATAAAAAATGAAATGGATCATTGGGATATGTCAGATGCTTATTCTATTACCTTTTTTCTATATAGTAATGAAGCATATACATATAAAGAATATTCTAATGTTTGTGAATTTAGTATTTCTTTAAATAATGAAACTTTCTTTAAAAGTGAATATTCTGGAGATGATGAAGGCCTTTATAGTGAAGAAAGATGGAATTATGCATATTTAGAGCAAGATGATAAAGATATGCTTGATGAAAAAGGAATGGAAACTTTATTTGCGTGGTATAAACAAGAAGGTATAGAGAATATTGGTTATGAAGATCCTGATTGTTATGATGAAAATTGTAGATATATAGGAAAAGGTCCAGTAGGGTATTATGAATTATTAGAAGTGATTAGTGATGTTGCTAGAAGATTAATTGAAGAAGATTATTTTCTACAAAGATGTGGTAAGAGAATTCCTATTATTATTCAAGATTTAGAATTTACGTGGTATGTTCTTGAGGCAACAAAGAAAGTAAATATTCATGATGAAGCTCATGAATTTTTTAAAGTATTAGAATCTGGAAATATATAACTTATTTGTAATTTTCTATAACTTTTGATAAAATCTATTCTGTTTAGAAACGAGGAATAGGATGACTACTAGAGATATACAAAGAGAAGAAACGAAAAAGAGAATATATGATGTTGCTTTTAAGTTATTTGATGAATTTGGATATGATAAGGTAAAAGTAAGTGATATTGCTAAGGCAGCAAATGTTTCTGTAGGATCTGTCTATTATCATTATAAAAATAAAGAAGCCATCATTGATTATGGATATTATGAATTTGATCAGATGTTAAAAGAAGCTTATGAAAAGCAAACTTTTGATAGTGAAAGAGAGGCTATTCTCTTTCTAATTGATTTTCAAATAAAAGATGTTTTTTTAGATATTGGTTTAAAGATGACAACTATTTGTTTTAAAAATCAAATAAATGCTGAAAATACATATCTTCATAGTGATGAAAGATATCTTTATCAAAAACTTTTAGAAAACTTAAATAATATACAACATATGAATAAAGAACATGCAGCTAAAATGATGTTAAGAATTAGTAGAGGTAGTATTTATGATTGGTGTTGTCATAATGGTAATTATGATTTAGTTGAAGCTGTTCATGAAGAGATTTCTATTGTATTAGATTATATTGGTTTATAGGAAGACGAAAGTCTTTCTATTTTTTTATTTATATGTGAAAAAATTATTAAGTTATTGACAAGTAATTTATTAAGGATTACGATGTATATATAAGTTAACTGAATAAATTCAGTGAACTAATTCAAGGAGGGATTTGGTATGAATAAATATCAACATTTGTTTTCACCGATTAAAATCGGTACAGTAGAAGTACCTAATCGTATTGCATTACTTCCAATGGGTGTCTTTTCATCACGTATGATGAATAATGATGGAAGTTATACAAAAGATGGGGCAGATTATTATATTGAAAGAGCAAAAGGAGGAACTGGTTTAATTATTACTGGTTTAGTTCCTGTACCAAAAGGAGCAGGACTTCCTAGTATTGTTAATGATGTTAAAAGATACACTGAAAATATGAAATATTTAGCAGATGGTGTGCATAAATACGGTTCAAAAGTATTTGTCATGTTAACTGCTATGTCTGGTAGAGCTTCTATTCATCCTACAGATCCAGCACCTAGTTCAATGCCTAATGTATGGGATCCATCTAAAAATAATCCTGAAATGAGTATTGAAGATATTCATCAATATATTGAATGGTTTGCTCAAGGAGCAAAAGCTGCTAAAGATGCAGGAATTGATGGGGTTGAAATTCATGCTGTACATGAAGGTTATTTATTAGATCAATTTACAATTGCAGCATGGAATAAACGTAATGATGAATATGGTGGAAGTTTAGAAAATCGTTTAAGATTCCCATGTGAAATTGTAAAAGCTATTAAAAAAGCTTGTGGGGAAGATTTCCCAGTTTCTGTAAGATATTCTGTTGTAAGTAAAACAAAAGATTTTAACAGAGGTGCTTTACCAGGTGAAGAATATCAAGAATTTGGTAGAGATTATGAAGAAAGTGAAAAAGTTGCTAAAATGTTAGAAGAAGCAGGATATGACATGCTTGATTGTGATAATGGATCATATGATGCGTGGTATTGGCCACATCCACCAGTATATATGCCAAAAGCATGTAACTTGGAAGATGTTGAAAAGGTAAAACAATGGGTCAACATTCCAGTTATTTGTGGTGGACGTTTTGATGACCCTGAACTTGCTGAAAAAGAAATCGCGGCTGGTAAGATTGATATGATGGGTATGGGTCGTCCATTACTTGCAGATCCTGATTTAGCTAATAAGTTTAAAGAAGGAAGAGAAGATGATATTAGACCATGTATTTCTTGTCACTTTGGATGTTTAGCACGTATTTTCCAAGTTGATATGAAAACAATGTCTTCTAAAGATATTTCATGTGCTTTAAATCCACGTTGTGGAATGGAAAATCATTATAATATTACTAAAACAGATGTAATAAAGAAAGTCGCTGTTGTCGGTGGTGGTATCGCTGGTATGGAAGCTGCACGCGTGGCTGCTCTTCGAGGACATAGTGTTGACTTGTATGAAAAAACTGATCGTTTAGGTGGTGTCTTTAATGAAGCAAGTGCTTTTGATTTTAAAGATGATGATCGTCGTTTATTAGCTTGGTATAAAAAACAAATCAAAGATGCAGGAGTTAATGTTAAATTTAATACTGAATTTAAAGTAGAAGATAAAGCAAATTATGATGTTGTTTTTGTAGCTACTGGAGCAAGTGAAAAACGTTTAGATAATATTCCTGGATTTGATCAACCAAATGTAAGATATGCAGTTGATGTTTTAGATAAACAAGATATTAAAGATCAAAATGTTGTCATCATCGGTGGAGGTCTTACAGGTTGTGAATTAGCTTATGACCTTGCTAGAAAGAATAAAAAAGTTTCAGTTGTTGAAGCTTTACCTACCATTATGAATGTAGAAGGTCTTGCAGCTCCAAACTATAATATGCTTGTTGAATTAATGGAATATTACCATGTTGATCTTTATAAAAATGCAACAGTAAAAGAATATAAAGATGGTAAATTGATGATTGATGTGATGACAACAAACGAACCAAATATTAATAATAGAGCACGTATGATGTCATTATTTGGGGTACATCATACACCAAAAGCAATTGAAGCTGATACAGTTGTTGTTTCTGTTGGTTATAAATCTAATCAAACATTATATGATTCAATTAAAGGAGAAAATATCTATTTATTAGGAGATGCTATTCAACCAGGTAACTTAATGGCTGCTATTTGGGGTGCATATACAACAGCTTTAAAAATTTAAGATAATACGAGACAATTTTTGTCTCGTATTTTTTTATTTAACAATTCGAAGGGAAAGAGAATTGATGACTTTAGTCAGTTGAGCACATAAAATGTGCGAAATGGAAAACCACCTGCTATGCGGGTGGTGTGGTAAAGATGTTATACAAAAATATCACCTTTCCTATATGATAAAGTTGTTCAAGCTAAATTAATAAAAAGGAAAGGTGATTAAATAATGGCTAAAAAAGCGAATTCTTTAGCACATACGAAGTGGATGTGCAAATATCACATCGTCTTCACTCCAAAGTATAGACGAAAAGTGATTTATAATCAACTAAGAGAAGACATAGGAGAAATATTAAGAACATTGTGCAGATACAAGGGAGTAGAAATAATTGAAGGACATCTAATGAGTGATCATGTACATATGTTGGTAATGATACCGCCAAAATTAAGTGTTTCATCATTTATGGGATATTTAAAAGGGAAATCAGCATTAATGATTTTTGATAGACATGCCAATTTAAAATATAAATATGGAAATAGACATTTTTGGGCAG
>ERZ773235.3047-NODE-3047-length-12603-cov-5.943258_pt1 | contig 12603 bp, 6 predicted proteins | sample MGYA00580522_ERZ773235 | MGnify/ENA primary metagenome ERZ773235 (study PRJEB29015, sample SAMEA2737797) | human gut metagenome | biome: human gut; feature: human-associated habitat; material: faeces | place: China | collected 2012 ...
CTTACTAGTTTTTATTGAAAAAAAAATTAGATTATGGTACTATTTTAATAGTAGGGATGGTGCTAAGCATTATGAAAAAAGTAAAGAAAATTTTTGTTTTACTAGTTATGGTATTACTGGTAAAAAATGTTCATGCGGAGTGTGGTTATGAAACGCAAGCTAAACTTAATAGTGAGGCTGCCACGATAAAGGCAATTTATGAGGAAGTTCAAAAGGAAATGGACAGAAATACGTATGTGTGCGGTGATGGTGTAGATGAATGTACAGAGTATTATTCTGTTTTTAAAATTTCTATTTTAAATTTAAGTGAAAACTTTTATGTTAAGGTAACTAGTGATAATAATTTTAATAAAACATTTTATTATAAAGATGCACAAGATGGTATAATTTCATTTGAATTAAGTGATTTAACAAAAGTTAATACGTTTACTTTTAATGTGTATAATACTGATAAATCTGGTTGTAGCCAAAAACTTAATAGAACATTTTATTTAACAACACCTAGGTTAAATGAGTATTATAATTTCAATATTTGTGAGGAAATTCCAGATTATTATATGTGTCAAAAATTTGTTACTTATGAAGACAAAGGATTGACAGATTTTATACATGTTACAAATGAATATAAAGATAAAAAAATTGCTGAGGAAGAAGAGTTAAACAAAAACTTTTTTGAAAAATTATGGTCATTTATAAAGGATAATAAAACTATATTTATAACATCAACTGTGGTTATTATAACTATTGGAATAGGTACAGTTATTATAATCAAAAAGAAAAGAAAGGATATTGTTTAATATGAAAAAACGTTTGAAATTTTTATTTATAGTTTTTATTCAATTGATATTTTTAAGTAATGTTTTTGCTATTGAAAATGGAAAAGAGTATACTTTAACACACTCTGATTCAATAAGCTCTACATTAGGATTTGAAGATTATCAAAAACATACTGCATCAGACGGAAATAAAACATATAATGCATATTGTATTGATAGAGCTAGAAATGCACCAAATACAGCTAAAGTTTTAAGAGTTTTAGGAACTGATGAGAGTTTAGCAAAATACGATAATGCAATAATAGCTATTTTAAAAGAGGGAGAAAATGGTGCAGATTATGAAGCAGTACATATTGCACTACGAATATTTACTAAAGTTATTGATCCTGGCCATGATGGTCGAAGTAGTGTTGATGCAAACTATCAAGCAGAGTTAAAGAAAATTGTTGATTGTTTTCTAACCGATCCTACTTTCAAAGACGCATATGCAGCATATACTGGTACAACTCCTGAGGCAACAAAATGTACATATAAATCAAAAAATGAAGGTAACGATACATTGGGAAAGGTTAAAGCCATATTAATTGTTGGACTTGAAGCTGGTGTAAATGATGCCAAAGTTGATGGAAAAAACACTGTTGAAAAGGGACCAGCAACTGATCCTTTAAAAGAAGATGGAAAGATATCTAAGATTGTTACTGTAAAGGTTAATCTTGGTGGAATAAAAAACAAAACTGATTTCTTTAAATATCTTGGTTTTGAAAAAGATAATGATAATGTTGATGTAGAACTATTAGGGTATTCAAAGACTTTTATAGATTCAAAAGAAGGTTGGAGTAAAATTACTGAGAGTGATGAAGGTTTTGATTTATCTAAAATTGATGGTGAAGAAGCATATAGTGGTGAATTATATATTGGATTTCTTGTTTCAATGGATTCACAAGATGATGGTTCTGGTGAAGTTGATGATGAAGAACCAGATTGTGAAGATGTAAAAATAACAGTTAAATTTAAATATAATGGTAAAGACATAGCGGCACTTTTAGCAAATGGAAGTGGATTACAAACTTTCTATGCATATATACCAGAAACTGGTGATCCAATTGATTTAAATTTTGAATTAAATACAAGTTTATGTGATGAATTTAGTTGTGATCCAACTTCAACTCTTCCAAATATTTGTGAAGATGGATTAGAGCCTGATGAAGAAACAGGTAATGTTGAATATGAATTTAGAGAGGCTTATAATGCTGAAAGTGGTAAATATAATATTAAGAAATGTTTACTTTCTAAAAATAGTAAAGATAAAGCTGGAAACTTTTATAAATTAGTAGATACTGAATTTGCTAATAAAGTTGCTGAAAATGATTATTGTGAAGTAAAATGTAAAGAAGATTATATATTTGGTGTTCCTTATAAGAAAAATACTGAATCTGGAAGATATTTTCAAATTAGTGTTTCTCTAAAAGGACAACAAGATTGCTATACAACTAAATTAGATTATAAAAAATATACTGAAGATATAGTTAAAAAACAAGCTGAAATACTTGATACATATAATGAATGGTTAGAGAATTATGAAAATTATACATTCTCTTTAGTACAAGGTGATGCTGTTGCGTGTAATGCAAGTAGTTGTCCGCCTATTACTGATCAAAATGGAAATTCAACAGGTAAATGTACTGAAGCAGGTTATAATGGTGCATACGATTATAAAAAGATGATTGACCATAGTAAGAATTTTTACACTTATGAAATTAAGGAAGAATCTGATAAATGGACGATTATTAATGTTAAAACTGGAGGAGATGCTCCACATGGTAATCCTCAATTTGGTGAATGGACTAATACAAAAAGATGTCAAGGCTGTTCATTAACTGGTGAATGTGATTGGAAAAAAGGAAAAACCCCTGATGAAGATTATGCAGATAAAAAAGAAGGTTATAAAACTGCAGCTTTAGCAGCAAAACAAAAATTAAAAGATAAAATGAAGGAACTTCGTGAAATAATTGATAATTATAACTCTTGTGTTGCTGATCATGACTACCCTAACTTACAATTAGCAACTGATGTAAATATGGGTTTGGGTAGAAATGAAGAAAATAAAATTGCATTTTGGGATATGGTATATAAATATAATCCAAGTATTCAATATAGTTATAGAGAACCAGAACCTGGCGTATCATCAACTAAATGGATAAGTTCTGTTCAAGCAAAGTCTTGTGAACATGGAATGAATTGTGACTTTATGTATAGTCCTGATGCTATAATAGTTGCAGATAATTATGCTGTTGAAAAGATGGTCGAGGCAGGACTTTGTGTTAAATATAATCCTGATGAAAAAACATCTAATAATTCAAAACCATATTGTATGAGTAGTGGTTCTATAAAAGATATAGATGAAGGTGATCACGATGCAACTTGGTATTGCGATGGCACTATAGACAATGAATATGAAATATGTACTGGTGATAATTCATTACAATATCAAAGCGAGTATCAATGGACAGTTCTTGATGAAGATTTAGATAAAGGTATTGAGGAAATAGTTAATATAGGAAATAACTTAACAAATTCTGAGCATTTAATTGCTAAAGCAGATTATGTTCATAAGATAGCATCCTCAAGAGGAACATATAAAACCGAAAGAGTGTATTATAGTGGTCATGATGATGGTGATATTAAAATTGAAAAAACTCCAGAACATGAAATTAAAAATTATGATATTGTTGATGGTCTTCCAGTGGGAATTAATACTCCTACAGGAACATATTACTATAAATTAACACTAGATAATTTTGGTACATTCTATACACCTTCAGATGCACCTCAAGTTAATGGTAGAATTTATGGTACTCTAGATAGGAGTTTATCTTCACAAATTAGGGGTGAAGAACAAACCAAAGGTGGAGAATTAAATACAAGTGAAACTATTGGTAAAAATGAATATGCTTGTACATATGAAGTAAATCAGAATTTTTGTACTGATGCAGCAGGTACTAAACATTATAAAACCGAATGTGATCCTAAAGATGATTGGGATACATGTCAAGCAAAAATTTGTCCTGCAACTCAAGGCGGACCATATTGTGTTGAAAAAGCAAAAAAATATTACAAGTGTAATAATACATATTATGATGAATCTTGTGTAGAAGTTGGTAATGGTACAAGGGAAGAAACACTTCTTGCTGTAGGATGTCAGCCTGGTGAAGAATGTGAAAATAATTTCAATTGTTGTCCAAATTGTGTTGTTCAGTGTGTTGGAGTATGTACTGTTACACCGGATGGTTCTCAAGGTGGAGGAAGTAAACCAAATTATGACTTTAGACCTATAAGTCCAGGAAATCTATTCCCTAATGATCGTCCAAAAGGTTATAACTGGGAAAGTAATCCAAGTGTATATAATAATTCTTTAGTAGCAAGAAAAGCAAAAGATACAATTGATGAAATAACAACAAGAGCAAAGACTACGACAACTGAAGAAACTCCATCACCATCAGGTACTCCAAAAGTCGGTGATTATTCATTAAAAGTAGTTATGAACACTGACATGATTACAAAGATAAGAGAATATAATAAATCTCAAGAATCTTACAACAATGATACAATGACATGTTATGATTACCCAATTGATAGAGATGAAGATCATTGTAAAACGGATGGTTACACATGGAAAAAAGAAGGAGATTCTGGTAAATGTGTAATGGCAAATATATTCTGTTATTCTTCATTCGTTGATAAATTAATTGATGGTAATTTTGGTGGAGAAGTTGATGTAAAAAATGGTGATAAGCGTTCGCTTGCAAAAGAGAACTTTAATCCAAACAATTATAAAGCACCTGGTGTTAATAATAACGATAATTTAATTGTAACTGATGATTATTGGACAATTTATACATTTACTACATTAGATAAAAATGGCGATGGAATTCCAGATGTTGGACCATCATGGAAGTAAGGAGGGAGTAAACAATGAAAGAATCCTATTGGGGATATTGGCTAATGGTATTTGGAGTATTCATTATTGTGGTACTCCTTCTTATCCAAAGCTTTACATCGACAAATACTCAAGATTATTATTTAATTAAGGAAATTTCTGAGGCATCAATGGTTGATGCAATTGATTATGGTTATTATCGTACTTATGGAGAACTTAAAATGAATAAAGAGAAGTTCTATGAAGTATTTTTAAGAAGGTTTGCTGAAGAAGCATCACTTACAACAAATTATACTATAGAATTTACTGAAGTTTATGAAGCTCCTCCAAAAATTGGTGTTAAAGTTTCAAGCAAATCTGCTACATTCCAAGTAGCGGGTGACACTACTACATTTGATATAGTAAATAAAGTTGATGCAATCCTTGAATCAAAAGTTGACCCTATTTCTGGAAAAGGTTCATCAGAAACTAGTAATAATACTCCTACTGAAACAGAACCAATAGAAAATCCTATTAATATGGAAAATCCTATTAATATGGATGGAGGTAATAAAGAAAAATCTACTGTTAATAATTTTGGTGCAGTTACAATTAATCAAAGCAAGGAAACTATTAATGTAAATGGGACTACTGTATATATGGAATGTGCATGTGGTCCAATAGCTATGACTGAAGCAATTATGATGTTAGGCAAAGGAGATAGTTTAAAATCAAATATACAAAGTGAACTTGGATATACGCCTAATAATGCAACAGAAACTGCTGCAGCATCTTATGTATTAATGTATAAAAAAGGACTAAATGGTAATCCTTCATCTCGTGATTTTAGTAGTAGTAATTTTTGTGGCGGTAAAGGTAATTACGCAAGTAATGGGAATAGTTTTTTAAATAACTATGGTTTAAAAGTTGATACTGATAATAGTGGTGGTACTTTAAATAGTACAAGTGCTGGATATGCAGAAAAGATTTACAAATCATTAAAATCAGGTAATGTTGTTGTTGCATCAGTTTCTTATAAAGTTGGACGTAGTATTCCAAGTAATACAGGTCTAGCTTCAACATCTACTGGACATTATTATACAATTTATGGTTACAATGCTACTGATAATTGCTTTAATGTATATAATCCTATAACTTATTATAAGAAAGGAACTCCTACAGGTACTCAATGTGTTTCTTATGATGCTGTAGATACGTATTTTACAGAATATATAAGTGTTGGTAACCAATAAATAAACATTATAAATTAAATGCTAATTGTATTTAACTTAATAAAATGTTATAATCTTTCTTGAAAAAGGAAGATTTTTTTATGAAAAAGTTAATAGTTATTATTCCAGTTATATTATTAATTAGTTTGTCTGTCTACATTGGTATAACTTATTTTAATATAGGAAAGTATGATGAATATTATATTAATAATACTATTCCTGTTATGAAAGAGGAATATATAGAGCAAATTACCTCTTTAAAAGAAAAGTATAATAATGAAGACGTAGTGGGAACAATTTCAATTGATAATACAGATTTTAATACAGCAGTAATGCAAGGAAATGATAATTCATATTATTTAAATCATTTACCAGATAAAACTTATAATATAAATGGTTCAATATTTTTAGATTATAGGGTAGATATTGATGAAAGCAATAAATTACTTATATTTGGACATAGTTCACCAAGTTATTTTTTACCTATTATGATAATTGAAAATTATAAAGATGAAGATTATTATAAAGAACATAAATATATTTATTTATCTTCGATTAAAGAAGTAAAAAAATATGAAATATTTTCTGTTTTTGTTGAAACTTCAGATTGGTCCTATATGAATTTAAATTATGCAAGTAAAGATGAATATTTTAACCACTTACAAAATTTAAAAAGTAAATCATTTTATGATACCGGAGTTGAGGTAAATAAAAATGATAAAATTTTAATAATGCAAACATGTTCAAATATGAAAGAATATAGTAAATATCCTAAAAAATATATGCTTGTAATTGCAAAAGAAGTAAAATAACTAAATTTCCAAAATTTGGTTATTTTTTTGTATATTTTTCTCTTGTTTTTCCTATAATACTAGTATGAAAAAAATGTTGACATACATAGTTATGTATGGTAGTATAAGGAACTATCAGGAGGTTTTTGGTTTATGAAGAAACTAAAATATTTTTTTGCTAGTGCAATTGTTCTTGTTGCAGTAGCTGTTTCAACTATTGTTTTTGCAGAATATAAAGAACAGAAAGGTGATATTAGATTTGGAAATAGTATCAGTAATAATAGTATTACTGTAACTGAGGGTAATTTAGTTGAACAGGGCGATATTCAGATTAACAAAACAGTATCTAAAATTGATGATAATGGTAATTACAAAGTTACTTTTGAAGTAAAAGGTAAAGATGTTGAAACTCATACATCAAATAAAAAGGATGTTTATGCTGTTGTAGTTCTTGATAAGTCAGGTTCTATGTGTAATAGTTATAATTGCTCTAAAGATGAAAAATGGACAAGCGCTGTTGATGGTGCAAAAACATTTGCGTCAACATTACATGAAAAATTACCAAATGCAAAGATTGCTCTTGTAACTTTTTCTGGTTCAAAAGGTTGGGGAGACAATGCATATAATGACACAGAAAAATTACGTGATTTTGCTAAAGCGGATTTTTCTAATGTAAATTTTGGTTATCCAGATGGTGGAACAAATTTATATGCTGGACTTTATGAAGCAAATAAATTATTAACTTCAAAAAAAGTACCAAAAGATGCTATTAAATATGTTGTTGTTATAAGCGATGGTGAACCAACATATTATTATGATGATAATGGTTATACAAAAGGCCAAGGTTCATATATGAATGCTACTACTGAAGCAAAAACAAAAGAAATGGCTAAAACAGTTCAAAAAAGTGCTGAAGTATTTGCAATTGGATATGATTACAATGGTACAATATTAAGTGAAGTGGCTTCAGGTGCGGATCATGTATATTTATCAGATCCAACAACTATTGTAACTAAATTTACTGATATTGCTACTATAATGGGTAAAGCTAATGCTGGTTCTGATGCAACTTTAACTGATAATATTGGTGCAAAATTTATAATGACTGATGCTCAAGGAAATAAATATACTAGCGAAAAATTTGACATTACAGAAGCTGGAAAAACATTCTCATTTAATATAAAAATTAATGAAGAAGATATTACTGAAGATGGTTGGTATCCAACAAATGCTGATTTTGAATTAACATATACTGACCCAAATGGTACTACAAAGACTATAAAAAGTATAAAAAACCCTGAGGTATATTGGGTTGCAAAAAGATATGATTACAAAATTGAATATTACTATGATGAACAAATTGATAATACTTTAACTGAAACTGGTAAAGATGTTAAAGGTAAAGAAATCACTGTAAGTGAAGAAAGTATTAAAAATAATACTAAAGAGGGTTATTCATTTGTAAATACTGATCCTTCTACAAGAAAAATTGTAATTTCTTCATCTGAGGAAAATGTAATTAGAGTATATTATGAAAGAAATTCATATGATTATGAAGTACATTATTTCTTTAATGGTAATGAAGATGAATCATTAATTGAAAGAAAATCAGCTAAATATAATGATGTAATTAATACTTATACTGATAAAGTAAAAACAGGTTATAAATTACAAAAGGTAGAAAATTTACCACTTACAGTTACTGAAGATAAAACTAAAAATGTTATTAATGTATATTATGTAACTGATGAAAATCAAACAAAAGAGCTATCTTATACTGTTGAATACTATAAAGATGGTAATAAAGTAGCAAATGATACACAAGTTGTTAAGCAAACTAAACAAGTATTAGAAAGTGATACTTTAACTGTTGAAAAAGGTGAAATCAATGTAACTAATAAATATGTTGGTTATAAATTTGAAAAAACAAATCCAGAAACTATACCAAATTCTATTGAGGATAAAGGTGTAATTAAGGTTTACTATGTAAAAGATATGTTTGAATATACTATTAATTATTACTATAATGGTAAAATAGATAATTCAAAAACAGAAAGTTCTAAAGCAAAATATGAAACAGTAATTAGTACTTATCCAGATAAAAAAGAAGTTGGATATAAATTAGAAAAAACAGAAAATTTACCACTTACAGTTACTGAAGATAAAACTAAAAATGTTATTAATGTATATTATGTAACTGATGAAAATCAAACAAAAGAGCTATCTTATACTGTTGAATACTATAAAGATGGTAATAAAGTAGCAAATGATACACAAGTTGTTAAGCAAACTAAACAAGTATTAGAAAGTGATACTTTAACTGTTGAAAAAGGTGAAATCAATGTAACTAATAAATATGTTGGTTATAAATTTGAAAAAACAAATCCAGAAACTATACCAAATTCTATTAATGATAAAGGTGTAATTAAGGTTTATTATGTATTTGATGAAAATCAAACTAAAGAGTTATCTTATACTGTTGAATACTATAAAAATGGTAAAAAAGTAGAAAATGATACTCAAGTTGAAGTAGTAACTGTTCATGTACTTGAACCAAATACTTTACAAGTAAATCAAGATAAAATTAATACAGAGAACAAATATGTTGGATATAAATTAGAAAAAACAAATCCAGAAACTATACCAAGTGAAATTAATAATGGTGGTATAATTAAAGTATATTATATTCTTGATGATGGTCAAACAAAGACACTTACTTATACTGTAAATTACTATAAAGATGGTAATTTAGTAAAAGATGATACTGAAACTATTTATGAAACTAAACAAGTTTTAGAGTCTGATACTTTAACAGTAAAATCTGAGGAGATTAATATAAAGGATAAATATGTTGGATATAAATTTGTTAAAACAAATCCTGAATTAATACCTGAGGTTATTGAAAATAAAGGCGTTATTGATGTATATTATGAAAAAGATACATTTACTTATGAAGTAAGATATTATTTCAATAGAGAATTAGATGAATCTTTAACTGAAAAAAGTGTTGCACTATATGGTGATAAAATAACTTCTTATACTGATAAAGTAAAAGAGGATTACACTCTAGAAACTGTTGAAAATCTACCACTTGTAATAAGTGAAGATGAAAGTAAAAATATTATTAATGTTTATTATAAAATTGATGGACAAGGTGTTATTGAACCAATTGAACCACCTCATACATCAGCAAATAATAGCATTTATGCACTTGTATTATTAGTTAATGCTTTAGGTGCATCAGTACTTCTTAAAAAAAGAGAAAACTAATTAAATAAAAATGTCATAGAAATATGGCATTTTATTTTGAATAAATAAATAAAATGGTGTTTTTTTGCTAATTATTTGGTAAAATATAAGTATAGTTAAAAAGGAATGATTGAATATGGCGTATATTGAATTTAAAAAAGTAAATAAAGTATATAAAATGGGTGAAGTTGAAATTAAAGCTCTTAATAATACTTCTTTTGAAATTGAAAAAGGACAACTTATTTGTATATTAGGTCCATCAGGTGCTGGTAAAACTACTTGTTTAAATATTTTAGGTGGAATGGATAGGCTAACAAGTGGTAATGTTATCGTGGATGGAAAAATAATTAATGATTTAAATGAAAAACAATTAATAAAATATCGAAGAAATGATATTGGTTTTGTATTTCAATTTTATAATTTAATACAAAACATGACTGTAATTGAAAATGTTGAACTAGCAACTCAATTATGTAAAAACTCTTTAGATCCTAGTGATATTTTAGATAAAGTAGGTTTAAAAAATAGAAAAAATAATTTTCCTGCTCAACTTTCTGGTGGAGAACAACAAAGGGTAGCTATAGCAAGGGCAATATGTAAAAATCCAAAATTACTTCTTTGTGATGAACCAACGGGAGCACTTGATTATAAAACTGGTAAACAAATTTTAAAACTTTTACAAGATACATGTAGAAATGAACAAATGACAGTTATTATAATTACTCATAATAGTGCAATTAGTCCTATGGCAGATAAAGTTATTAAATTTAAAAATGGAACAGTAAGTGATGTAATTATAAATGATAAACCTAAGAATATCGAGGATATTGAGTGGTAATATGAAAACTAAATTACTTAAACACATTTTTATGAAAATTAAAGATAATTATAAAAGATTTTTATCATTAATTTGTATGGCTTTTTTAGGCGTAGGCTTTTATGCAGGAATACAATCCTCAAGTCCTGATATGTTAAAAACACTTGATAATTTTTATGATGAAAATAATGTTTATGATATAAGTGTTATTTCAAACGTAGGACTTACTGAAGATGATTTATTAAAACTTTCAAAAATAAAAAATGTCTCCCAAGCAATCAATATCCAAGAAAAAGACTCATATTTAGAAATTGAAGAAAATAATTATGTTGTTAAATTAATTGAGTATAATAGTCAAATGAATAATGTTTACATAAAAGAGGGTAGATTACCTAAAAATAATAATGAAGTTTCAGTTGATAATGCTTTACTTGAAAATAATAATTTAAAACTTGGTGATAATATTACTATTGATGGTAAAAAATATTCTATTGTTGGAAATGTAATAAGTCCTTTATATTTTTCTGCAGAAAGACCAAATTCTAATTTAGGTAGTGGTAAAGTTGATTATTATATTTATGTTTATAATGGTTCTCTTGATTTAGAGGCTTATTCAAATATATATATAACAGTTAAGGGAGCAAAAAAATACTTAACTAATAGTGATTCATATAAAAAACTTATTAATAATGTAAAAAAAGATATTGATTTAATTAAAGATAAACAGCAAGATATTCGATATGATGAGTTATACTCTGATATTATTGAAACAAGTGAAACGTATGGTATAAGTATTGATGAATCTAAGTTTATTAAACCCAAATGGTATATTTATGATAGACTTGATAATACTTCATATAAAGAACTTATTAATGCTAGTGATAATCTTAAAAAAATTGGTAATATATTCCCAATAATATTTTTTGCTATATCAGTACTTGTAAGTCTTATTTCAATGATGAGAATGATCGAAGAGGATAGAGTTGAAAATGGTACTTTAAAATCTCTTGGATATAATAGTTTTCATATTACATTAAAATATGTAATCTATTCACTTTTAGCCACTACAATAGGAAGTAGTGTCGGTGCTATTTTCTGTTCATATATGATTCCTAGTGTTATTTGGAATATTTATAAAAAAATATTTTTTATTCCTAAATTTATTTATTTATTAAAAAGTGATTATAATGCCTTAGGACTTTGGATATGTATTTTATGCATATGTGGTACTTCAGTAATTGTTTGTATTAAAAATTTAAGAGAAGTACCCGCTAATCTAATGAGGCCAAAAGCTCCAAAAAGTGGTAAAAAAATCTTATTAGAGCGTATTAACTTTATTTGGAAAAAACTAAAATTTTCTGATAAAATTACTATTAGAAATATATTTAGATATAAATCAAGGGTTATTACTACTATTTTAGGAATAGCAGGTTGTACTGCCCTCATTTTAGCGGGATTTGGTTTAAAAGATTCAATTAAAGATGTAACAGATTTTCAATTTAATAATATTATTAAATATGATAAAATGCTCATGACAAATGATAGTATTAATCAAATAGATATTGAAAAAGAATTACTAAATGATGATAAAGTAGAAAATTTTACTAATGTTAATACTCAAAATATTAAAGTTTTATTTAATGAAGAACAAGAGGTAACTATGATAACACCAGATGATTTTAATAGTATTTCTAAGTCTATATCATTAATTGATTTAAAAACAAATAATGTAATAAATAATATTAGTGATAATAGTTGTATAATTAGTGAAAAAACAGCAAAACTATTAGATATTGATGTTGGAGATAAAATAAGTCTATTA
>ERZ773235.3048-NODE-3048-length-12603-cov-4.943497_pt1 | contig 12603 bp, 9 predicted proteins | sample MGYA00580522_ERZ773235 | MGnify/ENA primary metagenome ERZ773235 (study PRJEB29015, sample SAMEA2737797) | human gut metagenome | biome: human gut; feature: human-associated habitat; material: faeces | place: China | collected 2012 ...
AAAGATAAGCATGCTTATGTTGTTTTGGAAAATGGAATTACTAAAGGGCTTTTTGTCTTTATTGTTCTTCCAGATGATAGATATGTTGAGATGCTTATAGGGTTGACCAAGGAAGAAGAAGCGTTTATTGAAATGCTTGAATATATGGAAAGGAATTATTGTGGATATCAGATGGATTTTGTGTTTAATCCACAAAATATGGCAATTTATAAACCATTGAAGTTGAAGGGAGCGATATTTGAACCGGAACAAATGAAAATGATTCAAGGTGGATTTGTGTCTAATGTATCAACCAGTAATATTGAAACATTATCAGATAAGTGGATGAAGCAGTACTATGATCTTCATAATACTGATACGTATTGGACTGCTAAGCGTATTGTTTCTGCCTTAGATAAATTTAGAGTTTTTCTTGCAGTAAAAGATGAACAGGTTCTTGGGTATTTGGATGTTCAAAGTTGTTACGATATTAATGAAATCTATGCATTGTATGTAAAGCCTGAAGTGGTGTCTCAAGGCTATGAACTGGCATTGTTGGCAAACGCAATAGAATTAAACAGACCAAATCAAATGATGGTGGTTGTTGATGTAGATAATAGGGAAGAAGTGGATTTGTATACTGCTGCTGGTTTTGTTAAGTTGGAAGGTCATAATAGCATGACTGCTTATATTCCCCAGTTAAACTCCGGTTTATATCAGTCCAACTTCTCGGAATACATCGCTCAGTTCTGCCGGCATAGCGCCAGTCAGTGAGCTTGCCAGTTCTTCCGGTGTGCATTTCCGGTAGCCAAGTACCCACTGAACGGTCATAAAGATAGAACCCTGACAGTACATTTCCAATTGAAACTGCAGATGCGGAGAAATCTTTTTGCCGGTACGGCTTTCAATCTGATCCGTATAGAAAGCGGTGATCAACTGGAAATCATGATCGCGCAGACAATTCTGGTCATCGTTTTTAAATGCAGCCTTGAAAAACAGCTTTTCTTCCTGAATATAGGTAAATTTATTTACAAGACCTTCATAGACAGATTTTCCTTCCCCCATATGTTCAAAGGATTCTAAGAGAATTTTGTCAAAATACCAGTTGATGAGGTCATATTTATCCTGAAAATTACGGTAAAAAGTCTGTCTTGTGACACCGCATGCTTCTACAATTTCCTTCACAGTGATTTTTTCTACAGGTGCAGTTTTCATACAGCGTTTCATGGCATCTGCCAGCTCATATTTTGTTCTTTCGTTGGATTTTGTGACTGCCATAGTTTTCTCCTCATTTGTACAGACCTTTCCGGATAATCACATTTTAGCATAAATCAAGTCTGTTCGGAAAATATTTCTATATGAAAAAACAGTAAACATTCCAAAATTTTTCTAAAATGAGGTTTTATACTTGCCAGACTCCATGTTTTGAAGTATAGTACTCTTCGCTTTGCTGATTCAAAAGAGAAGAGAAGGAGACTACAAAATGACATTTTATCAGGAGTTACAGCTTAGTTCTGCCGGTTCAAAACAGTTGATCAAAAATACGACAGACAAAAAAGAAAAATGGCGTCATATTCTTATCTATAATTTTAAAGTATATCTTGTTATGGCTTTTTGTGTGGCGGTTGTCACATTGTATACAAAATTGACAGGGCAGGAAAACAGCGTTGTAGGAGTAACGGTTCTGTTGGCGCTGCTTGTGCTGAGACAGGCAGATTTTGGTATACGGACGAGTCATGGGTTACTGTCCATTGTGGGAATATTTACCATTATGATGGCTGGCCCGCGACTGGCAAATATGGTATCTCCGGTGGGAGCATTTTTTATAAATTGTGTCTGTATCCTGCTTCTTATGATTTTTGGGTGCCACAATGTCATTATGCATAATCATTCTACGTTTGTGCTCGGGTATCTGCTCTTATATGGATATGATGTGAGTGGCAGAGCTTTTGAGATGCGGGTGATTGGACTTACGGCGGGAATGCTTGTGTGCATGGCGGTTTTTTATAAAAATCAGAAAAACAGACCTTATCGCAGGACATTTAAGGATTTATTCCGGGAATTTGATGTTCGGTCTGCGAGAAACCAATGGTATCTGAAACTGACACTGATCGTCTCAAGTGCAATGCTGATCGTTTCGCTGCTTGGACTTCCGAGAGCAATGTGGGCAGGGATCGCATGTATGTCAGTCTGCCTTCCATTTACAGAGGATGGAAAAATGAGGGCGGTAGACAGGGGCGTGTTTAATATTGCCGGATGTGCGCTGTTTCTCGTCCTTTATCTAATACTGCCGGAGTCAGGAAGAAGTATGATCGGAATTATTGGTGGGATCGGCGTGGGTTATTCTGCCGGATATAAATGGCAGACGGTTTTTAACACGTTTGGAGCGCTTGCAATTGCAGCTTCATTATTCGGACTGCCGATGGCACTGCTGCTTCGGTCTGGAATCAATGTGACTGCCTCTCTTTATACAGTGGTTTGTAATGTCGTATATGATAAATTGCATGGCAAAAGAGCAGAAATCGCAGAAAACCTCGTAAAACCATAAAAAACACTGGTATTTTGCAAAAGTGTGTGCTATAATTCTAGAATGACTGCGATAGTCGTAGTACGCCCATTTTTAGGCAGAGCCAGAAAAACCGCGGGTTTATGCGACTTTGGACGTGGCTCGATTAGCGCATTAAGCGTGAAATGTACATGGATATTTTATATATATAAGGAGGAAAATCATTATAATGAGTGTACAGGTTGAAAAATTAGAAAAAAACATGGCAAAACTTACTGTTGAAGTACCAGCAGAGGAAGTAGAAAAAGCTTTACAGGCTGCTTACATGAAAGAGAAGAACAAAATCAGCATCCCTGGTTTCCGTAAAGGTAAAGTTCCAAGAGCTATGATCGAGAAAATGTACGGTGCAGCTGTATTTTATGAAGAAGCAGCAAACATCTTAATTCAGGATAATTATGCAGCAGCTATGGAAGAGAGCAAAGAGGACATCGTTTCCAGACCAACAATCGACATTGTTCAGATCGAATCCGGAAAACCTTTCATCTTCACAGCAGAAGTGGCTGTAAGACCAGAAGTGACACTTGGAAAATACAAAGGTGTTCAGGTAACTAAGATCGACACAACTGTAACAGACGAAGAAGTAGAAGCAGCACTTGAGAAAGAGCAGCAGAAAAACTCCAGAACTGTAACTGTAACAGACAGACCAGTTGCAAACGGTGATACAGCAGTCATCGATTTCGAAGGATTTGTTGACGGCATTGCATTTGAAGGTGGTAAAGGAGAGAATCATCCATTAGAGATCGGTTCCCACTCTTTCATCGATACATTCGAAGATCAGTTAGTAGGACACAATGCAGGGGATGAAGTAGAAGTTAACGTTACTTTCCCAGAGAAATATCAGGCAGCTGATTTAGCTGGAAAACCAGCCGTATTCAAAGTTAAGATCAACGAGATCAAAGCAAAAGAACTTCCAGAGTTAAACGATGAGTTCGCTTCTGAAGTATCTGAGTTTGATACATTAGCTGAGTACAAAGAAGACTTAAGAAAACATCTTGAAGTTGAGAAAGAGAACGAAGCAAAACGTACAAAAGAAGATGAAGCAATCAAGAAGATCATCGACAAATCCACAATGGAGATCCCGGAAGCTATGATCGAGACACAGTGCGAGAACATGATCAATGAGTTCGCACAGAGAATCGCACAGAGCGGTCTTTCCATGGAGCAGTACATGCAGTTCTCCGGTATGACAATCGACGGATTAAAAGAGCAGGTTCGTCCAGAAGCTGAGACTCGTATCAAGAGCAGCCTTGTATTAGAGCAGATCGCAAAAGAAGAGAACATCGAAGTTTCTGAAGATGAGATCAATGCAGAAGTTGAGAAGATGGCAGCTCAGTACGGAATGGAAGCTGACAAGTTAAAAGAGTACTTAGGAGATGCTGAGAAAGAATCCATTAAGAGAGATTTATCTGTGACAAAAGCAGTTGACTTAATTATGGAGAACGTAAAAGAAAGAGCAAAAGCTAAGACAAAGAAAGAAAAAGAAGCTGAAGCAGAAGAAGGAACAGAAGAATAATTCCGGCAGCGTACAGCAGACAGAGGATTGCATATAATATGCAGACCGGAAATATCACAGACTGGCTCTTATGAGCCGGTCTGTTTGAGATTTATGACAGATTGCATCTGATGAGAAAAAAGTTCAATATTTTTTGAAAATTCGAACAAGATATTAATTTTTCATAAAACATGTTTTTTTCCTATTCCAACGTCTCTGCATTTGTGGGATAATATTTATCAGTGCAGTGTATGACCGATATATTGCAATAGTGAAAAAAGTGTGGATTCAATCATAGTGCGATTCCAACCATATTTATGAAAAGGAAAGGGCAGGTAAGAGATATGAGTTTAGTACCTTACGTCATTGAACAGACAAGCAGAGGAGAGCGTAATTACGATATTTACTCCAGATTATTAAAAGATAGAATTATTTTCCTTGGAGAAGAAGTGAATGAGACAACAGCAAGCCTTGTTGTTGCACAGTTACTTTTCTTAGAGTCCGAGGATCCTGGAAAAGACATTCATTTATATATCAATTCCCCAGGTGGAATGGTAACAGCAGGTCTTGCTATTTATGATACGATGCAGTACATCAAATGTGATGTATCTACCATCTGTATCGGTATGGCAGCCAGCATGGGAGCATTTTTACTTGCAGGCGGAGCAAAGGGCAAGAGACTTGCACTTCCGAATGCAGAGATTATGATCCACCAGCCATCCGGCGGAGCAAAAGGTCAGGCAACCGAGATTCAGATCGCAGCAGAGAACATTTTAAAGACAAAGAAGAAATTAAATAAGATTTTAGCTGCAAACACAGGAAAACCATATGATGTGATCGCAGCGGACACAGAGAGAGATCATTACATGTCCGCTCAGGAAGCAATGGAATACGGACTGATCGATAATGTGATCACAAGCCGTTAATAAATATAGACATTGGAGAATAAGAAATGGCAGGAAGAAATGACGAGAGACTGCGCTGCTCATTTTGCGGTAAGACTCAGGATCAGGTTCGCAAATTGATTGCGGGACCAAACGGAGCCTATATCTGCGATGAGTGTGTCGATGTTTGCGCCGAGATTATAGACGAAGAGTTGGAGAATGATGAATTTGACGGAAATCAGGAAGAGCCTGCGGAGCAGATCAATCTGATCAAGCCGGAGGAGATGAAGGCATTTTTAGATGAGTACGTCATTGGCCAGGATAAGGCGAAGAAAGTTTTGTCCGTTGCAGTTTATAATCATTACAAGAGAATTATGGCAGGATCAGATTCAGATGTAGAATTGCAGAAGAGTAATATTCTTATGCTCGGACCAACCGGTTCCGGTAAAACACTTTTGGCACAGACTTTGGCGAGAGTGTTGAATGTTCCGTTTGCAATCGCAGATGCAACCACACTTACCGAGGCAGGTTATGTGGGTGAAGATGTCGAGAATATCCTTTTGAAATTGATCCAGGCTGCTGATTATGATATTGAGCGTGCACAGCACGGTATCATTTACATTGATGAGATTGACAAGATTACAAAAAAATCTGAGAACGTTTCCATCACAAGAGACGTTTCCGGCGAGGGTGTACAGCAGGCGTTACTTAAGATTTTAGAGGGAACGGTTGCTTCTGTTCCGCCACAGGGTGGAAGAAAACATCCGCAGCAGGAACTGATCCCGATTGATACTACCAATATTTTATTTATCTGTGGTGGTGCTTTTGATGGATTAGAGAAGATCATTGAGACACGTCTCGACCAGAAATCCATTGGATTTAATGCAGAAGTACATGCCAAAGATGAGTACAATGTAGGGGAAGTATTAAAACATGTGCTTCCGCAGGATTTTGTGAAATTCGGACTCATCCCTGAATTTATCGGTCGTGTGCCGGTAACCGTAACACTGGATATGTTAGATAAGGATGCGATGATCCGTATCTTATGCGAGCCGAAGAATGCACTTGTAAAACAGTACAAAAAGCTGTTTGAATTAGACGGTGTCAGTCTGGAATTTGACAGGGATGCACTCGAAGCAATCGTGGACAAAGCGCTTGAGAGAAAGACCGGAGCGCGTGGTCTTCGTGCAATCATGGAGGCTGTTACATTAGATCTGATGTATCATATTCCATCCGATGAGAGCATTACAAAATGTGAGATCACCAAAGAAGATGTAGAAAAGAATCTTGCAATTGAAGAGAAAGAAGAAAAAGCACTTGTTGAGAAGTTAGAACAGGCTTCTTAAACAAAAGATAACAGCAGGAAAAGCTGTTACAGATAAAGGAATTATAGAAAATGGATACAATGATTATGAAAATGCCTGCAGTTGCCCTTCGTGGAATGGTGATCCTGCCGGGAATGGTAGCCCATTTTGACGTAAGCCGTGCAAAATCCATCAAGGCAGTGGAAGAGGCGATGATGGATGAGCAGAAGATTTTTCTTGTGGCACAGAAAGATGTGGAACAGGAAAATCCTGATATCGAGGACTTATTTAAGATCGGGATCATTGCTGAGGTAAAGCAGGTAATTAAGTTACAAAATAATATTGTACGCATTTTGGTAGAAGGGAAAGAGCGGGCAGAATTGTCCGCTTTTCTTGAAAATCCGGACTATCTGCTTGCGGAGATCATTCGATTTGACGAGGAAGTGGATGACGGACTGCCAGAAGAAGCGAAGGAGGCAATGCTTCGGAGCATTCAGGAGACATTTGGTAAGTATGTGGTCGTCAATCCCAAAATGGGAAAAGAGCTGCAACGCCAGTTAAGTGAGATCACAGATCTGGAAAAACTGATGAATCAGCTTGCCAACAGCCTTCCGGTACATTTTGAGGAAAAACAGAAAATCTTAGATGCGGTTTCTATGACCGAACGTTATGAGGTTCTGATGGCACTCTTATTAAAAGAGATCGAGATCATAGCCATCAAGAATGATTTTCAGGCGAAAGTCAAGGCGCATGTGGATAAAAACCAGAAAGAATATCTGCTGAGAGAGCAGATGAAAGTAATCCGTGAGGAGCTTGGCGAAGATAATACGGAATCAGACGCAGATCACTTTATGGATGCTCTGGGTAAGATTAAGGCAGACAAAGAAGTAAAAGAGAAGATCAAAAAAGAGATCGACCGTTTTAAAAATATCAGCTCCAGCTCCTCTGAGAGCGCTGTGGCGCGAGGGTATATTGAAACACTTTTGGAGCTTCCGTGGAATAAGACATCCAGAGATAACAAGGATCTGAAGAATGCCGAGCAGATTTTAAATGCGGATCATTACGGCCTGGAAAAAGTAAAAGAGCGTATGTTGGAATTTCTGGCTGTCCGCAATCTCACCAGCAAGGGCGAAAGCCCGATCATCTGTCTGGTAGGACCGCCGGGAACCGGTAAAACGAGTATTGCCCGGTCCGTTGCAAAAGCGTTAGATAAAAAATATGTGCGGATCAGTCTCGGTGGTGTGCGGGATGAGGCAGAAATCCGCGGCCACCGAAGAACTTATGTCGGAGCAATGCCGGGACGTATCGTGAACGGACTGCGCAGCGCAGGCGTGAAAAATCCGCTCATGCTGTTAGATGAGATCGATAAGATGAGCAGCGATTACAAAGGGGATACGGCGTCTGCATTGCTGGAAGTGCTTGATGCGGAGCAGAATAAGAAGTTCCGGGATCATTATGTCGAGATACCGATCGATCTTTCAGAAGTGCTGTTTATTGCAACAGCAAACTCGGTGCAGGATATCCCAAGACCGCTGTTAGACCGTATGGAACTGATCGAGGTGACCAGCTACACAGAGAATGAGAAGCTTCATATTGCAAAAGAGCATCTGCTCACAAAGCAGATGGAGCGCAATGGGATCAGACCGGAACAGCTCGCCATCACAGACAAAGCGATGGCAAAGATTATCAGTGGTTACACAAGGGAAGCCGGTGTGCGTAATCTTGAACGTAAGCTTGGTGAGATCTGCAGAAAAGCAGCAAGACCGCTTTACGAGGGAGAAAAAGAGAAGATTAAAGTTACAGAACAGAATCTTGAAAAGTTCCTCGGCAAAGAGAAATACAGTTTTGATAAGAAAAATGATACGGATGAAGTAGGAATCGTCCGTGGACTTGCATGGACAAGCGTTGGTGGAGATACTTTAGAGATTGAAGTCAACATCATGCCGGGAAAAGGTGAGTTCCAGCTGACCGGACAGCTGGGAGATGTGATGAAGGAATCTGCACAGGCGGGAATCAGCTATATCCGTTCTGTCAGTGAAGAGTATCATATTCCGAAAAAGTTTTTCCAGGAGAATGACATCCATATCCACATCCCGGAGGGTGCAGTGCCGAAGGATGGACCGTCTGCCGGAATCACGATGGCGACAGCCATGTTGTCGGCGATCACGAAGACACCGGTCCGCGCTGATGTCGCAATGACAGGTGAGATCACACTTCGCGGCCGTGTGCTTCCAATCGGTGGACTGAAGGAAAAAACACTGGCAGCCAAAAATGCAGGAATTAAGACCATCTGTGTGCCAAAGAAGAATGAGAAGGATATTGATGAGATTTCACCAGAGATCAAAAAAGGTCTGAAAATCGTGTTTGTAGAGCAGATGAAAGACGTGCTGGATGTGGCGTTTGTAAAGAAGTGAATTAAGAAGAGGAAAAGACAATGGTAATTAGAAGTGTAAATTTGGAGACTGTCTGTGGTATCACAAGTAAAATACCGGACAATCCATTTAATGAAGTGGCATTTGCAGGAAAGTCAAATGTAGGAAAATCATCCATGATCAATGCGCTGTTAAACCGCAAGTCGCTCGCAAGGACATCGGCGCAGCCGGGAAAGACGCAGACCATCAATTTTTACAATGTCAATGATGCCATGTATCTGGTCGATCTGCCCGGTTATGGATATGCAAAGACCTCTGCCAGCGAGAAGGAAAAATGGGGAAAAATGATCGAGAATTATCTTCATACCTCTAAAAAACTGCAGGCAGTCTTTTTGCTGATCGATATCCGTCATGATCCGTCTGCAAACGATAAAATGATGTATGACTGGATGGTTTATCAGGGATTTACACCGATTATCATCGCCACAAAACTTGATAAGATCAAACGAAGCCAGATCCAGAAGAATGTAAAAGCAATCCGCGAAGGTCTGAAAGTAAAGCCGGGTACGGTGATCATTCCATTCTCCTCCGAGACGAAGCAGGGAAGAGATGAACTCTGGGAGGTTATCGATTCCTTTGTTCTGCCACAGGAGGAAACTGAGGAAGAAGATAAATAACAGTTTGCAGAATGCCTGTGGCCTGTAATGTAAAAATGACATTGCACTGCAAAATCGTTCATGGTAAAATAGCAGTATAAGTGTCAGACAAGACAAAAAGCACCCGGAGATACTTTCCGGGTGTTCTGCGAATATAAAGGTGCATCGGAGGATGGTAGAGATGAAAAAGAAGAAAATTGTGATTGCTCTTGGACATGAAGCATTGGGAACAACACTTCCTGAACAGAAAGAGGCAACGAAACGAACAGCAAAGGCAGTGGCAGATTTTATCCGTGAAGATTATCAGGTTGTGATCACACACAGTAACGGACCACAGATCGGTATGATCCATACTGCTATGAATGAATTTTGTAAATTATATCCGGAATATACTGCAACACCAATGTCTGTATGTTCTGCAATGAGTCAGGGATATATCGGTTACGATTTACAGAATGCGATCCGTGCGGAATTATTGAACAAGGGAATCTATAAACCCGTTTCTACGATCCTTACACAGGTTGTGGTTGATCCATATGACGAGGCGTTTTACAAACCAAGCAAAGTCATTGGACGTGTGCTGACGGAAGAGGAAGCAGAGGCAGAGGAGAAAAAAGGAAATCACGTTGTCAAAACAGAAGGCGGGTACAGACGAATCGTTGCAGCGCCAAAGCCAATGGATATCGTGGAGATCGATGCAATCAAAGCATTGTCCGATGCTGACCAGATCGTAGTTGCCTGTGGAGGCGGCGGCATCCCGGTATTAATGCAGGACAACAACTTAAAGGGTGCCAGTGCTGTTATTGAAAAAGACCTTGCAGCAGGAAAACTGGCAGAACTGCTGGATGCAGACATGCTTGTTATTTTGACAAGTGTTGACAATGTATGCTTAAATTATGGACAGCCGGATGAAAAACCATTATCAACCATGACTGTTGCAGAAGCAAAGAAATACATGGAGCAGGGACAGTTTGGTGAGGGCGATATGCTTCCTAAGATAGAGGCAGCCATCAACTTTATCGGTGACTCTGCGATCAGGTCCGTTCTGATCACAAAATTGAACAAAGATGGTTCTAATATCCATGGCGGTATGGGAACCATGATCACAAAATAATGTTTTTGACATAATGTTTACAAAAAGAGCAGGTTTTTTTACAAAAGAAAGCTTGCTTTTTTTATGTTTATTTCGTATAATCTCTCCGTAGATGGAGTCGCCGTACCAAAGAAGAAACTTAAAATTTATTATACATTTTTCACAAGAATACGAATAAAAACGGAGAGAAGAGACTGTATTATTGTGAAAAGTGTATAAGTTTTAAGTTTTGCAGAGATTGGTTCGTCGGCTTCGTGCTGGTTTAAGGAGATTGTTAAAACTATAACAGAAATCAGGAGAGGCATACGCATTTCGAATGAATAAAAATCAGCAGGAACACTTGAAAAATGAAACCATAAAAAGAAAGGAAGAATTTATGACAAGAAGAACAAAAATTATCTGTACGTTAGGACCATCCACCGACAATGAAGCGGTGATGAGAGCATTGATCGAAGAGGGAATGAACGTTGCACGTTTCAATTTTTCGCATGGACCGCATGATGAGCAGATGGGAAGATTAAAAATGCTCCGCAAACTGCGCAAAGAATTGGGAAAATATGTTGCAGCTTTACTTGATACAAAGGGACCGGAAATCCGTCTCGTAGAATTTGAAAAAGGAAAAACAGAGTTAAAGACAGGCCAGACTTTTACACTGACAACCGATGATATTCTTGGAACAGATGAGCGCGTATCCATCACTTACAAAAATCTTGCAGATGATGTAAAGCCGGGCGATCATATCCTGATCGATGATGGTCTGGTAGGTCTGGAAGTTGTAGAGATCAAACCGGTTGCAAAACCAGTGAATACCAAGGTCAACGCAAGAGATATTGTCTGTAAAGTGTTAAATGATGGTGTGATTTCCAATAAAAAAGGCGTGAACGTTCCGAACGTTGACCTCACGATGCCATTTATCAGTGAAAAAGATTACGGAGATATCTGTTTTGCGGTAGAAAATGATTATGATTTTATCGCAGCTTCCTTTGTCCGTACCGCAGAGGATGTTATGGAAATCCGCAAAATCCTTGCAGAAAAAGGTGGCGAGGATATTAAGATCATTTCCAAGATCGAGAACATGCAGGGTGTCCGCAATATCGATGACATTATCCGTGTCTCCGACGGTATCATGGTAGCGCGTGGTGACATGGGTGTTGAAATCCCATTGGAAGATGTTCCGGTTATGCAGAAAATGATCATCAAAAAAGCTTGTGAGGCTGGAAAAATCGTTATCACAGCCACTCAGATGTTAGATTCCATGATGAAACATCCAAGACCAACAAGAGCAGAGTCCACAGACGTTGCAAATGCAATTTATGACGGAACAAGTGCAATTATGTTATCCGGAGAGACCGCTGCAGGAATGTATCCAATTGAAGCTGTAAAAACAATGGTCCGTATCGCAACCCGCACAGAGCATGATATCAACTATTTACAGAGATTCAGACAGCGCAGGACCATGTGTAACCCGGATGTGACAAACGCAATCTCACATGCAACCTGTACGATGGCTGGTGATTTAAGCGCAGCAGCAATCGTGACGGTAACGAAGTCCGGACGTACTGCGAGAATGATCTCCAAATACCGTCCAAACTGCACGATCATCGGTGAGTGCCTGACAGAAAAGGTATGCCGTCAGTTAAACCTTGAGTGGGGTGTAGAACCGATTCTTATCACAGAGGAACAGGATGCAAGCCAGTTGTTTGAGAAGGCAGTTGATGTGGCAGAGATGGCAGGATTTGTTTCCAAAGGGGAATTAGTTGTTCTGACCGGTGGTGTTCCACTTGGGGTATCCGGTACAACCAACCTCATCAAAGTACAGGTTGCAGGACATATCCTTGTGACAGGAAAAGGATTAAACGGAAAGAAAATTTCCGGAAACCTTTGTGTGTGCCACAGCAATGAAGATTTAAAAAGCTTTAAAGACGGTGATATCATTGTCGCAGCAGACACCACAAATGAAATGATGGCACAGATGCGTCAGGCTTCCGCACTGATCGTAGAAGCAGAGGGTGCAAACTGTCATGCAGCAATCGCAGGGTTAAGCCTTGATATTCCGGTTCTTATCGCAGCTAAAAATGCATTGGATGTCTTAAAGACCAGTGCATATGTTGAAGTGGACTGCGAGAGCGGGGTTGTAAGTGCGAACTAAACCGGAGTTTAACGTATGAACTGCCGCTTGTGAGTGGTGTTACGGATTTCCTAAGGTTATGTCGTATTGCATGCCAACAAAGTGTATAGAAATATAAAAAATAGAACT
>ERZ773235.3053-NODE-3053-length-12571-cov-84.317114_pt1 | contig 12571 bp, 10 predicted proteins | sample MGYA00580522_ERZ773235 | MGnify/ENA primary metagenome ERZ773235 (study PRJEB29015, sample SAMEA2737797) | human gut metagenome | biome: human gut; feature: human-associated habitat; material: faeces | place: China | collected 2012 ...
ATTTTGTCGGTCATATAGCTCCATTCTGCTTGCTTGATCAGAAGTATAAAAGAGGATTGCTCCATGATGTTTTATCAGAGAAAACCAAAATTACGACAGAAACATGGACGGAACATAGAATCGGAGAATTTCTCCATTCAAAAAGCATCAAACAACTTCCAACAACAGATGCTCCGTTGATGGCATTTACCGCGACAGGCGGCGTGTGCGACAAAGGCGAACGGTATGATCGTGGTTTTTTGGTGAAAGATGCAAGCACAAAATTGTATAAGAGAACTGATTTGAACGATTTCATTTATAGTTCCAATAACCTTGATGTCGGCTCAATAGGACTTAACCTTTATGGCTCTGCCGTGATCTCTGATGTATATGAGATATTCTCCATAAAAGATGCCGATCCGTGGTTTATCAGCGAGGCTATTAAACAAAAGCCGATTATGAGCCGTATTCTAAAATATCGACAAGGCTGCCTTTATGGACAATACAGGATATATGCCGAAGACTTTTTAGGCGTTTTTGTTAAAATCCCTTCGTATGAAGCTCAGAAGAAAATTGGAGCTGTTTTTTCAAAAATTGACGGCAAAATCACGCAAGAACAAATCCTACTGGATTGTTTAGAAAAGGCAAGAAACTTTTTCTTACAGCAACTTTTCATATAAAGAGCTGCTGCATCAAGCCATGGCGTATCTTAGATAGCGACATTGATATGCTTTCTGCTGCGCCTATTAGCATGTCAATGGAACTCAACAGCTTAACTATCTGTTCCTGCCTTGCTCTGTCTGGGATAGGGATGATGCAATCTGACAAAGCAGACTTGCTTATTTCTCGGAATGTGTTACCGGAAGCGTACTTTTCGCACCATGGCTTAATGATGATTTGCATATAATACAGATACTCAGATGAAACTCTATCAGTGTGAGGAATCAACGACTGAAAGCCCTGATTGGTGCTGCACTCTTGTTTTGCAATGGACATCTCGCCCAAGGTAGCACGGGTTGTCAATAAAACCGTTCCGATGGGAAGCAGTTTTGCGGATGAGTTATCCAAGCCAAAATCACTTAATTTGCGAACACTGTTGTTGACATATTTTGTTTTACCAATCTCAGACGGGGTGAACCATTCCACTGTATTTCCCCAATATTCTGTATGAAGAGTGTCAGGTGTTCCTCCCCCGACAATTTCACATACCGAGCCAAGTCTGCAATTATAGCTATTGTCAATCTGAGAGAGTATCTGGTTATTGACACCTCTTTTATACTTCTTGAGGGACTCGATAAGAGCCTTTTGTTTTCGTATTTTGCTATTGAGAAGCCTAAATAGTTCACCAATTTTCTGTTGCTCGCCAAGAGATGGAATTGAAACAAGTATATCCTCAATGTCAGATGCGCTAACTGCGGGAAAACTTGTGCCCGTGCAACGGCTTAACACAGAGTTTAGGAAGTGTCCTGTATGGATAAGTGCGTACAGAAACGGAACATCGTACTTTGTTCTAAACACTGCGTAGCCTGTTGATGCCACCGTTGGTAGGCTTCTTTCTTTGCAAAACAAATAATTGTTCTGCTGATATGGTCTTACAGTTTGGAATAGAACATCATTGCAAGAAAGAAGCCGTTGCGCTCTTGAAGGCGCAGATAGCGCATTCTCTATTTTTGCATTACTCAACTCGCCATCTTCCACACTGCCGAGATCGATGTAGTAGAATTGTTCAGGAATGGATTGACACTTTGGATTAACTTTTGCAAATTCCTTAAATTCACATTTTTTCCACGGCTCATCGAAGCCCGGAAACCGGAGTTTCGGACGCTTCTCAAGACCGTTACTTGAGGATACATTTGCCATAATTATTTGCCCTCCACATCAAAGGGAAAATCAAGTCCCAGCTCATCGAAAAAAGGTTTCAGTTGTGCGTCGATGCCCTTGATCTCAGCCTGAATATTGCGGATTTCTGCTGCAACAGCATTGAGGTCGATTTCCTCTTCCGGCTCAAAGGTATCAACATAGCGAGGAATGTTCAGATTGAATCCGTTCTCTTCAATCTCCTGCATAGTGGCAACATGAGCGTACTTATCGACATCCACACGATGCTCGTAGGTTTCGACGATCTTATCAATGTCGCACTCACGGAGAATATTCTGATTCTTTCCGGCTTCAAAGTCGTTGGACGCATCAATGAAGAGGATGTTATCAGAGTTGCCATTGCGCTCTCTCTTGAGGACAAGAACACATACCGGAATGCCCGTGCCAAAGAAGAGGTTTGCAGGAAGACCGATAACAGCGTCCAGCACATTCAGCTTTTGGATCAGGTGCTTACGGATCACTTCTTCGGCTGCGCCACGGAACAGAACGCCGTGAGGCAGCAGGACAACAGCTCGTCCGTCTTCATCCATGTGGTAAACCATGTGCTGCACAAAAGCAAAGTCAGCCTTGCTCTTAGGCGCAAGTTTGCCGTATTCATTGAAACGCTCGTCCTCCATGAAGTGCATATCAGCAGACCAATTTGCAGAATACGGAGGATTTGCAACCTGAACACGGAACTTCATATCTCCGAAGTAGTCATGCTCAAGCGTATCGCCATTGTAGATATTGAAGTTACGATACGGGATGCCGCGAAGGATCATGTTCATTCGGGCAAGGTTATAGGTGGTCGAGGTCAATTCCTGACCGTAGTAGTTACGCACATTTGCATAGTTCTTGAGGCGTAGAAGCAGAGAGCCGGAACCGCAAGTCGGATCGGCTGCGTCCTTAACATCGGTCAAGCCAAGACAAGCAAGGCGGCACAGCAGCTCGGCAGGACCCGAAGGCGTATAGAACTCACCGGCTTTCTTACCGGCTGTGGCAGCGAACTGACCGATCAGATACTCGTAGGCATTACCCAACACATCAATCTTCGTGTCATCCACGCTGAAATTGATCTCGTCCAGCGAAGCAATGATTTTCGCCATGACAGCACTTCTATCTTTAACGGTATGCCCCAGCTTCGTAGAATCAAGCTGCATATCGGAGAACAATCCGTCAAAGTCTTCCTGCGAATCGTTGCCAATAGTGGATTCCATCAGGGCGTTGATTGCTTTCTGCAAGAACTCAATGTCGAAGGAACGGTTCTCGACCATCTTGACCATCTTGCGGAACAAATACTCCGGTTCGATGATGTAGCCGAGGTCACGCAGAGCTTCTTCAACGATGGCAGCTTTGTATTCTTCGTCATTCCAAGCATCCTCGTAGCTGATATTATCGTCTTTGAGAAGATTAACCATGTACTTCTCGGTTTTGTCGGAGAGGTAGTAATAGAAGATCATGCCCAAGATATAGTTCTTGAACTCGTATGCCTCCATGTTACCTCTCAGGGCATTTGCCATCGCCCATAGTTTGTTGCAAAGCTCTTTCTGGTGAGCCTGAATAGAATTATCCATTGTTCTCTCTCCTTATTGGTATTTCTCAGTGTGCTGCCGGATAAATTCGACGATCCGGTTGACCAAAGACCTCTTCTTGAGCAGTGGCATGGGCTTCTCAATACGGTCACGGATGTTTCCTGCATCCATTGTGCCGGAGAACTCATACTCAGAGATGATGTCCGTTAGCATGGAGGAATCAATATCCTCAGTCTTTGCGAAAGCAACGATCTCTTCTCGTTTCGCTTCATTTTCAAAGTCGTTGTATGCAGCGTCAATCTCATCTGCACTTTCAAGTCCAACGACGACACGATCCAAGAACGCTTGAAGAATTTCAACCTTGCGAAGCAACTGCGGATTATCCGTCCTGCTCAATTCTTCCTTGATGTGCTTGATGTCGTAGTCCTTCTGCTTCTTGTCATCAAAGTGGATGTTGCGGATCAAGTTCATGATATAGGCAACATTGATGCGGTCACTCTCCATGATCTCAATGCAGAAGTCCACATCATTCAGGACAGATACGACTTCTCGATCAGTTTTTTGCCGGGAGTAAAGCATCAGATACTTGCTCTTGTAGTCCTGATACTCCTGCTCAGACATGATGAGTGCATCCTGATCAAAGCTGAACTCAATGAATGTCTGCAAAGATTGGAGGTATTTTGTCAGCTCACGGAAAGTGATGACAAACTTCTTCTGGTCATCCTCGCTCTGCATGGTATCGACGGACTCAGGGTAGAGTGCCACTTCCTTGAGCTTCATAACCATTTCATTGAACTTCTCAACAAAATACTGATAGCCCGGAACGACAATGCCGGAGGTGTCCTGACTCTTGGAGAAGAGCGTCAGCGCATCATCTGTCCGTTTCTTGAGGTTGCGGTAGCAAATGATGATACCAAACGGTTTTGTTTCTTTCTCGACACGGTTCGTGCGAGAATAGGCTTGCAGCAGATCATGATACTTCAAATCCTTGTCCACATACAGCACAGAGAGCTGCTTGCTGTCAAAGCCGGTCAGGAACATATTTACGACAATGAGAATGTCCAGAGACTTCGTTTTCTTGCCTTTGACACGATCTGAAATATCCTTGTGATACGCAGAAAAGGTGTCGGTAGAGAAATTTGTGCCGTACATCTCGTTATAGTCCTTGATGATACGCTCCAAGGCATCTCGGCTATGCTCGTCCTTGCCCTCGGCATCTTCGTTCTGCCCATAGGAGAAGATACCGCTAATGTTCAGATCGTGTTTGATCTTCTTGAAGATGTCGTAATATTTGACAAGAGCTTCAATGGAAGAAACAGCAAAGATAGCCGTGTACTGACCATTTCTCGTTTTGGCTTTGTGGTTCTGGACGATGTGGTTTGCAATGAGGGACATTCTCTCATCCGACATATAGAGTTCGCCAACATCAATCGCGTCAGCCAATGTCGGATCATCCCAGTCAAAATCGCCTTCCATCGTCTTTATGTACTCAATATGGAAACCGAGGACATTGTTATCGAAGATAGCATCCTTGATCAGATAGTTATGCAAACATTCCCCAAACAGCATTTCGGTGGTCTGCGTGATCTTGCCCTCCGTCTTTCCGTTCACTTCAAAACGGGGCGTACCGGTAAAGCCAAAGAACTGCGCTTTCTTGAAATGCCGAACAATATCCTTGTGCATATCTCCGAACTGGCTGCGGTGGCATTCGTCAATGATGAAGACAACCTTTTCGTCACGGTATGCGTCCATTACCTTTTCGTATTGAGGACGCTTAACGGCATTTGCCATCTTCTGCATCGTCGTGACAATGAGCTGCCGGTTCTTATCCTTCATTTGCCGCACAAGAATGTCTGTACGATCTGTGACATCGACAGAGCCAGCCTCAAATTTGTTGAACTCTTCGGTGGTCTGAGAGTCCAAGTCTTTACGGTCAACAAGGAAGATAACCTTCTTGATATTCGGATTGGCTGCGAGGATTTGAGCTGTCTTAAAGGATGTCAGCGTCTTTCCTGCACCGGTGGTATGCCAGATATAGGCGTTGCGATTTGTGAGCGTAGCCTGCCTTATAAGGGCTTCTACGGCATACACCTGATAGGGGCGCATAACCATCAGAATCTTATCCGTATCGTTCAGGATGGTATAGCGTGTCAGCATCTTGATGATGTGATCCCTTGCCAGAAAAGAGATTGAGAAGTCCTTCAGGTTGGTAATACGGATGTTGTTGAAATCCGTCCAGAAGAAGGCGAGGCTATACATCAAGTCCCTGTCGGAGTTGGCAAAGTATTTGGTATCAACGCCGTTGGAGACAATGAAAAGCTGAATGAAGTGATACAGTCCGTTATAGGAGTGCTTCTTATAGCGCATGACCTGATTGACTGCTTCTCGAATGTCAATCCCCCTGCGCTTTAACTCGACCTGAATCAACGGCAAGCCATTCACAAGAATCGTTACATCATAGCGGTTGACATACTTCCCTACAACCGTTGTCTGATGTGTAACTTGGAAGATATTCTTGGTGTGATCCTGATCGAAGAAGGAAAGGTAAACCTTCGTCCCGTCCTCACGCTCAAGGACAAACTTGTCTCTCAGAATTTTTGCGCTCTGGAACACGGACTTTCCAAGCATGAGGTTAAAGATACGCTCCCACTCTTTATCGGTGATAGGCGTATCAAGTTTGGGCGCATTGAAGGCTTCAAACTGAACTTTGAAGTTCTCCACCAATGCGTCATAATCAGGAATATCGACTGTGCTGTATTCCTGCTTGTTTAGCTGCTCTATGAATTGTTGCTCAAGAGCCGCTTCGCTCTGGTATGCCATATCTTCATCTCCAATACTTGAGGATCATTTTTGGTTGCCAACCGATCCTCATTTTATTCTATCACGGCTACTGTCCGATATAACGGACTCATTTTCGTCTTATTTCCAATGTCACATCGCCATTATCCGCAATGGACATTTGCATCGTTTTCAAATACTTGTCCACAAACTGTTTCTGTTCCGAAGAACTCATTTCAATTCGAGTCGCTCTTAACGCCTCTGTGAACATCTCGTAGATATTCAGCCGCACCGCCTGATCTATGTAATGATACATCTCTTTGAACAGGGCGCCGATCTTAATATCCTCTGCATTGCCGGAGTAGAAGTCATCAATGTAGCAATAGAATATACCGGCATTGACAAGTGCGTTCTTCAAATCAGGTCCGCAGTTTTCGCGCTCTATCATGACAAGGAACCGAGCCTCCGGTAAAGAAGAAATCAGTCCCCAATAGTCGGAGTCGCTGGACACCAAAATAAAGGAATCCACATTGTTTTTGTAATGCTCCTGACAAGTTCGGGCAATCAGCATCACATCGACCAGAGACTTGTTCTGCTTTACCCGTTCGGTCATCATGTGTTCGACCGGGATGTGGGTAAAACTATCCAGAATACGCCAAGCAGATGCACTATGCACATCATCAAACAGGATGATGGATGCTATCTTCTGTGTGTACTGATAGTCAAGATTCTTGAGCGTAGCGCAGAGCTTGTACGGATCAGAGTTTTCACAATCTACCACTACGACAACCTTTTCGCTGCTACCAATAAACTCGTAGATGCTTCCTTTAATGTAACTTCCAGCATCAGAAACTTTACTGTACTCTGTAAAGTAGTCACCGTTCATTTGATAAAGCAGCGTCACGAATTTTTTATCGTTATAGAGCAGATTACCGACATCCTCCGGTTCCCAGTTTATATACATCTGGTAAGGATAAAAGAGCAAGTGAGCGTAATAAATATCTGCTGCTGCTTTTGTCCCTTCCTCTTTCAAGCCATCTGGCATGAGAAAGAGGTTTTTTACATACAGCCAATTCAGCCAAAGAGGAAATAGCTTCTTGCAATTATTGATCCGATCAGAAATCAGCTTGTTTATCTCAACGATATGCTGACTTAGCTTCGTGCTGGACTTCTTTATAAAACTAATGCCATCCGCATTTAGTTGTTGAAGGCTATCCTGCGGCACATATTCCGGCATACTGCTGATTGAGAGATAACTAAACTTCATGCGCTCGTTGATATGCTTGAAGTTTCTTTCAATCGCTGTCCTTATGATACACAAATGACGGATTATCCGTGCCGTTTTGTCTGCATCAAGTTTTTCGTATATCTCTATTTTGGGTGCTTCATGCTCATTATCAAAAATTCGTTTCGGAACACCAATCAAATATGCAACCTTAGAAACAATTTCATAGGTGCTGTCTTTGTAGGTGACTCGATCATCTGTGGGAAACGCCTCCGCTTCAACGAGGGCATTTTTCTCAGTCACAGCATTCTCAAGGACATCCATATATGCTCCTTTCGCTGAGGTATTTTTCTCTACCTATAACAAAATAGCCGCACGAAAACTCGGACCTACTTCTTGCCCGTTCGCACAGCTTCACATATATCTCCAATGTCACAATTCAAATAGTCGCAAATGCGCAGCAGAACAGAGAGAGCTACATCCTCGTTCTTATTGAGCTTACTCATCGTGCCAGGAGACAGCTCTATATCCTTGCGTAAAGTTGATTTTGGGATCTCTCTTTCAATGAGCATTACCCATAATTTCTTATAGCTTATCTTCATAAAAGCACCTCTCTCAAACGCTTATAGTGAGACTCATTATATTATACACCAAACGCTTCAAATTTTCAATACGATGCTCCAAAAATTCAAAATATATTTCAATTTCATGGAGCGCATTACGAAGAAGAAAGCCTGAGCCGATTTATTCATACGGCTCAGGCTTTGGTGGTTATTCCAACTCGCTTCTTTTGGCTTTTTCATGCTCCTGTGAAAGCGTTGGACTGAGGAAATCATCGACATTTGCCTTCATGGTATCAATCACTTTAGCCTCTTTTTTGAGCCTTGCTCGTTCGTCGTAGAGACGCTGCTGCTCTTCCAAAAGGCGTTGCTGCTCGGCTTGCAGAGACTTCATACTTGGAAGTTTTTCACCATCTTGCATAGCAAGCAATGTACTCTTTGCTGCTTCAAAAACGACAAGCTCTGCCTCGTGCGCAGCTCGAAAACTCTGCTTGTTCTTCGTCTTTGAGTAGGCATCATAGACCGGCTTGAGCTTTTGATAGGTTGAGATATTCTTGATAAGCGGCTGCACCTTTCGGAGCTGCGCTTCAACGACTTTCAAGTCAGCGCCGGTACGCTCATAAGAACTATGAATGTCTTCGACTTTCTTTTCAAGATCGGCATATTGAAGCAGCTCGTTCTCAGTGAGGTAGTTTAGCGTTCTGGCGGCTTCTTTGAGAATCTTAATCTTCATAGAATGCTCAAAGCCCTTGCTGTCGATCTGCTTAATTCTGTTTTGAATATCGCTGATGAGAGAGATGTTCTTCCTACCGTTCTGCATCTGCCGTCTGCGGGCATTGCGTCCTTGAATGCGTTCCTTGATCCGGTCCTCGGTGTAGTTATCTCCGATGGTTTTTGCACGGGTGAAACGCTCTTGCCCTTCGGCACGGAAGGAGATGTATTTGCCGGTTTTGATTTCATATCCGGCGTCCTGCATCAGCTTCAAAAACTCATCGTAGCCCTTTGCTGTGATCACACAGCGATCAATGGTCTGCTTGAGTTTTTGCTTCCAACTTGTACCGCGTTTGGCTTCGGTGTATTCCTTGTAGTCCATGCCTTTTCCCTGAGAGGGAGGAATAACTGACAGCCCGTGTTCAGCACATATCTCATCACTGAGATGCCGCATCTCACGATAGGTTTTCTTATTGCTTCGGTACGCATGGAAGTCAACATAGTTGACAGCGTTAAAGATAATATGATTGTGGCAATGCCCCTTGTCGATGTGCGTTGCAATCACATACTCGTACTTTCCCTTGAGCCATTCGTCGGCAAACTGCTTACCGATTTCATGCGCTTGTTCCGGCGTGACTTCATCAACCGCAAAGGATTGGATCAGATGTCGGGCGATCACCTTCGGCATCTGCATTCCTTGTTGAGCAGCAAGATTTCTTGTCCACTCAAATTCCTTCGCTGCGGCATCGCTGGCAGCGCAACCATAGGAAGAGACATAGAGCTGGTCATCTGTTTTCTGCGGATCAAGAATGTATGCGAGAGCCTTGTTCACAGTTCCTCGGATTGGCTTGATTTTAGTAATCGCCATATCTCAGCCTGCCTTTCTTTCAGCTCTGCAACATCGTCCTCATAGAAGTGTCCTGTGGAGTTGATTCGGCGGCAAATGTGGTTGATATTTGCCGCTGCGCGAGATACTGCTGCGGCAAGTTTCTTCTGCTGCGTGTAGTCCACTTTGATGATGTAACCGTCAATCGCCATCTTGCGAAGATACGCTCCCATGTTGTTTGTACCAAGCTGTTTCATCTTTCCTTTGATAATCCGTTTCTCGTCATCTGAAACAAAGAAGAGTATCTGATTTGGTCGTGTTCTGTTTGCCATAAGCGGTTTGTCCTTTCATAAAGATAGAGGGTTTGGGAGACATCCCAACAAGCATTTTCTGGATTAAGGGGAGGGTTTCCTTAATCCAAAATCGCCGTGTGTATATACACCGGCTGTGCTTGCTATTCTCTAAAATCGTAATCTTAGTTGGAAGTCCCCCGTAAAATACCCCTTCGTAATACAACGGACAAATTCCGCGTTTTTGTCTCACGCATAAAAGAAAAAGACGCTCGAAAGCGTCTTTTTAGTATTGTTCAAGCGATGAGAACGCATCACTCTCAATAGTCAGAATGTCATCCATCGGGATCTTCGTGCCGTCCTGCATGGTAATCAGCCGCTCAAAATCATCCAGCTTTTTCACGATGCCTGTTGCTTCAAGATAAGCACCACCGGCTTTTCTCTCATCTGCTTTGAAGTATGTGACTGCTACCTCCGGCTCATCTTCAAGATGCTCCACAAGAAACTGAAACTTCAAATTTAGGTTATGGAGTTCTTCATCATCCAGCTCGATCTTTGTGTCGGTCAGACGCCCGGTTTCCTTGATAGCATCATCATAACCGGTGAGAGCAGCGAACGGAGAAAACTGAGCTGCACGATCTGACATCGGCATTTGTGGACGAGTGGTAGAGACATGATGTGGAAGGTTGATAATGTCCTCGTATTGATTCAATCGGTTGCCTCCTTTGTAAATGCAAGGTCAGATAGATTTTTGAAGGTAAACCATATCTACCAACTGAATACCACACTCAAAAATCGGATGATCATAATTATCTGTAAAAAACTCAGGAATTATATGTGAGCGTACAAATCCGCATTTTTCATAAAACGGAATAGTCAACGGGCTATCACCCGTACCTACTTGCAAAACCTCAAATCGTCCACTGTATTCTCTTGCAATGAAACTGATCAACATTTTCGCATAACCCTTGCCCTGAAACTCAGGCTCCGTAGCAATGTTTTTTATTTCGAGAATGCCGTTTCCTTCATCTGTCACAACACACTCACACTTTACTCCGTTGTCTTCGAGGACATACATTCGTCCTCTATCAAGATAGCGATCTATCATATCTTCCTGCTCGTCAGCTAATAATAGTAAATTCAGATATTCTTTCTTGTTTTCGGTTATCTCTATTATCATCATCTTTTCCATAGCCATTTTCTTACGCTTTATGCCCACCAATCTGCTCATTGCGGTCCTTTGCGGTTGCGCCTTCCTCCAAGTTCATGCCTTTGAGTATGGCGTTCTTTCCATACTTCTTCTTGATGATGAGCATTGCCTGTTGCATTTTCTTTTCCCGATCCAGCTCTGCTTTTTCGCGCTTTCGTTGTGCTTCTAAGGCAGTGAAATCTGTGAAGAGATCAAGCTGCTCATAGCCTCCGTTTTTCACTGGCGCGTCTGCTTCTGGAACAACATGATTTGCTGTGATATTCAGCCGACGCACAAGAAGATTCTTGTCCACGATCCTATCAAAGAGTTCTGCCGTAGCACACATTATTTTCTTCGTAGATGATGTGTGACCGTCAAGATTGATTGAGCCGTGTGCCTGTTTTGGTATCTGCCGTCCGTAATGGTCTTTTACAACTGTCCCGTGATATTTTCGGCTTCGTTCGGGATCGGTGAGGTTTTCTATATCGTAGCCAACTGTGATGACGATTTGATCTGTCACAAGTCCTTTGTCCACCAAGTCCAGCACGAGAAGATCAGCCATCTCACGGAGGACGAGCTTTGCCTTTTCAGCCTCATAGGGGCAATGCAGGACTTGTCCTGAGCCTAAGCTGTTGGTGCTGGGCTTGTAGGCTTTGATTGCTTCAACCGTGCAAGGCTCCCAGCCCCACGCATGGTCGATCAGCAGTTCTGCGTTCTTGCCGAAAAGTTTGTAAAGTAAGTCCTCATTTTTCACCGAGCATCGGGCAACATCGCCCATCGTAAACATTCCGTTTTCTTCGAGCTTCTTTGCATAGCCTCTACCGACTCTCCAAAAGTCTGTGAGCGGCTGGTGCATCCAAAGCTCACGGCGAAACTTCATCTCATCCAACTCTGCAATGCGAACACCTTTTTTATCTGCCGGAATGTGCTTTGCCACAATATCCATCGCAACTTTGCTGAGAAAAAGGTTTGTTCCAATCCCGGCGGTTGCGGTGATACCGGTTGTCTCAAGCACATCCAAGATCATCTTCATCGCAAGGTCATGTGGCGTGAGATGATAGGTGTTCAGATAATCCGTCACATCCATAAACACCTCGTCGATGGAGTAAACCACAATGTCTTCCGGCGCAACATACTTCATGTAGACCTCATATATCCGCGTACTGATCTCCATGTACCGAGCCATTTGCGGCGGTGCGATGATGAAGTCAATCGCAAGCTCAGGATTAGCTTGCAGCTCAGAAAAGAAATGCGATGATCCTTCGAGCTTTCGTTTCGGTGCATCGTGCTGTCTTCCTGCGTTCGCTTCTTTGACACGCTGCTTCACCTCAAACAATCTGCCGCGTCCTGAGATGCCATAACTCTTGAGGGATGGGGTAACAGCAAGGCAAATGGTTTTGTCAGTCCGGCTTTCGTCCGCGACAACAAGGTTTGTGTCCAGAGGATCTAAGCCTCTATCACGGCATTCGACGGAGGCATAGAAGCTCTTGAGGTCGATGGCAATATAGGTGCGTTGTTTCAACTCCTGTGCCTCCTTTTTATCACTGCATCAGTTCGCCAAACTGGAATTTATCGTCTTGTTCCATTCTTATCAAAATTCTTTTTTAATGCTATTTCTGTTGGG
>ERZ773235.3057-NODE-3057-length-12563-cov-16.736089_pt1 | contig 12563 bp, 9 predicted proteins | sample MGYA00580522_ERZ773235 | MGnify/ENA primary metagenome ERZ773235 (study PRJEB29015, sample SAMEA2737797) | human gut metagenome | biome: human gut; feature: human-associated habitat; material: faeces | place: China | collected 2012 ...
TGCTATCTGCCGGGCGAAACAGTTCAGGAGCCGGATGACACGACGCTTTTTGCTGCGTCGATCTGGGCGGGCGAGGTCGCGCTTGTGGCGACCGGTACGACCTTCAAGAACTGGAGCCGGATCAAACGCGCCGAAAGCTGCCAGCAGCTGGTTTCCGAGGACGGCAGAGTGGTCGAAAGCTGGAACACCAAGCCGGACGGAAGCGGAACACGTTATGAGATCGGAACATACGCCATCCTGATCAAAGATTCGCCGCGCGTGCTCTATGCGCAATGGAAATCTGCGTTTACCGCGTCTGCCAGTACCGACAGCGCGACAGGCGAGACGACACTTACCATACAGTCATCCAGCGACCTAATCGAGCCGCCGAGAAATACGGACGATAAGCCGTTTGAGCAGAGCGTCCGCGTCATTCTCGCGGCCTACCAGAACGGACGCTTTGTCAGGATGGTCTACGCGGAGGCGCGGGACGGCGTAATTCGCTGCAAACTCCCGCACGGGCTGGATTACCGGAACTGCGAACTGAGGCTGTTCTTCCTGGAGGGCGGCAAGCCGTCCAGGGCGCCGGAGAACATTCAGATCGAAGCTTGAGACTGTCCGCAGCTGACAGTGCATACGCGCTGTCAGCTGCGGCACAATGGAAAGGGAGGACGACATGAGAAAATATCTGACCCTGATTCTGAGCCTATTGGCCCTCATGTGCGCGCTGTGCGTCAGCGCACAGGCAGAAGCGCCGGAGACGGAACAGGCGGCAGGGAAACTTTACATCAAAACCATCGATGAGATCGATATTTTAGAAGCGCAGAGGCTGGCGGAAGCGCAGGATGCACAGTCACCGGTCAACACTGAAAACTGGGAAGCAGCTAAGCGCACGTTAAAACAGGGCATACGGGAAATGCAGGGCAGTATCGACATTTCGCAATACGAGATTCCCGAAGCAAGCATACTGAAATTTTACCTTGAAGCTATATTTGAAAGTCCGGAATTATTTTATGTAGTAAGCGCTTGCAGTTACACCTACATCCCTTCCTCTAGTGGCAGAATCATATCGTCTGTCTCTCCGTGCTATACGGTGAACGGAAGCGATAGGGTGGACCGGCTAACAGACGAAGATAAGCAGGAGATCAGACAGCAGCAGACTGTGTTGGAGCAGAAACTTGCGGAGATCATGCAGAAAGTCAGGAGCGATTGTTCAGACCTGACGAAAGCCATGTATCTGCACGATTACATTGCTGTGCATTGTGAATACGATTCTACGCTTACATTTCGAGACGCATACCGTATGCTGATCAATGGAACGGGCGTTTGTCAGGGCTATATGCTGGCCTACCGTCTGCTTCTGAATCGGGCTGGCGTTACCTCCAGCTGGGTGCAGAGCGACAGCTTGAGACATGTCTGGTCGCTGGTACAGCTTGACGGGGCCTGGTATCATGTAGATGTCACATGGGACGATTCGACGTGGTTCGCAAAGTCCGGGCGCAAGTATTTCTGCATCAGCGAAGAAAAAATGAAGTCTGCAGAACTTAGACATCTGGAAAAAGACGACTGGGTATATGGCACAGATGTGCAGGCAGACAGTAAAAAATACGATAACTATTATTGGCGCGATCTCGATAGTCCGATTGTGGCAGTTGGAGAAAACCTGTATTATCTGGATGGAAACCAAATCATGGAGACGAATGACCCGGAATATCAGGGAACCGCGAAAAAAACGATTTATGGGCAGTGGCGTGGATGGGGCTGCTATTCAGGATTGTCGAGTTACAACGGCAGGCTGGTCTATAACACGATGGACAAGATTTACAGCTATGATCCGGAAACGGAGCAGGAACAGGTGCTTTATGCGCTTACGGACGAAGAGAAACAAATAGGCGATATTTATGGCTCCGTAGTAAATGGAAACCTGCTGCAGTATGTACTGCTGCAAAGACCGTCGCGGCCGGAAACGATATACAGCATCCAGATCAGCCCCTACATCACCGTCACGGAGGGCGGCTATGCCTATTATCTGAAGGATGGAACGCTCCATCTGAAGCGCAGCGGCACGGAAACCGGCAGCGTTATCGCAGCGTGGTACGACGGGAGCGGAAAGCTGCTTGGTATGCGGATCCTGAATCAGCAGGAACTGGATATCCCCGTGCCTGGCGCGGCAAAAACCGTGAAGATTTTCGCCGCCGCAAAGGGAAGCTATGCGCCGCTCTGTAAGGCGATAGAACTTCGTGCAGCAGGATAAAAAACCTCCCTCTGCCGTATGGGCAGAGGGAGATTTTTCATAACAAGACTTAGTTCGGTTGATTGACCAGACCGACGAACAGCGGCAGGCCGTCAATGCCGGTGATAGCGAAGACGAACGGGTTATCGAGTGTAAAATCGATCTCATCCTCCGGCCCCATCATCGCAGTCGCCTCGACACCAAGGATGGTATAGGCCGCTGCCTCGCAGCCGTCCTCGTCGATCTTCACGCGCGCAGCGTGCTTGGCCTGCGTCAGCGCCAGCGAGTCGTTTGCGGCTGTGAGCGGCGTGAAATCAGATTTTATGCCGTCCAGCACATCTGTCATGCCAAGCTGGGCCAGCGTGTCCAGAATGTCCAGATCGGAAGAAACGTCAAATTTCGGCAGACTCAGATTGACGATTGCGCGCTGCGTCTGCGACCATTCGCCGTTCGCCAGCAAAAAGCCCAGCGTGTCCTCGTTTTGCAGCAGTTCAGCCGCGTCTACACCCTCATCCGGCTTCAGCAGCCACATCCGGCCGCTGTTCTCCAGCGAAAGCCCGATGGCCGAGAAGCCATCGCCGTAATATACCGTGTTGGAATCGCTGCTGTGCAGGAAGTCTGTGCTCACATCGCCATTCGGCGCGTGAAAGACGTCCTGCGTGGTGGCGGCGCTGGAAAATTTGTCGTGCCACGACGCGCTGTAGTAGAGCGTCGATACCAGAGCCAGAACCGTATCGGCATTCAACTCCAATTTGCCTGCCTGCTCGGTCAACAGGTTCCCGGTATGCTCATTGATCCAGTCGCGCAGTATATTGTTGTACGCGTCAGACCCCATTTCCCCGGAAAACGCGGAAGCATAAAAATCTTCCCCCAGCTTTTGGAGCGTTTCACTGTTATAGTTGTACCCATCCCTCAGCCAGATAGAGTTTGCAAGCGTGCTGGTGACGAGGCCATCGTCCCAGCTGTTTTCCGCCCAAAGCTGTGCGGCCTGCTTTTGAAGCGCGTCCAGAGACTCTGCGCCCAGTGCGTCGAGAATCTGCTGCCGTGTTTCACCGCCCGTCACAGCGGCCAGCATGGAAAGCGCCATGTAGATATTCAGCGGCGAGCACACGCGGTTTTCCTTGCCTGCGTTCTGCATCAGGGCTGGAATGCTGGTCGTGAACCAATGCGTCAGAGCGGCGGGGTCGGTCATATCTGCGGTTTTTTCCTGATAGCTTTCCCACCATGCGTCCCAGTCCTCGTCGTATTTCTCGGAGTCAAAGTTACCATTGCTGGCTGTGTACTTTGCTTCGTTCGGATACTGCGGCATGGAAACAGCAACAGGTGCAGCCAGCTGCTGCGTCGTCGGGTCGCCGATGCAGTCCAGCTGCTCCTCTGTTGCTGGGGGAGCGGAGGCGTTCGGGGTATCTGGAGTGGCCGCGCAGGCTGCCAGCGAGAACGCACACGCGGCTGCAAGTATAATCGCAAGAAGCTTTTTCATAAATGATCTCTCCTTTATCATAAAATGTGATCTGCTTTTACAGACGCAGAAAAACGATAGAAGTTGCATCCTTTGATTTTATGAATTTTGCCGACTTGCCTTTTTCCATGATTTGTGTACAATACGAATAGAGATTCTATTCCAAGGAGGCTGTTTTTATGGCTGTTGATACAGAAAAAACCATTCGCAATCAGGTTTTATACTCCATCTATGTCCGCAATTATTCCGAAGCGGGCACCTTCACCGCTGTTCAGGCGGATCTCGACCGTATCAAGGCCCTTGGCACGGACATCATCTGGCTGCTGCCCATCCACCCGACCGGTGAAAAGCATCGCAAGGGCACGCTCGGCAGCCCCTACGCCATCCGCGATTACCGCGCTGTGAACCCAGAGTTCGGCACGCTGGATGATTTCCGGCATCTGGTTGACGCCATCCACGACCGGGGCATGAAGTGCATCATCGACGTGGTCTATAACCACACGTCGCCCGATTCCTGGCTGGCAGAGCACCACCCGGAGTGGTTCTTTCACAAGCCGGACGGAACGCTCGGCAATCGCTTCGGCGACTGGTGGGACGTGGCAGATCTGGATTACAGCCACAAGGAACTGTGGGATTACCAGATCGAAACGCTCAAATACTGGGCGCGCCTTGTTGACGGCTTCCGCTGTGACGTTGCGCCGCTTGTCCCGCTGGAATTCTGGAAGCGGGCGAGGGAAGAGGTTGCGGCCGTTCGTCCCGGATGCTTATGGCTGTGTGAATCGGTCGAGCGCGGCTTCCATGTCGCAGCCCGCGCACAGGGTTTTGCAAGCCTGTCCGATGCTGAACTCTATCAGGCGTTCGACGCAGGCTATGATTACGATGTCTACCCTTATTTCCGCGACTATCTGGAGGGTAAGATTAGCCTGACGCAGTATGCCGACCGGCTTGACGCGCAGGAATGGATCTATCCCGATAACTACGTCAAGCTGCGCTTCCTTGAAAACCACGACCGCGCCCGCGCGGCCCATATCTTGCCGGACGAGAAAATACGCCGGAACTGGACGGCATTCCTGTTCTTCCAGCGCGGGCTGACGATGATCTACAACGGGCAGGAGGCCGACAACCCGCACGTCCCATCGCTGTTCGATAAGGACCCCATCAACTGGAATACCGGCCGTGACCAGTCCGCGTTCCTCGCGCATCTGGCAGAACTCAAGCGCGACGCGATCTTTGCGGAAGGCAGCTATACGCTCACGGCGCTGCCGCATGACGTGCTGCTTGCTGTATACGAAAAGGACGGCCGCCGCATGGCTGGCCTGTTCAGCCTGCGCGGCGAAAGCGCGCTCGTCCGCTTCCCTGCGCCGAACGGCGTGTATCAGAACTGCATCGATGGCAGCCCTGTTGAGATTTACGAGGAGCAGCTTGCCATCCATGGCGAACCCATTGTGCTTGCGTTCTGAAATTTTTTCCGGTTCCGGGAACAATCGGTGTGCAGCGCCGTCTAACCTATATCAATGAAACGGAGGAACTTCTGATGAAGAAACTGTATAAAAGCAACAACCGAATGATCTGCGGTGTTTGCGCAGGTCTTGCCGAGTACCTCGGCATCGATCCCACCGTCGTTCGCCTGATCTGGGCGGCCCTCGGCCTGACTGGCACAGGCATTCTGCTCTACATCATCGCGGCCCTTGTCATGCCTGAGAACATGGACATTCTGTAAGCTGCGGAATAGATGAACTGCGCGAGATAGCCGCCCGCATAGAAAAGCGCGGCCAACGCGACAGGCAGGCAGGAAACAGACCCGGCAGCGTGATCTCCACCAGCCCCGGATGCGCAGTGATCGTGATGCCGAGGACATTGGCGGCAGAGGTCAGATCTTCATGCTTCTGCACGGTGGTGAAGCCGTAGACCAGATGCCGCATCCGGCAGGCGATCTGCTCCGCGCGGAGCGCCGCGTCGGTGGAAAGCAGCTCATAGTTTTCCGGGTAACGCTGCAAGTCCATCGTGTTCATGGCACAAAGCGCGTTGCTCATCCTTCTGTGGATATAAACCCAAAATCTGTTTCTGTGTAGAACACCATAGGTGAAAATATCCCGCAGAATGCCGCTGGCTTCGTGCGAGTAGATCTGTGCGCGGGTTTTCATAGTCGTCACCTCTAATTTTTGTGCGTATAACTGCCGCGCAGAATACATACAAGCAGTAACAGGCAAATTTGAAAAAGCCTGCTGTACGCATAAAAGACGCATTGTGTACGCGAAGATGATTTCTGGAAGAAGATGTTGCTTTCGAGGAGTATAAAATGTATTGCAATTTGCAGTACATTCGTATATGCTAATGACAAGGAGGCGATTCATTTGGCTACAAGAACCGCGAATGTCATGGCTCGTGTGGAGCCGGATGTAAAAGAACAGGCAGAGGATATTTTGGATCGGCTCGGCGTTCCCGCGTCGGTTGTCATCAATGCTCTGTATAAGCAGATCATTTACAGAAACGGGATTCCGTTTTCTCTGGTCTTGCCGTCTGTGCCGGTCGCCCGCGACGAAATGACAGACGCAGAATTTAACGCTATGATGCAAACTGGCCTGAACGCTGCAAAGGCCGACCATTCCCGCGACGCATCCGAAGTCTTTGCAGATCTGCGCAGGGGACTTTGAATGTGGAACAGTATGCAGTGAAAATCACGGAACCGGCACGGCGCCAGCTTCAAGAGATCATCCGCTATATTGCGGAGGATTTGCAGGAGAAGCGGACGGCGATCCGGATGCTGGACACGCTGGAAAAGGAACTTCTATCCCTTTCCAGACTTCCAAATCAGGTCGCGCTGACGGAAGAAGAACCCTGGCACAGCGCGGGTATCCGCAAAATACCGGTCAAGAATTATCTCGTCTACTTCTGGGTCAATGAGGAGCGGAAGAAAGTCCAAATCACAGCGGTTGTGTATGGCCGGCGGGATCAGAGGACTGCGCTGCAAAATATGAAGTACGAATAGACATATGCCCATGTCGGACAATGCCATTGAAAGTTGACGGACTCACTTTATGGCGTTGTCCAGCAGGGGTATTTTTCTATGCGTGCGGATATGGCTTATCCGGTCTTGCCGTTTCGTTTCAGCAATTCCTGCAGCGCTCTGCGGTCGGTTGTGATAAGTTCCTTTTCCAGTTCACTGCACTTGATCTCGACGGCGACATGATTGTCGTTCGTGCTGATGAGGGCGCTGCCGGGATCGTCAAAGTCCGTGTTGGTGTTGCTGGCCTCCTTGATCTTGCTGCGGTTGATGCGAAGCTGCTGCCCGAACTTATGGATCATGCGATTCTTTGACTGGCGCGTCAGAAACACGTCGAGGTCAATGCAGAGATAGCTGCCATGCGTGAAATCCAGCAGCGAAGGCGCAAAAAAATCACCGACGGGAATCTCGTCGATGGAGCGGCCTGCCTTTATATAGTTGGATGTAATATGAGAAATGCGCTGCAAAAACGGAACATCCGTGCTTTCTCCGCGGCAAAGAAACGTATAGAGCATGTCGGCAGTGGTTTCGTGCATCCAGCAATGCTTTATACGCCTTGCCGCGCTCAATGATCGGCAGGTCCTGCTGCCGCAGAAGATTTGTTGCGATCGCAATGCTGATGGCGTGCTGGTCATTGACGGTCAAGCGTTCCTGCTTGAGTCCGCAGTCAATAACGAAGCGCACTTTATATCAGACGATGCAGATCCCCGCTGCTGTTCCAGCACAGAGGCGCGGGGAAAAAGAAAACTTGCAGTGTGCATTTAGACCGGAAAACACGGGGATTTACCAATAACTAACAAAACAGTCGGATTATAAATACCGACTGTTTTGGAACACTGGCCCGGAGCGGAACTGCTCCGGGCCGGGCTGCTTTCAGGGATTGACGACGTTTTGCGGCGTTCCGTTTAAGAACGCACGGATATTTTCGGCGGTTATCTCCATGATCCGTTGGCGGCTCTCCTTCGGAGCCCAGGAAATATGCGGCGTGAGGATGCAGTTTTTCGCCGTCAAGAGCGGATTGTCCGGCCGAATCGGCTCTGTATAGACTACATCCAGTCCCGCGGCTGCCAGCTTGCCGCTGTTCAGCGCATCTGCAACGTCTTGCTCCACGATCAGCTGTCCGCGGGCGTTGTTAAGGAGAATCGCGCCGCCCTTCATTTTTGCGATCGTTTCTTTATTGATAAGTCCCGTGTTTTCGGGCGTCAGGTTGCAGTGGAGCGACACCACATCCGACTGCGCAAGCAGGGTATCCAGATCAACATACTCGCCGACGGCATGGCCGGAATCGTTGGGATAGATATCGTATGCCAGAACGCGCATGCCCATCGCCTTTGCGATTCTGCCCTCGGCCTGTCCGATGCGTCCAAAGCCGATGATGCCGATGGTTTTGCCCGCCAGTTCAATGAGCGGATAATCCCAATAGCACCAGTCGGGATTTGCAGCCCAGTCTCCGTTGTGGACAGACGCGCTGTGATGGCCGATATGGTGGCAGATCTCCAGCAGCAGAGCAATAGAGAACTGACTGACCGATGCTGTTCCATAGGTCGGCACGTTGACGACCGGAATGCCCTTTTCCCGTGCATGCTGATAGTCCACAACGTTATAGCCCGTCGCAAGGACTGCAATCAGCCGGATATTCGGGCACGCATCAATCGTCGCGCGGGAGATCGGCGTCTTATTCATAATGACGATTTCCGCATCGCCGATGCGCTGCGCGATCAGCGGGGATTCTGTATACGATGTGCGGTCATAAACGGTCAATTCTCCAAGCGCCTCCAGCCCTTTCCAACTCAGATCGCCGGGGTTTTCCGTATATCCGTCCAATACTACAAGCTTCATAGCAGTCCATTCCTTTACCCGTTAAATTTGGCGCGTCTGCGCGCCGGAAACTCAGATTTAGCAGCCGCTGCCCAGCAGCAGAAGGTGCTTTCATGATACACTATCCATCCGCATTCGTCAAACCGAACCGCACATCTGGGCACAGAAAACCGTAGTGCACCGGAGCGCGGATGACAGTGTAAAAGCGCCTCGCGGCCTACCCGAAAAGCACGTTTTATACGGGCCGTGGAGAGGTGGTTTACGGAAAAATCTTTTTTTGGAAAATCGCTGAATTGAGGGCGAAGAGTATTGAAAAATTGGAGGCTCCGGATTATAATAGCTACAACATATTGTGGTGGAGGACGGCAGATTGCCGGGCTTTAGACACAAATGAACGACAAGGAAGGAGAAACATTCATGAGCAAGAAAACAAGATGCCGCGTGCTGAGTCTGCTGCTGGCGCTCGTCATGGTTCTTGGCATGGTTCCGATGGCTTCGGCCTCCTCGGCATACAATGTCAAGCTGACCGAGACGACTCCGGATGCAAGCAAACTGAGCACTACCATCCAGCAGAACAAATATAAACTGCTGAACGGCGAAGAGGCCTACGCGGACAATGATACCGTCCGCGCGATCGTTATTTTTGAGGGCGACGCAGCTTTGCCTGCGGCACTGAACAAAAGCAGTGTTGCAACGCAGAGCGCTGTCGCAGCTGCAGCGAAGTCCCTCGTTTCGCAGCACAGCCGCATCAAGACCGCAATCAAGCAGGAGGCGGTCAACTATGACGTCAAGTACGAGTATACCACGCTGCTCAACGGTATGTCCACCGACGTCAAGTTCGGCGACCTCGAGAAGCTGGCCAACACGGACGGCGTCAAGGAGGTCTATCTGGCCAACTATTACGACGAGCCTGTCGTCATGCCCAGCATGGATTCGGCCAACGACATGACCAACATCACCAAGGTTCGCGGCTATGATACCGGCAAGGGTACCGTCATTGCGGTCATCGATACCGGCATCACCCCGGGCCACGAGGCGTTCACAGCGTATGACAGTATGCTGAACAAGGCTGCCATCAGCAAGGAGCAGGCCGAGGCCGCGATTGAAAAGCTTGGCCGCGGCAAATATTTGTCGGCAAAGGTTCCGTTCTCCTATGACTATTATGACAAGGACAACGACGCGACCGACGACGTCAGCGGTCACGGCACGCACGTCTCCGGCATCGCAGCCGGCTGCGTCCTGTCTGATGACGGCGCATATGAATTCGCAGGCTCCGCGCCCGGCGCGCAGATCCTTGCACTGAAGGTCTTCTCCTCCAACCCGGCGGAGAGCGGCACCTCCAGCGACGTTTATCTCGCAGCCCTTGAAGACGCCTACACATTGGGTGCGGACGTCATCAATATGTCCCTCGGCGCACAGAACGGCTTCGTCTATGACGGCATCGAGGAAAAAGTCCTGAACGGCATCTTCACCACGCTGGACGACGCGGGCGTCATCTGCTGCATCGCAGCGGGCAACGAAGGCTCCATGGCAGACGGCGAGAGCATCACCGGCGTTCCTGCCGGCTATGTCACGTCCGACTATGCGGACTACGGCGTTGTCGGTTCCCCGTCCACCTATGACGGCAACCTGTCTGTCGCCTCCGTTGACAACGCGAAGTACGCCTCTCCGGCGATTGAAGTTGACGGCGCACAGATCGGCTACAGCGATACGGTCAACGCTTATAATGCGCTGGCTGGTAAGACGTATGACTTTGTTCTGGTTCCCGGCAACGGCGAAGAAGCCGACTATGAAGGCATCGATGTCACCGGTAAGGTCGCAGTTATCAAGCGCGGCGGCATTTCCTTCGTTGACAAGGTCAACAATGCGGATGCAAAGGGTGCAGTTGCTGCAATCGTTTATAACAACGAATCCGGCATCATCAACATGGCGCTGGACGGCACGAAGCTTCCCGCTGTTTCCGTTTCCGGCGAGGACGCAGCCAAGCTGCTTAACGCAAAGGAACAGAAGGTCACATTCCTCGCGGAGATGGCCTCTGTTGACAACCCCACCGGCTGGCAGTCTTCGTCCTTCAGCTCCTGGGGCCCCACCCCGTCCCTGACGCTCAAGCCGCAGATCTCCGGTGTCGGCGGCAGCGTTCTGTCTGCACAGAACAACACGACGGACGGTTATCAGGTCATGTCCGGTACCTCCATGGCGACGCCGGATGTCGCGGGTGTTACTGCGACCATCCTGAGTTATCTGAAGAGCGAATCGAAGTACAAGGATCTGAGCAAGAAGGAACTGGCTGACATGGCAGAGGCTCTGTTGGCATCCTCCGCGCAGACGGTTATTCCCAACAACTACACCTTCAGTCCGAGAAAGCAGGGCGCTGGTCTGGTCGATGCTGACCATGCCGAGCAGCTTGTTCACGGTGGTGCAAAGGCGTACATCACCAACCCGATCGCCAACATCGGCGACAACCCCTCCAAGGACGGCCACTTCCAGATCCGCTACACCGTCAAGGATCTGAGAAACGAGTTCCCGGGCTGGGATCTCGAAGAGGACGGCAAGGAATTCAACATTTCGTGGAAGTTCTGCTTCGATAAGCCCGCAGCAGATGAGGAAGGCAACTACTACAACGCACTGACGACGCTCGGTCTGACAGAGGACGCGGTCACTGTTACCACTAACTATGAAGACGACGTTCTCGTCATCGGTCCCGGCCAGACGGCAGAAGTCGTGATCGACGTACAGCTGACGGATGATTTCATGGCCGATATCGACGCCATCTATCCGAACGGTGCGTACATCGAGGGCTACATCAACTTCACGAGTCCCGCTGCAACCTATGACCCGACCGCCTGCTTCCATGGCACGTTCATGGGCTTCTATGGCGACTGGGCACAGGCTCCCGTCATGGAACAGCTTGACTGGATCGACGTTATGACCGACAACACTGACGTTTCCTGCAACACCTGGCCGAATTTGGCCTATCTGGTTGCGATCAGAGGCAACTCCATCACCAGCAGCTCTCTGGCCGGTACGAACCCGTTCGACGCCGATCTGGAACTCCCGTTCAACGAGGATATGATCGCTGTCTCCAGCCCGGATGCCGCGTATGCGATTGAGCGGACGCTGTTTATGCAGCCGATGACGCTCCGCAATGCCCGCCACCTGATCATGGTTGTCTCCAACCGTGAAACTGGCGAGGTCTACTATGTGGACAACACCGAATATCTGCCGAAGGCCATCTATGACACGGATAACGGCTGGACAGCCACCGGCTCGTTCATGTGGGATGGCACCGATCTGGACGGCAACGCAGTTCCGAACGACACCAAGGTCGATGTCAACTACTATGCCAACATTGCCTATGGCGCAGACGAGCTCGGCGCGCTGACCAATGGCGGCACGGATTACAGCACGCTTAAGACGAAGGGCCAGAAGTATCTGGAGTGGAACTATGTCTGCACGGTTGACTCCGAGGCTCCGAAGGCACTCACGGCAAGCTATGACCCGGATACCAAGGAACTGACTGTTAAGGTCAAGGACAACCAGTATCTGGCCAGTGTCGAACTTGACACCTATCCCGACTTTACCGCAAGAGATTCTGCTCTGTTCGCAGAGGAGACTGCCGGTGCTACGTCCACGGTCACGCTGGATGCTTCGAGCGTCACGAACGGCATTGCAGTTCTCTATCTGTTCGATTATGCGACCAATTACACCGCATACGTTGTTGATCTGGACGCTGCTTCCGACGGCGAACTCACCAACTGCACCGTGACGCTGCAGTCCTACAATGCAGATAAGGGTCTTGTTAAGGAAGCCTACACCGATGACTTCGCTGCCAAGGACGTCGTTGAGGTCTGGTCCGGCGAAGAAGTGACCGCACAGGCGCAGCCTGCCGAGGGCGAGGAGTTCTACGCATGGATGCAGAACGGCAAGATCGTCTCCACGGATGCGGACTACACCTTCACGGCTGTTTCCGACGTGACGCTGACGGCAGTCTTTGATCCGATCTATACCGTTTCCTTCGATTCTGACGGCGGCACGCCGGTCGAATCGCAGCTGGTTATCCGCGGCGAGAC
>ERZ773235.3059-NODE-3059-length-12560-cov-3.101319_pt1 | contig 12560 bp, 10 predicted proteins | sample MGYA00580522_ERZ773235 | MGnify/ENA primary metagenome ERZ773235 (study PRJEB29015, sample SAMEA2737797) | human gut metagenome | biome: human gut; feature: human-associated habitat; material: faeces | place: China | collected 2012 ...
CGGAGCCGTTTTGTTTCGGGGAATTCATGCTTTCGGTCAAAGACGGACGCTACGCCGTGACCAACTGTACGGAAATCGAAAGCTTTTTTTCTTTGCGCGGCGACGTTGTTACATATTGCTGCGCGGGCTGCGTCGTCGAGCAGCTTGCCAATACGGGACAGGAAAATCAGTCGGAGCCGCAGCTTTTGTTGCTTGCGTTGAAGACTCTCAAAGCGTTGGAGGAAAAAAACGCGGCTTCCAAGACAATTCTGATAAAATTCCTGCTTGAAAGCATGAAGACGGCGGGGTTCGGTCTTTCCTTCGACAAATGCAGCATGTGCGGCAGCCGCACCTTTGACAGAATGTATCTTAATCTGGATATAGGAGGCGCCGTATGCCCGCTGTGCAAACACGACTGTTCCTCCCGCGAGCTTGACGCGAGAGTTTTCAATTGTCTGCGCACGGTAGATTTGCAGCCCTTTGAGAGACTTTCCGCTCTGAGATTCAACGCATTCGAGAATGATTGTCTAAAAGCTTTGGACGCGTATGTCGCGAGCGTAATTAAAAAACTTAACAGCCTGCAAATGTTGTTGAAAATGTAAAATTTTTTATTAAAACCCAAAAAAGTCACTCAATCTGTTGTTAAAGGCGAAAATATTTGTTAAAATGTAAAGCCTTAAATATATTTGATGATGATATAAAAAATAATTTGTATCTTTTAATAAATCATATAGCTGAACTAGATAAAAAAACTGATAAATATAAAAAAAATGAAATATTAAATAATATGAAAATTATACTAAATAACATGGGAACTGATAATTATGATTTTATTCGTAATCAAATTATATTAAGAGATTTTGGAAATTTGAATTATAAAAAAAATTTGAAAAAAATATATATGTACTCATTACAATAACACCAAAAGTCATAAATTCTAATAAACTAACACCTTTAGGTATTATTTTTTCCATTTTCTTCTCAATATATTTAATATCCATTATCATTTTCCTCTCACTATTACAAAACCAATTACTTATATTAACAACAAATCATAAATCTTATATTTTTCTTTAAAATTATAAAATTAAAACTAAAATTCGCTCATTTAAAATGAGCGAATCAATCTTAATATTCAATTTCTTTTAAATATCTACTTAAAGCATCTTGCCATGTAGGTAATGGTTTAAATCCATTTTCTACAAGTTTTGACTTATCCAATCTACTATTAAATGGTCTAGCAGCTTTAGATAAACCATATTCTTCAGTCGTTACTGGTAAAACTTCTGTAGTATATCCTGCTTGTTTAAAGATTTCTACTGTAAAATCATACCATGAAATATATCCACCTTCATTAGTCGCATGATAATAACCATATTTATCACTTTCAGCCATATCTACTAATAATCGAGCAAGATCATAAGTATATGTTGGTGTTCCAATTTGATCATTAACAACTTTAACTTGTGGATATTTCTTTCCAACATTTAACATCGTTTTAATAAAGTTTTTACCATTAACACCAAATACCCAAGCAATACGAACAATAAAATATTTATCTAAATTAGAAGAAACTGCAAGTTCACCTTCTAATTTAGTTTGTCCATAAACATTTAATGGTTTGTAATCTTTACAATCAGGATCCCAAGGTGTTTCACCTTGTCCGTTAAATACATAATCTGTAGAAATATAAATCATTTTACAATCAATTTTCTTACATGTTAAAGCAATATTTTCTGTTCCTTTAGCATTAACTGCTCTTACTTTTTCTACCTTATCATCATCCTCCGCTAAATCTACAGCAGTCCATGCTGCACAGTGAACAACAACATCAGGATTGATTTTTGTAATTTCTGATTCTACAGCTTCTTTATTTGTAATATCTAATTGAACATATTTTTGAAAATGTTCATTACTTTCAGTAATATCACTTCCAATTGCTTCATGTCCTCTTTGATTTAATTCATTCATAACATCATAGCCTAATTGACCATTAACACCTGTTACTAATACTTTCATTGATTTACCTCCAATCATCATACTTATTATAGCATACTTTCTAATTTTCTTGAATTAACACATAAAAACGTTGCAATTACGATCAAAAAATATGAATTCACAAACGTTCTTGTTCCAGAAACAAAAACAGATGGTGAAAATCCAAGTACAACTCTTGAACAAAATGCTGCACAAATAATTATGAAACTTAGAAACATTGTCTTATTTCCTAGATTAGTTTTTATTACATAAAAACTAATCAATAAAATACATATAAAATAAAGAATAATTAAACAAACATTCATATTCAACGAAATGTGTTCAATAACTTTTGTATAATCATTAAACACATTAAAGATTTGATAAAACCCTCTATGATTACAGTATCTATCACTTACACTAACTACAAAGGTAACAAAGGTCATAAGACCTACTAGTATATATTGTCCTTTATTTTTTGTATTTTTATAAATGATATAAATCAACATAATGTTCCAAGTAAAAATAATATATGCAGGTTGTAAAGAACCAATTGCTATTGTTGAAAGAATTCCTAACAATAACTTATCCATCAACTTAAAGCCATAAAAAGCTGGATAATAAGCATTCATTTCTACAACTTTTCTTAGCTCATTTCCAGGACATAATGCATGATATCCTAACATTATAAACGATAACACTAAAAGAACATACATTAAAATAGGTACCTTTTTATGTTTTACTAAACTATATATCATAAATAAAGCATAAAATCCTACAAACAATGCACACATTTGTTCTTGATTGATAGCGTATAAACTAGCAACCACATAACTTATTTGTTGAGCTATTGATATCTTTTCATTGGAAATGATTTGTATAATATATGAAAGTCCATATAATCCTAACGCAAGTGGCCATACATAGTTAAGTGTCGTCGCATACCATCCAGCCACGCCAAATGTTCCAAAAGGATATAACATGATTACAAGCATTAGAAAAAAAGTAATGATCCCATCATTTTCTTTTGTTGGACAAATTATTCTTCTTAAAGAATGTAAAACAAGTACAAACATTCCACTATCTAAAATGATCCAAACCCATTTATTAATATTTAATAAAACAAGCATCACCAATTCAATGATATTTCTACTTGTCCAAGTTTGTATCCTCATTTGAGTATAGTTAATTAATCCCATTTTTGATTGTTCAAGAAACCATATATCATCTGCCACTCCTAATTTTACAGATGCATGCCTAACAACCATAAAAACAAATAAGATTAGATAAATGACCCATATATGATTTTTGATACATTCTGTTACTTTTTTCATGGTGTCCTCCTATTTTAGACAATATAAATAATAAGTAAAATCCATACCTTCATAAAGTTGTTTGAATTTTTTTATTTCTTTATAGTTATCATTTAAATAAGGAATATTCTTTCGATATCCTATTGTATCTTTATATTCTCTTATCACAACAAATTCAATTTTCTTATTTTTAATAGCCTCTCTTTGATCATCAATAATTTGAGGGTAACGATCATATCCAACATTTTGTCGCATAAAATATTTAACATTAGGAACAATATTACATGTTGTATAAAATCCCCCATCTAAATTATCATAATTCAATAATGTTTTATTTTTTGATTTATCAATAATATCTTTAAAAACATATTGTGCATATGCATTTTGAGGGATATTCATATATCCTCTATTAGGACTTTTTAATGGATAATGAACAGAAAATATCATTCCTCCACATAGTATACATATCGCTAAAGTTTGACTACTTAAATAATTTTGAACAATTGAAAAAACAAAAATAAATCCAAAAATAATATATGCTTCAAAACATAAAAAATAATAAATAAATGGTAATCCACCTATATAAACACCAATCATTAAAAAGATAAATGATAATAAAATAAATATATTGATCCAAATATTTTTTAAAATCTTTGTTGTTAAACAATTTACAAAGCCAAGACATAATAATATATAAATTGTTCTATTGTATTTCATTTGTTGGAAAATTGCTGAAAACATATTTAATATTCTTGTTTTTAAATCAATAGTTGTACTATAAGCAGTTAGATTAAAAGTAATATATACATCATAATAATCTCTTAATGCCCCATTGATAACAAAATAAAGAATTGATATAAAGATAGGAATAAACATTCCCACTAAAAAATAAACACAACTTATAAAAGCTTGTTTTATTTCCTTTAAAGAAATTAATTTAAAGAAATATAAAGCCATCCAAATAAACCACAAACCTAATAAATTAAATTTGATCAATGAAACACATCCAGCTATTGCTCCATTAATTAATAAATATTTCTTTCCAAAATCATTTTCATTAATAATTTTAATAAAGAAATAAACACTACTTGCAACAAAAGGTAAACAAAATTCTTCTGCACTACCTCCTTGTACAAAAGAAATCGATCCTGAAATAATAGCTAATGTCAAAATAGATGTTAATAAGGCATAAAATTGATTTAAATAAGTTCTAGCAATTTTAAAAAGAAAATAGCCAAAAATTGTATATGAAATAACTTCTAATAAATAAACACCTAAAAATGTATCATGACTTATTAAATAACCTATTCCATATATCAAATAAAGCAAAGGTCCCTTTTGTTCAAATAAATCTTTATAAGGAACCTTTCCATTAAACATACCTTTTCCCATTGTAAAAAAGGCATTACCATCAACCCAATCATTATAAGGATATAATGGTGAATTTTTTGAACAAATTAAAAGTGTGAATATAGAAGCCACTAATAAAATAGCTATAATAATTTTTTTATTATCTAAATAATCACTAATTTTTTTCATCTTTAATATTTGTACCCTTTACAATATATACTGGTCTATGTTTCGTTTCGAGATATGTCTTAGATAAATATTGTCCTAAAATACCTGTACAGAATATTTGTATACCACCTATTAAAGTAATAATACAAACCAATGATGGCCATCCACTTGTAGGATCATTAAAAATCAATGTCTTAATAATAATGAATATGATAAATATAAATGCTATAAATAGCATCAACATACCAATAAGTGATGCAATCGCTAATGGTGCTGTTGAAAAAGCGACAATTCCTTCAATACTATATAATAATAATTTCCAAAATGACCATTTTGTTTCTCCTGCAACTCTTTCTACATTTTCAAATTCAATCCATTTTGTTTTAAATCCTACCCATCCAAATAATCCTTTACTAAAACGATTATATTCTTTTAATTCTAATAAAGCATTTACAAATTGTCTTGTCATTAAACGATAATCACGTGCACCATCCATTAATTCAGTATCAGATATTTTATTCATGATTTTATAAAACATTCTTGCAAAAAATGATCTTATTGGTGGTTCTCCTTTACGAGTTACTCTTCTTGTAGCAGCACTATCATAGCCTTCTTCTCTAATTGCTTTTAACATTTCTGGTAATAAGCGAGGAGGATCTTGTAAATCAGCATCCATTAAACATACATAGTCACCTGTACTATTTTCAAATCCAGCATACATAGCCGCTTCTTTCCCAAAATTTCTTGAAAAAGAAATATATTTAACTCTTGAATCTTTGTTAGCAAGCTCCATCATAATTTCTAATGTTTTATCTTTTGAACCATCGTTTATGAATAATAATTCAAAATCTACGTCATTCATTTCATCCATGACCCTACTCATTTCCTTGTAATAGTAATGAAGTGCTGCTTCTTCATTATAACAAGGAACAATTACTGTTATTTTTTCCATCCTATTTATCTCCTTTAAAAACAACTAACTTACTTAATACATAATTCAATACAACCACAATGACATTAACAATCACTTTAGCAATCACATCATTAACAACATTAAAATACACAAATAGCCACATAAGTACCATATCTAAGATTCCTGTAGCTAATCGAGAACTAAAAAAAGAAACTGCTTCTTTTAAAATATTTTGACTATTACTTTCAAAAACATATTTTCTATTTGTTATATACGCGAACAATACTGATAAAAACCATGCTAGTGCATTAGAAATCAAATAATTTATGTGTAAAAGCTCTGCACTTAAAAAATAAACAACAATATTAACGACCGTTGTAAGAACACCAAACACAAGATACATAATGATTTCTTTATATTTCATTAATAATTCTTTCATTTTCTTCTCCTAATAAAAATGCTAGTTTTGTCATAGACATCCTAGCATTTTTTTAACCAGTATTCAATTTTATAATTCTTAATTATTCCTTATCTAAAACAAATGCTTTTTTCAAACTCAAATTAGGATTATAGAATCGATCATTATATAACATATAACCCCATTTATCTTTGATATAATCATGTTCTTGTACAAATCGGCGATATTTAGCACTACTTGTATCAACTGTATCATCACCTCTAGATTTTGATTCATGATGATAAAGTTCAACATGATTCAAGCATATATTGTAATATCCTTGTTTTAATAATTTTAAATTGAAATCCACATCATTAAATGCTACTTGTAAATCTTCTTCTAAACCATTAACTTCTAAATATTTTTCTTTTGATACCATTAAACAGGCAGCTGTCACTGCACTATAATTAAATGGAACTGATAATCTTCCATAAAAACCAACATCATCTCTTGGATTATCAATAAAACAATGTTGAGCAATTCCACCAATTCCTAAAATAATACCAGCATGTTGAACAGTATTATCAGGATATAATAACTTAGTTCCTACTGCCCCAATATGAGGTTGCATAGCATAACCAACCATAATTTGTAGCCAATGAGGTGTAATAATTTCTGTATCGTTATTTAATAATACGATATATTCACCTTTTGCTTCCTTAACAGCTTGATTATTAATTTTAGAATAATTAAATTCGTAATTTGCATCTATGACTCTAAAATTTGAGTATTTGTTTTGATATTTTTTAAATAAATTAAAAGTTTCTTTCTTTTCACTGTTATTATTCATTAAAATAACTTCATAATTTTTATATGTCGTTTTTTCAAATAATGATTTTAAACATTGCTCTGTAACATCTGCATAATCTTTAGTTGGAATAATAATAGAAACCATTGGTTCTGTTTCATATTCATATCTCACTAGATAGTAAGGAACTCTTGGGTGTACTGTTACTTTTGCTTTAATACCTCGACGTTTTAAAGCATCTTCTACAGCCATTCTGCCTTTTTCTACAGCATATCCTTTACTATCAATTGTGGCAGCCGTTGACCCTTCAATCATACGCCAATGATAAAGAATCTTAGGAATATGATATACACGTTCAGGTGTTGTCTTTTCTAAAAATCTTAAGAAGATATCATAGTCTTGTGCCCCTTCATAGCCTACTCTAAAACCACCGATTTCATCAACAATTGATTTTCTCATGATTTCAAAGTGACAAATATAGTTACTTCCAAGTAATGAATCAGGTGCATAATCTGATTTAAAATGAGGATCTCTTCTTAATCCTTTCATATCCATTTTATCTTCATCTGTATAAATAAAATCTAATTCTTTATTTTTATTTAAGACAGCCACACACTCAGCTAAAGCATTTCTAGCAAGTAAATCATCATTATCCATTAAACCAATAAATTCACCACTTGCTATATTTAATGCATCATTTGTAGCTTTTGAAATATGTCCATTTTCTTTACGATGATGAACTTTAATTCTAGAATCCTTCTTTTCATATTCATTTAATGTATCAATTGTTTCTTGTAATGAAGAACAATCATTAGATAAACATATTTCAAAGTTTTGATATGTTTGATTTAAAATAGAATCTAAACATTCTGCTAAGTATTTTCTTTCCACATTATAAACAGGAATACAAATAGAAATAAGTGGATTATAATCAAACTGTGGGTGTTCTTCAAACGGCTTTTCATTTTTTTCTAACCATAGAAGATATTCCTTTTGATTTAAAAAGTTATACACATCTAAAAATTTATTTTTTGTTTTCTTATTTTCTTTAATACGTCTTTTACTTTGTTTTAATCTATTTGGTGTTAAAACAAAATGATATTCCTTAGCTATATATTTAACTTCTTTACCAATAGCATAAGTATTTACTTTTACCTTATTATTTGTTTCTTTTGTTTTTCTAACTGTTTTTTGTAAAAGTGTTCTAATCTTTGACTTAATTCTTTTCATTAAAGTATTCTTTCTTACACAAACAAGTTCCTTTTGATCATCATGTATTAAATAAACTTTAACTTTAGAATCATCTTTACTCAATGATAATGTTAATTCATAATTGTCACTTGCTAGATCTGGTAAAAAACGTGCTTCTCTTTTTTTACCATCAACAGTTACTTCAAAAGAATAATCTTTTAAAGAACAATTTCCATACATAATAAATGTAGGATTAACAAGACCATGAACCTGTGCATCTCTCACGTTTATATAATCTAATGTTTTCATGTAGATCACCCCTTAAATTTCTTCAGCGAATCCTTTTTCTAATTTTCTAAAGATAAACATTCCTAATACAAAACAAATAATAGCCATTACAACCATATAAAGCACACTAGACATTGCTGGTAACGTATGATACATAAAGAAATCACGGTAGGCACTTACAATATGTGTAAAAGGATTTAAATAAAGTACCCAACGGATAGCTTCTGGAAACAATTCTGCCGGATATAAAATAGGTGTTCCATAAAATAACATATTAATAACAAATTGAATAATATATTCTGTATCTTGAATATAAACATTGATTGCACTTAAACCAAGAACCATTCCTGCTGTAATTACAAATTGAATCAACGCAATAAATGGTACTAATAAAATATGCCAGCTTAATCCAAGTCCACCAAAAACACAGAAAAGAATAATAATCAAACAAGCGATAAAAAAGTTAACAAGTCCACTCAATGTGGCTGATATTGGTAAAATTTCTCTAGGAAAATATACTTTTTTAATAACACCTGCATTATTTTTAATACTTCCCATTCCAAGTCCCATAACTGTCGTAAAGAAGTTCCATGGAATAACCCCACAAATTAAATATTGAAGATAATTATCTGTTTTGATTCTCATGATATAAGGAAATACAATGGCATAAACGGCAACCATTAATAATGGATTTAAGAATGACCATAATACTCCTAAAAATGAACCTTTATATTTACCTCTAATATCTTTTTTTACATTTGTTTTTAATAATTCACGATAGTCATATAAGTTTTTAAATAATTTCATTTTCTTTTTCTCCTATATGATATTAATCTTTAAATCTTTTTCAGATATAACTTTATCTTTTTCATCTAATAATTGAACAAGAATAGAATGTTCTCCTAATTCCATTTGACTTACATCTACAAAATAATCAAATCCACATTCATCATCATTTGTTCCATAACCACCATATTTTTCTTGATAAGCCATTAAAACATCACTTCTATTTATTTTTCTCATTTCAGTAACCTCTTGATCATCAAAAGTTACTTTTAAACGATCATTTAAACAATCACTCAATGACCATCCAGAAATTGTAAATTGAGCTGTATCTTTTTTTACTTCAGCAAATGATTGAGGAATATCAACAACAACAATCCCATGATAAGTATCTAATGGCTTTTGATATTTTTTCTTAGCTTCTTCTTTATGATCTAATTTAACTTGTTTTAAATATTCATCAATAACATAAGTTGGATCACCATCTAATTTAAATTCACCTTTATAGATCCAAACAGCACGTGTACATAAATCTTTAACTGTATCTAAACTATGTGAAACAATAACAATTGTTTTATCACTATCTCTTAATTCTTTTAATTTATCAAAACATTTATCTTGGAAATGTTGATCTCCAACTGCTAAAATTTCATCAATTAATAAAATTTCTGCATCTACATTAATAGCAATTGAAAAAGCAAGTCTCATATACATCCCAGAAGAATAAGTTCTAACTGGATTATCAATAAATTCTCCAAGTTCAGAGAATTCAATGATATCATCTACTCTTTTTTCAATTTCAGCTTTTGTCAAACCAAAAACAGCAGCATTAAAATAAATATTTTCTCTTCCTGTAAAATCTTGATGGAAACCTGCACCCAATTCAAGTAACGAAGTCAACTTACCATGTGTTTCAATTGTCCCTTCATTAGGATAAATAATCTTAGTCATCAACTTCAATAAAGTTGATTTACCACTCCCATTTGTTCCAATCAAACAAACAGTTTCACCTTTTTTAATATCTAAATTTATATTCTTCAATACCGTATGAACTTCTCTATTGCTTTTTCCAAAAGATAACAATCTTTCTTTTAAAGTATGAGCCTTATCATATTCAACTTTAAAATACTTTGTCATATTCCTTACTTCAATAGCATTTTCTTTATTCATAAGACCTCCGCTAAATCTTCTATTTTTTCTCTTATATTCTTAATAATTTCGTTATTAAACCTTATAAATATATACCACATACATACCTATTTGTCCAACACTTCATATTTCACACTGTATATTCTACCATATCTTTGCTTTATATTTTAGAATTTTAAAATAAAAATAGAAGCTAAATAAATATAGCTTCTATAATCTAATAACATAACACTCATTATTTGTATATTCTAATTGATATCCATGACTCATAAGCTCATCAGCTTGTTTTTTAGAAAGTGTTAAGAAATATGATTCTCTATAATAATCAAATGCAAACTTCGTTTGATCAAAAGATGCTTTTTCACTCCAATAATCATAAATAGCATGATAAAATTGCAATTCATCTTCGTAAAGAGAACCTTCTTTTACAATTTGAATTCGATTACTTGACATATAGAATCCTTGATGATAAGTCACTTTTCCATGATAAGTAAATCCTGGAGGAGACAATAATGTATAATTTCCATAAGGCAAACTGTCAAAATGTTCTCCTACATCATTAAATATATCAAGCATCATATTATCGTATTTAAATATTTGTGTAAAATCATAACCATATTGATTAATTCCACAACCTAAAAATGTATACGATTTAATTTGATTATAATTTTGATAAACAAATATGAGAGATGAAGCAATCGCTAATGTTGCTACTGAAACAGATATTGTTTTTAAAGAAATAATATCAAGTATTTTAGCAATAGATAACCCTATCAAGAAAACAACCATAAATTGAATTGCTGAATAAAATCTCAATATAACAAAGAAATAATTAAACGATGATAGACATAGTAGTTCATTAAACTTATTCTTAGCTACAATAATAATAAGCATTAATGTAATAATAGCCAGATATTTTCCATATTTTGAATTAATCACCAAAGCTAAAGCAATAGCTACAATACATGTACTATATTGCATAATTGTATCAGTAGAAACATAATATCCATAAAATGGCGATAATTGATTACTAAAAGATTCAAAATCTGCTAAAGATAATAAAGGAGTATGGTCCAATTTATTTGTTAAAATCAATAATACTAAAACAAATAAGAAACAGCATAAATTAATAATGATCCATTTAGTATTTTTTTTCTTTATTGAAATACATGTATTATAAGCAAATTTAAGTATAAATAAAGCAAAGAACATAACAATTAAAACAGGTAAAAAGACTGTCGAAAAGGACATCATTGAACAACTCGTGATACCAGCAAAAATAATATTTTTAATTGTCATTTTATTTTCAATCAAAGGTATACAAACAATACACATGATAGGTACAGAAAGTACTCTTACTACTGAACCACCATACCATATGGCATTTTGAAATTGCCATAAGTCAAATGATCTTATTGTTAAAAAAGAACCATTATTTTCCATCAAATATCCATGACCTATTAAAAATAAAAAGAATGGAATAAGTGCATATTGTGCTTTTCTTTTAGTAACAAAACTAGCTAATTGTTTAATTGCTAATGCAAACATTGTATAGTTATGAATAACCATGGATACTTTACAAAAATAAACAGGATTAATATGAAAAATACTTGCGAGAGCACCATAAGTAATCTCATATGTATTCACCATTCGTGCATAATCTACAGATGTTGTAAGCCATCCTGTATAAAAGCTTTCATTCATTAAAGATGGTGTTCCTATAGAATTAACTACTTTCGCTATATAATAAGCATCATCGTAATCAAACTCATATAAAGCCATCACATTTGATACTGAAAATAAAGTGAATAAAAAAGCAAAAATATAAATAACCCAATTATTTTTTACATGATCTATTATGTTTTCCTTTTTTAAGCTACTTTTAAATTCATTTACAAAGGTAGAAATATTTTTATATTTTCTCCATAATAAAAATACAAAAAAAGAAAAGAAAAGAACACAAAATAAAATAAAATAAACATTCCAACTCAATTGAAATAATTGACATGGAAAACCTATGATAAAAGAAATAAAAAATACAGATATAAATCCATATATAACATATGCAGTTGAATTTTTTATTTTTATAGCAAAACGATCAGCTACAAACTCTCCTATTAACCAATAAAAATAAAAAATAAAAATTAAAAATATAAAGGTTAAAAGATGATTCATATATTTCCTCCCTTATTATTAAACTTAAACAATTAAATACATTACGATTAAATCGTAATGTATTTAATA